>Ga0137419_10000233_pt1 | contig 18115 bp, 20 predicted proteins | sample CZODoug3_1_2_16f_FD_108279 | JGI IMG/M metagenome (GOLD analysis project Ga0137419, IMG submission 108279) | Vadose zone soil fungal communities from Angelo Coast Range Reserve, California, USA - CZODoug3_1_2_16fungal (Illumina Assembly) | ecosystem: Environmental > Terrestrial > Soil > Vadose... | reverse complement strand
TTCAGCGACGACGTATCCGTCCTCTCTTGATACTCTGTCGATTCTAGAGCAGGCGCCGCTGGAGCCGAGCTCGCTTATGGAACTAGAATCGACAGAGTATCAAGAGAGGACGGATACGTCGTCGCTGAAGGTAGCAGGAATACGCAACCATTTTCCCTGAGATCGAGAGTCATCGTGGGATGCGACGGCACCGGATCAATCCTTGCGCGGCAATTCTTCCCAAGAAGAAACTACGCCGTCATAGCCGCGTTTCAATACGACATGGTGGACTGCCAGTTAGAAGATGAGGCATCGCTTGAGATTTTCATAGGTCACAAAAAGGCGCCGGCTGGATACCTCTGGATCTTCCCGAAAGGGAAAGGTACAGCAAACGTAGGAATCGGCTTGAAGGGGTCCGGGGCAAAACTGCTACTGGACAAGTTCCTTCAAGATCATCCAAAGGTGTTCGGCAATGCAAAGATCGAGCGGTCGCAGGCCGCTCCCGTCCCGGTCGGGGGCGAGATCGAAGAGTACGTCACGGCGAATATGATGCTCTGCGGGGACGCGGCGGGGCAAGTTATTCCTTTGACAGGAGCAGGAATTCACACTAGCCTGGTAGCTGGCAAGATAGCAGGTGAAGTTGCCGGAAAGGCTGCGAGAGAGGGAGATGTCGGGTCAAATCGACTCTCCGAATACAAAGAAAGATTCGATGCGTTGTGGGGAGCGAAAATCTCGAACAGTCTAAGAGCACTCGAGTCGTTCGAACGTTTCTCAGACGACGAACTCAACATAATAACAGACTTCTTGGAAGGCCAGGATCTGGTCGACATGGCCCACGGATTCAGCCCGTCGAAAGCCGTGGGTCTAATGCTCCGCCACCCTATCCTCGCCATGAAAGTCGCGCACCAACTAATGAGCAGCTAGGCAAGCTCACCCATGACCGGTCCAGTAGAATCTGCGCTTATCGACGGGATACGCGAGAAGGGATGCATACATCTTGCACTCATAGATCCCGAGAAATTCTCTAACAACCTACCAGAGATCGTAACTGATCTGGAAGATCACGGTACGTCCGCAATTATGATCGGGGGATCTACTCTGAAGTCTTCAGCCCTCCTCGATAAGACTGTAAAGACGATTCGCGATTCATGCTCCCTGCCCACGATACTGTTCCCTAATGGACCCGTGGGAATCAGCAGGTTCGCTCACGCGATATTCTTCATGTCACTCCTAAACTCGTCAAGCACCCGATACCTGATTGAATCCCAGGTGATCGGCGCTTCCGTCGTCAGACGGTTCAACCTCGAGCCGATTCCGCTAGGCTACATGATTGTAGGCCAATCTGAAACTGCCGTTAGGACAGTTGGAAGGGCGAAACCCGTTCCCTTCTCGAAGATCGATCTGGCGACCGACTATGCTCTTGCTGCCCAGTACCTGGGAATGCGGTTCGTGTACTTGGAAGCGGGAAGCGGAGCTGAGCGCATGGTCGACCCTAAGATGGTGAGCAAGGTCAGTGAGAGAATCAGTGTCCCGCTGATAGTTGGTGGTGGAATTCGAACCCCGAGCCAGGCGGAACGACTAGCCCGGGCGGGGGCCTCCGCGATCGTTACCGGGACAGTCATAGAGCAAGAAGGTCCCAGACGGGTTAAGCAGATATTAGCCGCCCTGAAACGTGCCTGAGAAATGCCGCGTGAGCGCAAGGGCGGTGTATCGGGGACAGTTGACGCCTTCAATTTCATTAGACGAGTAGGTTTCCCTACCACTCCCAGAGTTCTCGTAATCTTTTCAGCGATTGGCCTTCTCTCGGCATCAATCTCACTACTGCCGTCAGGCGAAAATCTGGCTCAGATGCTAGTGTTCTTGGGGGCGGTACTGGTATGGCCAGCCGTTCTCGGCGAATTTCTGAACTCAACTTTGATTCTTCGCAAAGAGAAGATCCTGGATTTCAGGCGGCTGATGGGACTCGAGATCATTTCATTGTTCCCAGTTGCGGTGCTTCTTCCGACATTCTCTTGGGTTGGTCTTTTCTTCGGGCTGAAGACTCTCTGGGTGGGTGGGTTTTTGGTCGGTTTGGCAGTTTCGCTTCCAATCCGATTCTTATCGACTAACGCGATGACTTCTCTCGCCGCTTGTCGAAAGCTCGCAGCTGCTCTAACAACACCGATTTTGATCGCGGCGTCGTTTCTTGCTCTGAGCTACTTCGTTTTCCCTGGTTCCTCTCTCCAAATGCTACTTCTAGAGGTCTTGATTCTGCTTGTTACCTGTTCGACCGTCTCTGCCCTAGGTGTTTCTCTCATTATCGAGAATGTAGAACGTTCAGGCAGATCTGAGATCGGCGATTCCCCCATGGGGCTGTTTAGAGCGTTCCTTCATCACTGGTTGCGGAAGACCCCGACCGCTCTCGAAGAGAGACTCTTGTCACTCTCAACAGAAGGATCGATTGAGACGAAGATTCTCAGCTTCTCTGGACAAGACGCACAGCCGAAGGCGTCGTTGGTCGTGTCCAACTTTCACCCTGGACCCTATCGAGACATGGGGAGCGGGGGTCTACCCTCCGAGCTGAAACAGTCTCTGGAAGAATCAAAGCACGGCGTAGTCCAGGTGCCCCACGGCATCTCAAACCACAAACTGAACATCGTCTCACACAAGGACATCGCCAGACTTCTCATAGCGGCGAAGGAGAGCTATCCGTCGGATCACCTGATTCGCAAGGCCTCTTCAATGATCCGGGAGAAGGAGGGTGAGGCTATCGTTTCGGGCCAAGCTTTCGGGAATGTCGCGCTTCTTACGATTACTCTAGCTCCGGTGGAGATGGAGGACCTGCCGACCTCTGTAGCAGTAGAAATCGAGAGGGAGGCTTCGGGGTTGGGCTTTGAGGTGTTGATTGTCGACGCCCATAACAGTATCGTGGGTCAAACCTCTATAACACCCCAACAGGCTGAGCGAATCCTCGCGGCCGCTATCAGAGTGCTTGGCAAGTTGAGAACTCTGTCACAAGGACCTTTCAGCGTCGGATCAGCATACGACGCCCTGGACACTTACACGCTCACGGACGGGATAGGTCCGGGAGGCTTGTCTGTCATGGTCGTGAAGACCGGGAGCGACACCGTATCATACATCACGATCGATGGAAACAATATGCAGCAGGGTCTCCGAGGCCAGATCCTTCAATCGATCAGAGAAACGGGGGTCGGCGACGCTGAGGTCATGACGACCGACACTCATCTTGTTACTGGTCTCGTGAGGTCGCCTCTAGGATACTATCCGGTAGGAGCGGCGCTGCCCAGTGCCACTTTTCTGAGACAGATTACTCAGACAGTCCAGAAGGCGATTGCTAATCTTGAAGAATCGTCGGCTGGGTTTTCCAAGTTCTCTCTGCAACTCCGTGTATTGGGATCGGAGGCTTTCCAATCGATAACAGGCTTCATCGGCCGCATCGCACGGCAGATTGGAAAATCATTCTATAGGCTGGAAATCGCGACATTCTTGATCGCTCTCGCCATCGTGTTCGTGGTGTGATCGAAGACTGGAATCTGAAGAATCGATCCACTACATGCAGCTTCCGAGAGAGGTCATCGTTGGAGTCAACATTCTCGACAGAGTCGGAGAGATCTGCACCAAGCAAGGGTTTCACGGGACCGCGTTGGTGGTCTCGGGACCTGTGACGTATCCTCTCGCAGGGGTTGGCGTCGCAAAGTCCGCTGCGAAAGCTGGGCTACATGTCGATCACATCATTGTCAAGGAATCGACTGAGGCGGTTCTGAACCAGATCATTGAGGCGATCAAGAAGACGAGGCCATCCATCGTGCTAGCGGTTGGTGGCGGGAAGGATATCGATCTGGGCAAACTTGCCTCCGCGAAAGCATCTGTTCCATTCATGAGTATTCCAACGGCTGCGAGTCACGATGGGATCGCTAGTCCGTATGCTTCTATCAAGGGAGGTCCAAAGCCCTACTCGATCCGGGCGCAGGCACCGATTGCGATAATAGGCGATATTGGCGTGATAGGCGATTCTCCTTACGACCTCCTAGCTGCAGGGTGTGGGGATATTGTGGCAAAGTTCAGCGCGGTGAAGGATTGGCAGCTTGCTCGCAAGCTGAAGAACGAATACTATGGTGATTACGCGGCGGAGCTCGCCTTGATGAGCGCAGAGCTGGTGACGCGAAATGTGAAGGAGATCGTTCAGCGTAGCAAGGAGGGCGTTCGCACAGTCGTCGAAGCGCTGGTCAGTTGTGGGGTCGCGATGAGCATTGCTGGTAGCTCTCGGCCATGTAGCGGGGCAGAGCATCTCTTCAGCCATGCACTGGACATTGTGGCTGGTGAGACCAGTCTGCATGGAAGTAGGACTGGTGTGGGGGCGATAATGTGCGCGTATCTTCACGGGTCGAACTGGGAATCGATCAAAGAGTTTCTCCAGGAGATTGGTGCGCCTTCGACGGCTAAGGAGTTGAAGGTTTCACCTGAACAGGTGGTCAAGGCGTTGACGATGGCTCATAGTCTGAGGCCCGAGCGGTACACGATTCTCGGCGAGAAGGGGATAACTGAGGCAGCGGCGGAGAAGGTTGCCCATGCGACCGGAGTCATAGGATAATCCGCGTTGAAGTCCACTGCACGAGCATTCGCCATACAAGGGCTCATCAAATATCACGGGTTAAGGAACCCAAGGCTACGAATACCATATCACGATAGCATCTCTGTTTGCATGAAATCGCTTCCCACAATAACAACTGTGGAAGCGATGCCGAGTCTCTCCGCTGACAAGATTAGGATTGATGGGCTCGTTCCTACAAAGAAGGAAGCTGCTAGGGTTCACGCTGTCGTGGACAGGTTGAGAAGACTAGCAGACGATAATACAAGACTTCGAATAGAATCAAGGAATCCAAGCGTCGATGGGAAAGGTCTGGGATTCTCTGCCTCAGGATTCGCAGCCTTAGGCCTGGCAACATCGAGAGCTTTAGGTCTCAACCTTGAGACCGGTGATTTATCTGAGGTAGTACGACTCGGGGCAGGATCTGCTTCTAGGAGTCTCGTGGGCGGATTCTCGATATGGTACGCGAACCGTAAGGGACACTCGTATGCAGAACAACTTGCCTCCGCCAGTTCTATTAGGCTCCGGACGCTGATTGTTCCCATTCCATCTACGATAAAGACGGACAAGGCTCACGCGGACGTTCTGACGTCTCCGTTCTTCAAGGCAAGGCTGGCGTACATGAAGAGGGTCCTTCAGAAGATGAGGCGTGCGATAGTAAGAAAGGATGTCTCGGAGATCTGCAGACTTGCCGAGGTGGACACGCTGAACTTGCACGCGATCACAATGACGGGTAAGCTGGGAACAGTCCTCGTTAGTCCATTGTCGATCAGGATCATGGACGAGGTCCGCAGGCTCCGAGAGGAGGAAACGGTCCCAGTCTGGTATTCTCTCGACACCGGACCCTCAGTCTTCATCAACACGACACCCAAGACCGCTTCGAAGGTCGAGAGGAGAATCAAAGCACTGGCTGAGAACGTAATATCGTCTGATCCCGGCGGCGCCGCCGAGATAATCTCCTACCACCTCTTCTAGAAGAAAGGAACAGGCGATTGTCGCATCGCGTTTGCAAGGAAGCCTCAATGCAATGAGCCAATCAGAAGAAATCAAAGCTTCCCAAGTACGGGATGCTTCTGATGTCCATCTAGTATTTCCAGACGGCTTCTCGTTCTTTCAACCCTATCTTGAATACTGGATCAAAGAAACTCTCGAAATTGGCGGCGAGGCCTACGTGTCCGAAACCGCAACTGGAAATGGCTCGGGCCTGTTCCTGTACGACGATCATGAGAAAGCTGGATCAATTTTCACACGATCAAGAGAAGTATTCGACTACTTCTACAAACTAAAACCGTTCAAATCGATCTATGCTGAACTCCAGACTGAATATCCGAAAGAAATCTATGACATTCACACGATAGATCTTGAAGGCAATTCGTTAGATCACACGTTCAGTCATGCGATCTCGGTCGCTGACGGACAGCAGGTCGAAGAGATACGACAATTCATGTTGTCAACACATCCTGGGACCAACCCGAGATGGATCGATGTTGCCTTGAGGAATGGAGACAGATGCGTAGCTGTTCGACTTGGAGCTGAGATTGCTGGAGCAGGATGGTTGTCGCTCGTAAACGGGATTGGAAGATTACACTCTCTCTTCGTGAAACCTAGATTCAGAAAAATCGGCGTTGGTCTAGATATTCTGTTCGCACGACTCTTGTGGCTGAAATCAAAACATGCTCGAATGGCGTTAAGTGAAATATCTGTAAACAATCTTCAATCGTCAAGAATCTCAGCGAGAGGAGGAATGAGTGTGTCTGGACACGTCTACCAATATTTCAGAACTGACCTGGGCAAATCCCGCGGCTAGAGGGTAGTATTCTCGAATATTAGACTTCGGTCGAATGCGTTGGTTAGGTCGTCGGGCCTCCACAAACTGGGCAAACCAACGCGGTAGTGTCGACGAGTGCTCCACAATACTTGCACTTGACCTTTGCCACTTCCTTGACGACGACCTGTTGTACCGGTGGTTGCTTTGGTTCTAGATTGATAGTCTGCGGTGCAGGTGGGGCGTAGGGCGTAGGCTGGCGAGAATAGTCATAGGCATGTTCTGGTAGGCCTCTCCTCCTCCTAGCGATTACAGCAGCTACGATTATGATGATAATTATGAAGAGTATCACTGCGGCCCCAATAATCGGATACAATAACGACGATAGACCGGGACCCGGTGGTGCTGCAGCGGTGGCCAATGAATAACTGGTCGTTGTAACATACAGGTTGTCAGTATAGGTGAAGCCGTTCCCTGAGTTATCCGTGTCATGTTCCACGTAGTTGTATCCAATAATGTATCCGGTTGACGGATCAGAATACGTATCCCACGTATATGCGGCGTTGAAATTTCCATAGATATCGTTCCGGTGATAGCTACTGCTTCCTTGCCCGTGAATGGATTGCACATACCTGTTCTGTGAGGCTAGTTGATAACTGGCATTCGTGTCTAGGACAGTCATCTGCGTATTCAGTAGACCGAATGTTCCAGTCTTCGGAACAATGTTGTCCATGTAGAACCACACGGTTGGATTCACATATCCGGCCTGACTGTCATTTCCCTTGAGGTAATAGAAAGTGGTTGAGGAATAGGTGAAATTGCCGTTAGAACCACCTGTAGTGTGAGAGCCGCTACTATTGCTAAAGGACCATGAAAAACTGTAGTGAGCCTTTACTGTTCCATTTGAATAAACGGCATTCATCGTCTCTCCCCCATCGGTTACTGTATGTTCGGTATATCCGGCGTAGTTGCCCTGACCATTGTTGAGATCTGCAATCTCGTGATAGTTGAAATAGTCCCCCGCCTTCGGCACATACCTCGTGCTAGCATGACTCGGCGTCGAAGCTAGCGAAAGTGAGAGCACGATCACGATGACAACGAGAGGTATTATTTTCGATCTCATCATGGGTTAACCACCGAAGCCCCCACCACCATACCCATGAACATGCGCCGGATGGACACCTCCGATCCCGCTGAACGTGCTATAGTATGATCCATGTACAATGATCAGGGGCGCATACCAGAGGAAGAATGGAGCGATTGGTGCATGTGTAAACTGTATTGGAGTATTCGCCAGATTGGCGGTGGGATCCAACTGTTTCACCAATTCATTCTTGACGCCGTGAATCATACGTACTGAGAGAGATAACAGTTCAGACCGCTCTAGGCCTGGTGCAATAGTTGCAAGAAGAGAATAGGCTCTTTCCGTCAAGTCAAGAAGTTCGTTAGCTTCCAAGGTAGGGATTGATGTTAGTATAGCAGCGGCGACTAGGGGATATTCTAGATAGCTTCTCGTTCCATCAACAATAATCGATAGCTTCGTCCGTACGTCGTCCGGACCTAAGCCGGATAATGACAGATATGCGCTTGCAAGTTCAGTGTCCTCTGATTGTCGGAACCCCCACATGCTAAACATGTTCCTGTAGGATTGGAATCTAGCGGCTAACTGGTCAGTGGGGACATTCAACACGGACAATATTGCTGCCGACTCGAACGACTTTGTCATTTGCGAGAATTGGATGAACCTGTCAGTTGGAAAGCTCCCGTCGAACTTTCTCCCGTACATTATCGTGGCCGCGACACCTGCAGCCAATTGTTTCGGGACGTGGGCATGATGTCTCAACTGATTATCCAATCCCTTCAAGGACTGCGACAGGTTCTGTAGATCAGAATTATCGCCAGTCGACACATTCATGGGTCTAAGCGACGTCATTATTTCTGCTGCCATAATCTTATTGTCACTGGTACTGTCGAAATGATGAAGAACATCGAGCGACAACAGGAATCGCTGAGCGATCTGATTGGGGTCTCCCTGGAGTTTCGCTAGTCCAATAGATACATTCCATAACTGTGTAAAGTCGGCCTTTGGGACCTTCTGGAAAATACTCTTCTTGAGACCAGACTCATACGAACTTGCCTGGTCGGCTATCGACCGTAGTCCAGCCGTCGTGTCTTTCATCTCCGCGATGAAATTCGGGAATTCGTTGTCCATGACGCGATAATTGCGAATGTTCAGGTCACTCAGTGCGATGACGCCAGGCCCTGTCAATGATACGTATTGGCTATCGTATGGTACCATGCGATCAATTGTTGATTTTTGAAGGATCAGCTGTTTTATTCGAGAATCTGTCGCCGTGATTTCTGTTTCGTTCTTGAGTACTTCTTGCGAATCCTGCTGGACCTTCTGGCGTTCGGCCTCCTTTTCCTCCTCACTCTTGAAATGGAACATTATCGAATGCGTTTTCTTCGCGTCTTGATACAACGCATCGTGAGCGGCTCTATCTGCCATTATCTCATTTTGCAGATTCTGATTCATCTGTGATAGGGTTGCAACATCAGCCTGCGCCTGATCATAGTCGCTCTTCTGCATCACGGTGACGTATCCATGACTAGAAAGATAGTTCAGATCTGCGGGTAAAATCTGGGTTGAAATCGACTTACTTGCTATTTGACTGAAGAAAGTCCGGGCATCATTACACCGCACCGGTTATCACCAGTCAATAATCGGATAGTTTTCAGTAATACTCTCATCACCCAGAATGTTCCCTATGACCAGTTCTAGACTCTCTCCTTCACGTTTAAGCCGGACGACTTCGTCGTCCACGAGTGCCTGTTTAAGAAGATACTCGAACTGTATTTTCCTGTCAGGTGTATTTCCGAACCGTCTCGACCGTTCACGCTCTATCTGTTCATACGCGTACATGAACTCGTAAAGCGATCGGTGTATCTGATCATGTATTTTTTCTTGGATACGATGTTTCGGAATCGTGATCCATTCGAGGCCTTCGAGATCGACAAAATAGATCGTACCGTCCGGAGCTAGAACGGCATCCTTGTCCAGCCAGACGTCATAGAAATCGAATCCGCTGTAGGTCCCGTCTTCGTTCTTTGTTATTGTTCTAACGAACAGGGTGAGATATGCAATACCGCTCTTCACAAAGTTTTCTAGAAATCTTAGAGCTTTATCATCGGTGTCGATTTGGAAGAGGTCAAAGATTGAATCGATGTTGCCACCGATAGTGCTTCCGGAATGGAAGTAGATTCTGACATTTGATGGAACCAGTCTTGTTTCCTGGACGATTCTTCCTCGGAATTTCCGATACCAGTAGAGCTGCTTGATCCTATTCTCAAGATTCTCAGGAAAGATGACTATCTTGACTAGAGGTGCGATTCGGAATCCGTGAATCGATGTTAGCTCAGCCATCTCGGAGACTCTCATTGAAACAGTTGCGTGCTCGAGTCCCTGCCCGCCGTACGGAGAGCCTCTCAAGCACAATTCTCCAGTAATGTATCGTGGGGCCTTCCAATCAGAATTCTCAATCCTCTCTTTCAAAACGGAATCTTTCAACAGGGCGGACATTTCAGATGGCCCGAATAGTTGATGTGAGAATGGATTGGTTGTTGATCCTATGCCTTTGATTGAGAGATAGAACTCAGTACCGTCCAATGTCAAAACTGGTGTACCGGAGACGGCTCCTCTATGCTCATCAACGAGAAGTTCCTTCATTCCAAGAGACGAGCCGTCCGTGAAGGGAGCCATGCTTTCTGAAAGATAGATCTTTTCAAAGTCAGGCATACTGTATCCTTGGAAATGCTCGTTCGTCATTATCTCAGTGGCCCCATACATGTTCAGATTAATTGGCAAGCCTTTCAGCTTCAAGACTCTGCCTTTCATAGAAGTCGTTGAGAAGATCTTGGGCCTTGATTCTAGAATCTTGCTGATCGTCAAGTTCTATTATTCGATCCGCGGACTCCTGATGTATCTATGACGTTTTTGTAACGAGAACAATGTCGTCTTGGAGCTGACTGGATAGAAAAGGGTCAACGACGAGCAATTCAACGTCTGAAGATTAGGCGGAAGTAGTCCGTTGAATTTTGGAGGTCCGGCTACTATCGGCTGGTCTTGGGCGTGAACGCTATTACGGGAATGACTCTCTTGGTCTTTTTTTGGTATTGGGCGAACTGGGGATAGAGTGAGGCTTGCTTCGCGTAGAGTCTCTCGCGTTCGGCGCCCTTAATTTCCTCCGCGCGTACGTCGATGGTCTCGTGCCCGACCTCGATCTTCACATCGGGGTGTGCCTTGAGGTTGTGGTACCAGTCTGGATGCGTGTCGGCTCCTCCCTTGGAGGCGAAGACCAGGTAGCGGTGGCCATCCTTGAGATACATCACAGGGTTGATCCGGATCTTGCGGGTGCGGGCTCCAGTGTGGTTGATGAGTAGTAAGGGTGCGCCTTCGAATTGGCCTCCTACTTTTCCACGGTTCTTGCGGAACTCTTCAATAACGCCGGTGTTCCAATCGCTCATGGTTATCAGCGGCCGGTGTATCGAACGGATGGTAGTTATTGACTGTTATTATTGAGAAACTAGTCACGTGGTACTTGCGAGATTAATCGACGAGTTCTCCGCTGCTTGCGTTCACTGTTGTGGCTGTGATTGCGCTCGCGTAATCCGACGCTATGAGAACGGCTGCGTCTGCCACCTCTGGGAGCAGCGGGGCCCGCTTTAGTGCTGTGTTCTGAGCCTCAGAGTCCGCAATTGCCTGAAAGGTAGTTCCCCTTAACTTGGCGAGGTGGGTGAAGACTGCGTGGAGAACGGGATTATCTGGGGTGCCACCCGTTCTCAGGCAGACAACCCGGACTCCTCGGGGTCCGACTTCGAAGGCTAGTTGTCTGCAGAGAGCCTCTATGGCAGCTCCTTGGACTGAGAATCCTCCCATGTTCGGTCTTGGGAGTCGTGCGACGGGGGCCGTGAGCCCGAGGATGACACCGTTGCCCTGCTTCTCCATTATGCGGGCTGCGGCGGTCATGGTGATGAAGTATGATCTGACTTTGCTGAAGGCAGCGTCCGCGAATCGCTGGTCGGAAAGCTCTGTCAGCTTCGAGCCTATTGCGACGCTTGTCCCAATGAGGTTGAAGGAAACGTCGAGCTTTCCTGTCTTGGTGACGACCTTTTGCAGATGCGCCTCGACGGACTCCGGACTAAGGGCGTCGACCTTTGAGACGTCTGCCGTCCCACCATTGCTTGAGATTTCCCGGGCTAGGGGGTTCAACGTGTTTTCTGTTCGGCCGGCGAGAAAGACAGTGGCTCCCTCCCTGGCGAAAGCCTTTGCGACGGCGGTTCCTACTCCTCCGGCGGCTCCATAGATCACTGCGACCTTCCCGTCCAACAACTTCAGACCTTGGACTTCATGAGAGGCTGTCACTGACATACCGGGGCTGGTCTTTTCGTTGGTCAGTTAAGCGTTGCCGGATCGCAGGTGAGGCGAAAATGCCCCAAATGTGCCATCCGAATCGGCGGCTCAGCCCTTGCTCCAATTAATGCGTATATATTTGGAAATACAGATTGTCGTTGTGCTTTTGTGAAAGCTCAAGAGAGGATCTACAGTCTAAACAGAGGCGTAGAGTCCCTGAGCAAGGAGGAGCACGGCCTATTCTTCGACGCAGTGCAGAGGCTCGATTTGCGGAATGAGGTGAAGCTAGCTGCAGTTGCGCTATATCTTGACTTCAAGAGTAGGCCGATCGGCGAATACAACGCCGATCAGAAGAATCTAAAGATCTTCCTGGTCGCGTCGGTATCACTCGCTGCGAAAGCAATGGGGGATCAGAGAACCGACCGTGAATTCGAGTCAAAGATGTTTGTTAGCGGGCAGAAGCTTGTAGATGCTGAGGATCGCATCATTAGGTCATTCGGGGTTCAGGACAGCCTGATACCTTTTCCGGAGATTGTTTCGCGTCTCGCAAGGAGGCAGATAGAAAGCATGGCAGAAAGCTTTGCCGATCGCGACCTAGTAAACAGCAACGAAAAAAAGGAATTGATCCGGCGTTCCCGTGACTATCTTGACGCGGCAGTGGAAAAAGGCTTGAGCCCCAAAACGAGTTACAGAGGAAGAGCAGCAGGTGTGATGCTCAAGGCGGTTAGAGACCTAAAGCTGCAAGTCTCAGACAGGGACATCGCAAGAGCAGCGGGCTTTGACAAGAGGTCGATGACGATTAACGCAGACGTCGTAGACGCCCTTCTAAAGGATTCGAAGAACTAGGTAAGAAAGAGAGATGGCGCGCCAACCGCACCTTGTAAGTCATTTGTTCTTGAGAGATGATCCTTTCTAAATCAGTCCAATCTGCCTCGTGAGTCCGACCTGGTCGTAGAAAAGCCGCTCTTCAGTAATCTCGCCTCTATTGTTCCAGGTGGCGACGGTGCAAAACTCAACATGGAAGCTCTTTCCCGTAGGCTGAATTATCTTACCGTCGGGTGTTTTCATCTGTCCTTTCATTGTTCCGTAGAAATCAGCTACAGAGCAAGTGTGATTGTCCTGCTGGAACAGAATCTTGTAAGGTCGATTCATCAGATGGTTATCAGGAAAAGTCTTGAAGAATTCTACAGCTTCCAAGTCATGGTTATTGCGTCCTCTCGTCGGTTCGAGCTGACCCGGCCAGTAGACGGCGACGTCCTCAGTATGACGCTTTCTGAAGGTCTCCCACAGCGGACTCTTAGGTCTCGCGTTCCAAGCGTCGTCTAGACTCTGCATCAAGTTCGCGAGATTTTCTACAACTTGTGACATAGAAGACCGCTCAACAGCGGTTCATTGTTTAAGACTATCGAGTTCAGGTCCTTTTCTTGAGCGTGATCTCCGCGTGTGCTTAACGCTGGCTTCTTGAGTATCTCCTTTTTTCTTTCTTGAGACGTTGAGACTCGACGCCGCCCGCGTGAGCACTCTCGGTCTTTCCTGCGCGACGCTCTCTAGATTTCACCATGGCTGTTTTGCGTTCTCTGCTAACATTGCAAGTTCCTGACTAAAAAAGAGTGCCGCGTCCGGGAACCCCCGGACTGACACCTTCTTAAGAGACGGTAGGGCTAGTGGAGCGATGTTAAACGTAGAAAAAGTTCTGAAAGACCTGAACCTTAGCCTCGCTCGTTTTGGCGATTCTGACGTCGTGACCACGAGACCTCTCTTGTCCCAGCAGATTGATGGGTCGGAAGTGCGCAGACTACACCGCGAGATTGCGGCGAGACTGGGATTCAAGACAGAGTAGAATTCCGATGCCCCGTTCCTCATGGAACGGCACTTCTACCTTCGACGTCTAAGCTAGCCTTCAAAACACTCGACAAGAACGGCCAATCAATTCGAAAGCTCCCCTCCCCTTTCAGGGGATAAGAGATAGAATCTAGTTGAGTAGCCTCCAATCCATGTCCGCCAAGGCAGCATTATCTCAAGCTCAGCCTCCCGCGAAGACTCTGCCTCCCTTGCCGAATGCGGACAAGTACACTACGATCGTGACGCGGTTTGCGCCGAATCCGGATTTTGTCCTCCACCTGGGTTCGATCAGGGCGATAATCCTGTCCCACGACTATGCGAGGATGTACAAGGGACGATTTCTCCTTCGGTTCGATGATACTGATCCGCGGCTGAAAAAATCGGCGCTTGAATATTATGATCTGATTCGGGAGGATGTTCGCTGGCTGGAATGCCAGTGGGACGCGGAGTACATTGCTAGCGATAGGATATCAGTCTACTATGAGCATGCTGAGAAGGTTCTGAAATCGGGAGACGCGTACATCTGTACTTGCACTCCCGAAGATTTTCGTGTCAAGATCAACGCTGGTAGGGCCTGTCCTGATCGTGCCAAGAGTCCAGAACAGAACCTGGCGGACTGGGAGAAGATGTTGAATGGAAGCTTTGGAGAAGGACAGGCGGTACTAAGGATCAAGACGGAACTGGCTCATTCGAACCCGGCTGTCAGGGACTGGCCTGCGCTTCGCATTATTGATCCTGTGAAGTATCCTCATCCCAGGGTTGGATCAAAGTACCGGGTCTGGCCCCTGTTCAACTTCGGATCCGCCATCGATGATCATCTGCTCGGAATCAGCCACGTCATCCGGGGAAAGGAACACCTGACAAACGCCGAACGGACGGAGTATCTGTACAAGGCGTTGGGCTGGAACATCCAGGAGTATGTGCACTATGGCCGGTTGAAGACGACGGATATCAAACTCAGCAAGTCATTGATGGTCAAGGAGATCGAGGAGGGCCTCGTAGACGGATACTCGGACCCGAGACTTCCTACACTAGCGGCTCTTCGAAGGAGAGGGTATGTTCCGAGCGCGTTAAGGAAGATTGTCTACGAAATGGGACCTAGGCCGGTCGATGCCACGCTCAGCTGGGACAATATGAACGCGACGAACCGGAAGGAGATCGACAAGATCGCCCACAGGTACAGCTTCATCGCAAACCCGATTACCATAACAGTCTCAGGGGTCGAACGGACATATGATGCCCATCTGCCGTTGCATCCGGAAAGGAAGGACCTTCCAGACAGAATCTTCAAGGTGGTTCCAAGGAACGGCTCAGCCAACTTACTGATCTCATCAACGGACATTGATCTTCTCGGAAAGAGCAAAGTCGTCCGATTGATGGAGCTGTTCAACATCGAAATCAAAAGCGTCGAGAACAACTCGATCACGGCCGCGTTCCATAGTCAGGACTACATGAAGGCGCGAGAGGTCAAGGCGCCCCTGGTCAACTGGCTACCAAGCGAGAACAATATGTTGGGGGAGGTAGTGATGCCCGATGCGTCGAGAACGAAGGGTCCGGTTGAGACGAATATTCGTCAGGAGAAGGTAGGAAGCCTAATCCAGATGGTCCGTTTCGGATTCGGAAGGATCGACGACATCAACAGCGATCAGGTAACGGTCTACTACGCGCACAGATGAGATGACGAACCTCTACGGATGTCCCAAGTGAAGTTTAGCGTCGAACTTCCGGTCCAGTTCCGGGACATTGACGCCATGGGCCATGTCAACAACTCGACGTATCTCCAGTACATGGAGACTGCGCGTGTCGAGCTTGCAAGAAGCCTCGGACAGGTAAGAGAAGGGTTCCGTGCCGGCTTTATCATCGCTTCGGCGCGCGTCGAGTTCAAGAAACCAATTAGAGACGAACGGCGGATTACTGTCTCGGTCTGGGTTAGCCGTATAGGAGATCGATCATGGGACCTCGACTACTCCATCCGCGGAGCCAGAAAGGCAGAGTATGCGGTCGGCAGGACTACACAGGTAGCTTACGACTACAAAACCAGAGCTACAGTTAGGATCTCCGGAAAGCTCAAGAAAGAACTGGCAAAGTATATCGGACTGCCATTCAAATTCAGAGAAGCTGACTGAGGATCCGGTCGGAAGTGCGCTAGTTCAGGCACTCCAAAGTTCCTCGATCCGTTCGACAAGTTCATGCTTCTCACGTTCCAGCTCCTCAAGTCTCTTCTCAAGGTCCTGGGTCTGCTTTCCGTTTGCCTGCCTCTCATTGATCTCGTGCTGTAGCCTTTCGATTTCCACATTGAGCTCCGCCATCCTCGCCCGGTTCTGTTCTGCGTACAAGCTCGTTCGACCCGTAATGCCCGGGGCTTTCCCCTTAAGAGGCCGACGCATCGAATTTGATGAAGCTTAGAGCTGTCTCCTTACCACGAAATACCCGTCACGAAGCCGAAGGAGTTCGCACCTATCTTAGGCCGATGAAAGGTTCATTCTGTCAAGGGCCACACCTAGAGCAAAGCTAATCATTTACACGCTCTTGATGTGCTGGAGGCCTACGGAACTGTGACTGAGATGAAAGTCGAAAAGGAAACGGGGGATAGGAGAATGATGCTTTTCACACTCTGGATATTTGCAACACTCAATTACGTTTACGCGGACGTCGTTACTTTGTTCGACAAGTCCGTTTCCACCGCTCTCAGTCAAACGGCTCTATTGGGGGCTGCAGTGCTAGTGAGACTGCTATCGCTATGGTTCTCCTGTCCCGGGTATTGAAATACAGAGCAAATCGCTGGGCAAACATCATCGTAGGGGCAATAAACACAGTCGCAGTTCTCGCATCACTACTAGTTGCAGCTCCGGCTCTCTATTACCTGTTCTTTGCAACCATAGAAATAGCGACTACACTGACGATTATCTGGTACGCGTGGACACGGCGCAACGCCCTATGACGCGCCCGTCTACTTGCTCTTAGCGGGCATCAGCTCAGGCCGCAAAAGTAAACTGCCCAGGTAGTTTGAATCTATAGCTCGGTGAGCGTCGACCGCCCTGCCGAGCGAGAGTCTCATCCACGGATGCACCTCGAACGGGCCCGCGTCGATTAGCATGTTGAGCCTGCCGATCAATCCATGATCCAGGTTTCAGGACTGCGATGTTTATGTCGCGCCTGGTTTTGAAGCCGAGTTTCTCGTATACGCGTATCGCGTCAACATTCTCTCTACGGACGTGGAGGAAGGGAATCTCATTCCGTTTCATGATCCTTTGGATCAGAATGGAGACTAGTGAGCTGGCGAATCCGTGCCCCCGATAGTCGGGATGGGTACAGACAGCACTGATCTCGGTATATCCATACGGTTTGAGTCGCTCCCCCGCCATGGCCACAAGTTGACCAGCTTCACGGATTCCGAGATACGATCCTAGTTCAGGGGTCCTTTTGAAGAATGGGCCAGGTTTGGTCAACTCGACTAGCGCGAGCATCTCATCAACGCGAGAGGGTTTCAGCTCCTCGAAGTTTTGTTCAAAGGGCGGGGGCGACTGAGTGTTCCAGACCATCTGGGCGGAGTCTATCTTGCGAACAACGGTCCAGCCGTCTGGAAGAACAGGCATTGTAGCTAGAGGGATTGCGGCTGTTCCTTCAGGACCGAGCAGCCGGGCAAGTGAACGATAGGAGTCTGGGGATTGGTCTCGTGTCGCGGCAAAAGGAGCCACGTCAACAGGGTAGCGCTTGGCGAGCTCATCACCCTCGGCGAAAGAAGCGTGTGTTGTCGCTAGAGCGTTCCACACCGGGTTATCCAACAAGATCGACTGGTCCTGCCCCACGATCATCCATCAGTCAACAACAACCCTAAGGATTCTTCGGAGAAATGAATGTCTCTGTTGGTCGAGAAATCTGCTAGTCCATTTCTGGGAGAATAATCCTCCTAGTCAGGAGATTATGCCTATCCGGGGAAGGGGGCGGGAGCGGGTTTCCGGCAGCGCATTCCTAGGCCTTGATCAGCCGCACGAGCTTTCTGAGCAGCACTAGTTGAGTGTCTATTGGAACTTGGGCCGGATGATTCATGTCGTAGAATATGTGATCTATGCCCAGCGCCTTGAGTCTTGGCAGATCCCGTGCGGCTTGTTCAGGCGTACCTCCCAGTAACGCTCGGGGCTCAGTGGCTTTCTCTTCGCTGAGGGGGTTGTGGACTCTGAGGATCCACTTTAATTCTTCGGGGTTACGACCTGCTATTCGCACCATATCGCGAAAGTTATTGATGGTTTGACTCAACTTCTCAATCGTGGTGCCTCCTGCCGCAGCCGGCATGATCCCGTCCGCAATTCTTGCCGCCCGCTCGAGTGATGCGAGAGCGAAGGCGCCCACTAGCATTGGAATGCCGCCTGACTGTACGGGTTTCGGCCCGATTCTTGATTCTGGGATATTATAGAAGTCTCCAGTGAAGCTGACCGGGTCTGGACCCCAGACGGCGCGCATTGCTCTAGCAAATTCCTCAAATCCTCTTCCACGCCTCTTTATCGGAATGTTGGCAGCTTCAAACTCGTCT
>Ga0137419_10000232_pt1 | contig 18118 bp, 17 predicted proteins | sample CZODoug3_1_2_16f_FD_108279 | JGI IMG/M metagenome (GOLD analysis project Ga0137419, IMG submission 108279) | Vadose zone soil fungal communities from Angelo Coast Range Reserve, California, USA - CZODoug3_1_2_16fungal (Illumina Assembly) | ecosystem: Environmental > Terrestrial > Soil > Vadose... | reverse complement strand
GATTACGAGTTCCAGCGGGGCGGCAACGAGATGATGCGGGTAGAGCACCGCGAAGACGCGAAGTTCACGAAGGTATGAAGACTGCTGCCGACTGCCCACTGCCGACTGAGGCCTGAAGGTCCGCCTCTACGTCCCAGGTTCGATGCGACGTTCGATGCGACGCTGATGAGAACGCGGCGCTACACGCGGTGGTGGTGCTGGCGATCGTCGGGCGCGCGCTCGCCGCGTTCGAGCGGTTCCTCCGCTTCGTCTATCCAGTATCCGAGGGCGGCGACGATCACGATCATGGCGAGCACAATGAGAGCGACGATCAGGGTCAGCGGCATGCAGGGTTCCTCTGAGGCCTAGAACGCATTGCCGATGAACGGCAGCATGCGCCCGAAATACATGACGCCGACAGCCAGGACGAGTGCCGACCCGCCGAGAAGCTTGCCCGAGAGCGGCGCGTCCGCCGAGGCGGGGAGCGCCCACGCCTCGTCGTACACGGTGAGGACCAGGTAGTTCACGCCCGCGAGCATCAGGAGCACGACCTTGTAGTGGAAGGCCACGTTCTGCGTGTACTGCTCCGACGCCGCGACGAAGAAGAACATCCCGGTGATGAAGTTGATGCCGAAGCCGATGAGGCCGAACGGCAGCAGCCGGTGCACCGAGGCGAACGACATGCCGCGGAGGAAGCCGAGCAGCCGCAGGTTCACGATCATCAGCACGCCGAACATCAGCGACATGCCGAGGAAGTGCAGCGTCTCGCAGGCCGGCCACACGAACGGATGCTGCAGCACGAAGTCCTTGATGCCGGCGGCCGAGATGAACCCGCTGCCCGGCGCGGCAGCGGCGCCGAAGAGGCCGGCGTACTGCCCGCCCTCGATTTCGGGGTGCCGGATGTCGCCGCCCATGTTCGCCGCGCGCGCGACCGCAGCGGCGGTGAGCACGCTGAGCACCAGCACCGTGTAGGTGAGACCGGTCGTCGGCCGTCCCACGCGGCGGATGCGCCACAGCGTGAGCCACGCGAAGAAGCCGGTGATCTCCATCATGATGAAGGAACCGAGCGCCGCGTCGTTGTGCAGCGCGATCGCGTCGGCCGACACCCCCGCCTGCCCCTTGAGCGCTTCGGCCGCCGCCTGCCCGCTGACGTACACCGGCAGCGTCGCCAGCGCGATCAGGAACATCACCTCGAGGCTCACCTTCTTCAGGTGATCGTTCTTGCGGACGAACGCGAGCAGGAGGAGACCGAGGCCGAGAATCGTCCCGATCGTCGGGAAGTGGTTCAGCAGCAGATGAAGGTGCGCGAGGTCCGCCTGGTTGGCTAGTTCGGGCATATATCAGGCCACGTACGCGAGGAGGCGACCAGCAGTGATCGCGGCGCTCCACGCGAGAAGAGAAACGATGGCGAGCCGCTTGGCCGCCCCGCTGATGACGACAGTCTCCGCGCTCCCCTCGAAGTTGCGGCGCCTGATGAGGACCGCCATCACCAGGCCCAGCGCGACGAAGGCCAGCTTCGTCCAGAAAATGAGCGAGGGGCCGCGCTTGCTCGCATCGGCGACGAACAGCATCGTGCCGGTGACGGCGTTGAGCGCGAAGGCCACCCACATCACGCGGAACAGCCGGTCCATCGACTGCAGCGGGATGCCCCGGCCGAAGCCGAGCAGCCGCAGGTCGATCATGAGAGCCGCGCCGACGAGCACCATCATGCCGAAGGTGTGAAGCGTGAGAACGGTGGGGTACGCCCAGATCGAGTTCGAGCTGAGGAGCCACGTTGAAAACGCGCTCTGCTCAAGCGACGTCAGCATAGGGAACCCTTATATAGTTCGAAGTTTCGCCGTTTGAAGTTGAGCTGGAAATGAAACCGGACGGACAGTAGCCCACCGCGTCGGCGAACGTCAAGGACAGCGCGCAGCTGGCAGCTAGCAGCAAGAACCTTCTGCCTGCTGCCTGCTGCGAGCCGCCAGCTGCCTGCTGCCTGCTGCGAGCTGCCTACTGCGTCGGTGGCGTCGGCGCGCCGCCGCGCCCGCCCTCGGGGGCGCCGCGCCCGCCCTCTTCCTTCTTCTCCTCGCCGCCGATCTCGGCGAAGTCCTTCGGCCCGGCCGGCCGCCCGCCGCGTGTGACCCAGTGAATCGACCCCTTGACGTGCTCGGGGTCCACTTCCTTCGAGAACGTGATCGAGTACGACTGCTTCTCGTTCGGCGTCAGCTTCGCCACCTGCCACTCGGCGACGTTCGCCTTCGTCTTGCGGTCGGCGCGCACGCCCTTGTACCCGTCGCCGGTCGCGGTGACCACCTTCGCGCCGGCCGGCACGATGACGTGGATCGTGACGTTGCTGGCCTCGACGCCCTTGTTCACGACGTCGAGCTTGTTGGTGAAGCCGTTGGGCGCCTGCTCCGCCTTGCTGATGGCGGTCGTCACGGGAATCTCGAGGCCCAGGCCGACGGCCCAGTCGTACACCTGCTTCAGCATGTCCTCGGGCAGCCGCGCCCGCGAGTAGTCGCCCATGCGGACCGCGCGGCAGTACGGATTGCCGGGGCCCACCGCGGTGCAGTGCTCGGGCATCGCCTTCGTGTGGTCGTACACCATGTGCTTGAACCACTCGAAGTCGCCGTTGGCCTCGGCGATGCCGCGGCGCGGGGTGTCGAGGATGGGCGTATGGCACATCGCGCAGCCGATGGTCGAGAGCGCGAGCACCTGTCCCGGCGGCGCGTTGGCGGGCAGCGGGAAGCGCCATGCGCTCGGCTCGGGAACGCCGGGCAGGTTGCTGACGTACGCGTACAGGTCGGCCACCTGCTTCTCGTTCAGCTGCGGGAACGACGGCATGATGCCCCACGGCTTCTGCACGGCGTGATTGAACTGCGCGAAGGTCAGCTTGCGGCCCGCGAGATCGGGGCCGAAGCCGCCCGACGCGTTCGGCGCGTGGCAGTTCTTGCACGAGGTCGTAACGCCATCCCACAGCGCCTTGCCGGCGACCGGATCGCCGGTTGGACCCGGGGTCTGCGCCGCGGTGACCGCGGCGAACATCGGGATCAGCAGGAGTGCGAGAAAACCCTTTTTCATAAGTCACTCACCTCAGCGGCGCCACGCGCGTTTATTTTCCGTACGATTCCTGTTCCTTCAGCTTTCCGAGCTCGTCCAGTTCGCGGTTGTTCGTGCAGTAGAACTCGTAGACCTCGCCGTTGCCGAGCGTCCAGCGGCGGGGCGCCGACTTCCAGGGGCGCGTCAGCACCTTGGAATCGTCGACGGTAATCTCCACGATCAGGTAGTTTTTCGAGGGACGAGTATACCGCTCGGTGACCTTCATCGCATCGCTGTGAAACCACCCCGTCGGCGTCACGAACGTGCGTTCGTCGAACCCGAAGGAATCGACGACCAGCGTGTCGCGGTCCCAATGCGTGGTGCTCGTGCCGTGAAACCACGGTTCCGGATCCTTCGGCGCCGGCCGTCCGTCCGTGTAGACCAGCCGCCAGTTGTTCAGCACTTCATACAACTGCGCCATCATCGCCGGCGTGTGGACGATGACCGTCGAGTAGGGGTTCTGCAGCCAGATGGCCGGGAGACCCCGTGGCATGCAGTTGACCGACGACTTGGAGAGCTCGAGCTCCACGGGGGTCATCGCCTTGATCTTCGCCTCGGCCCACGGCTGGAACGCCGGCGGCGCCTCGGGCGTGACCTTCGGGTCGAACTGGCGCCGCGCGGCCGGATCGACGCCGTCGCGGCCGCTGACTCCCTCGCCCGCGCTGTTGGGGAGCCAGTGACCCGAAAGATCGGGATGACCGTCGGGCAGGCGAGGCGCCGGACCGCCCGGCGGCATCACCCGGATCGCGTACTGCTGCGCGGCCTGCGCGTGAGACGGAACGTGCCGCGCGCCGAGCAGCGCCAGCACCGCGACGCACGCGCCGCCAAGCCGGAGTCGGGATCTCATAGCCACCACTCCTGACGCTAGTCCTGAAGTTGTCCCATCTGGCGCACGACGCCGTCGGAGGCGAACTTGAGCGTTCCTGCCGCGGCGTAATGTTCCTTGCCGTTCTTCGCCGTACAGCCTCTCACCCACACGTCCTTGCCGATGTTGTCCTTGAACAGCTGCAGCGACGTCCCGGCGCGTCTCAGCGTGATCAGCGCGTAGGTCTGAAACGACCAGTTGTGAACGGTGCCGTCGGGGTCCTTGATGTCGACATAGAAGAATCCGTGCGGGTTCGTCCATTCGACTTTCGTGAGCGTGCCGGAGAAATCGCGGCACTTCGAGGCGTCGAACTCCGCGGCGAAGGAGTGATGGGCAGACGAGGGCACCGCGGTCAGGAGCACACCCGCCGCCACGATGACGAGGCCGGCCGTCCTCAGTGACTTCATCGCACACCTCTTTTCAGAAACAGTACCGAAGGCGCCGCCGGCGCGCGCGGCCGCGGCGTCAGCCGGCCGGGCGCGGTGCCGGAGCCGGCCTGGCGAACCTCGCCGCGTCGACTGCCACGTTCGGCTGCACGTCGGTGAGCTCCACGTTCATCTGCATGAACGTCTGGCTCACCGTGCGGTGGAACGGAATCTTCACGCCGGCGACGTCGCGGAAATCGGAGTAGTCAATCTGCGTCGGGACGAACCCCACCGGCGTCAGCGTCCACCTCACCATCCGGACGAGCAGTCCCGAGGGGGCGAAATAGAAATTCGCGAGCGGCTGCCGCTCGTCATCGATCCCCTGGACGATGACGACTTCCTCGTCGTTGAGGACGGCGCGCCCGAGGCGCCAGTGCGGAAACGCCCGGCGCAGGCCGGCCGGGAACGCGACGAGCGCCTCGAGGCGCGCGCGATCGAGGTTCCCCGCGCTCAGCGTGACGAGCGGAACCGGCGTGTCGGGTCCTGCCATCCAGCCGCTGCCGCCGTTGAACGTCCGCACGCTGTTGCCCGCCGCCATGTGGACGATGGTCGAGTACTGGTTCGGCGCCTTCGCGAATATCTCGACGGGCACTTTCTCGAAGAGCGTGTCGAAGCCCGCGTAGGTCCCTTTCGCCGCAAGGCTCGTGAGCCTGGCCAGGCGATCGGCGCCGCCGATGGCCTGCAGGTGTTTGTCGAAGATCGCGTCGGCGTTGAGCGTGGTGTCGGTCGCGAAATCGCGCGCGTTCGGGTCCTCTTCAGGCGTGCTGTACTGCAGGGCGATGTTCGGGTCGCTTCGCGGGCTCTGGTTGCCGTGATGACAGGTGAAGCAGGTGACGCGCGGGGCGCCGGCGAAGTAGCTCTTGTTGATCGTCTGCATCATGGCGATCATCCCGCGCGCGCGCTGCATGCGCGGGGTGACCTCCGCGAACTTCGCGCGGTCGAGCGCCGCCGCCGGGACGTGGCAGAACGTGCAGTCGTTCCCCATCGCGTTGGCGAACATCCCCATGGCGTCGAAGAACGTGTCGATCGGAATGTCGCGCAGGACGGTGACGCTCTTGAAGATGTCCTGCGTCATGACCGGGCGGTCCTGTGCCGTCTGGGCGGATACCGTGACGAGGCACACGACAGCGACCGCCGCGGCGGCGAAGAAGGTGCGGCTCATTTGCCGAAGAACGGGTTGTCGTGCCCGCCGGCCTGGCCGTACTGATTGTTCTCCTGGCAGATGTATTCCATGATTTCGTCGCCAGGCGCCTGCAGCCGCGCGGTGAACGACACGGTGAACGGCTTCGAGTAGTACATCGGGTCCTCGATGGTCACCGTGTTGACCAGCGTCCCCATCGTCGGGCGCGTCCACCGCTCGATGGTGTGGAGCTGCTCGCTGTGCGGCGTCCCCTTGCGGTCGAACCAGAACTTGTCGTTGAAGCCGACGGTGTCGATGACCAGCGTGTCCTTGTTCTCCCACCGCCCGATGGAGTGGCCGAACCATGTCGGGTCGAGCTCCGCCGGATGCTTGCGGCCGTCCATGAAAATCTGCCGGTAGCTGTGGATGTTCCCTTCGTGAATGATGAACAGGTGCGACGACGCCGCGCTCCCGGTGATGTCCTGCACCCACCGGAACGGGTACGGCGTCGAGCGCGGCACCCCCATCGGCATGCACCACAGGTGCGGATCGTCGGTCTCGCGCTGCGCGCGGTTCTCCATCAGCTTCACCGCGGCCGGCAGCAGCGGCAGCTTCTCGCCTTTCGGGAGCCCCTGCGCGATGTCCCCGACCGGTCCCCCGCCCACCCACAGGCCATCGAGGCTGACGGTGCCGTCAGGCAGACGCGGTGCCGGCTCGTTGCGGACCGGCGGCCGCTTCACTTCCTGGCCGAGCGCGCCAATGGTCCCGAGCGATCCACGTCCCTCCTGCGCATGCACATAGAGGGGCAGAGCGATCGAGAAAATCCCAAATCCCAAAACCCAAATCCCAAAACCCAACCTTCGCACGATTACCTCCGGATTGTCGTTCCTGCCAGCGGGTCCGCGTTCGCGGGGCATCTCACACTCCGCGGAACCCGCCCTACTGACGCTGACCGCCCTCGGGGCGGCCATCATCCGACGCGCCGCCGAAGAGCGACCGCCCATCCGCGGTGATGACCGACCGCGCATCGCCGCGATAGGCTGCAACCTTGGCCGCGTATCCGGTGACCGTCACCGCGTCGCCGACTTTCAGCGTCCGGCTCGTCCAGCCGTTGCGCGCGAGCGCGCTCGGGCTCGCCAGCTCCATGTTCCAGGTCACCATCTTGCCGCTCTCGTCGGTCGTGTCGACGTAGAAGCGGGCGTGCGGATTGGTCCACTCGACCTTCGACACCGTTCCCTTGATGTTGAACGTCTTCGAGCCGTCGTACTCGGTGCTGAACGAGTGGTGGGCGAACACGGCGCCCGAGCCAATCAGGCTGAAAATGGCAACGAGGATCCCGAACCTGGTTCTCATTCCGATCCCTCCGAAAATCCGACTGTGCCCACCGGCCGGCTCATTGTCTTCCCAGTACGCCAGCCAGCGCAAGATAGGCGTGTCAGAAGCCGTACTTCAACCCGAACTGCAGGATGCGGGGGGTAGTTCCGGGCAGCAATCTCGTGATGCGGCCGAACGTGCCGAGGTTCAGGTTCGTCGCCGGAATGTCGTAGTTGAAACGATTGGTGACGTTGAACGCCTCGAGACGCAGTTCGACGTTCTGCGTCCCCGTCAGGTTGATGGTCCGCGACAGCGCCATATCGATCGTCCAGCGCTCCGGCCCCTTGATCGCGTTGATCGGCAGGTCGCCGAACGTGCCGGGCACCGGCTGCGCAAACGCCGCCTTGTTGAGATACGCCGTCACGGTCTTCGCGCCATAGACATCGTCCGAGACGTGGTTCGGCCGCTGCGCGTTGAGGCCGTTGCCGGAGTTGTCCTGGCCGGTGGTGATGTTCAGCCACGGCCCTGAGACGCCGTTGAAGATCCCCGACAACCGCCAGTTGGACGCGATCGTGCGAGCGGCGAGGCCGCTGAACTGCGGCGTCACGTAGCCGACCGTGATGATGCCGATGTGCGTCCGGTCCTGCGAGCAGTGGCCGTAATCGAACGACGGGTCGTTCGGCTTGACGTAGCCGGTGCTCAACTGCGGGAACGTGCCGGTCGCCGTGTTGCCGACGCAGCGTGACAGCGTGTAGTTCGCGTTCATGCTGAGGCCGTTGGCTTCGCGCCGACGAATCGACAGCTTCACGCCGCGATAGTTCTGCACGCCGACGTCGGTGTGCAGGTCGAGCACGCCGATCAGCGGATCGTGCAGGACACGCCGCTGATCGAGGTTGGCCGGCACCGTGCAGTTCGCGTACGACACGCCGTTGAGCGCGCACGGCGCGTTGCCCAGGAACTCGCCCGGGTTCAGCGCAACCTGTCCCCAGATCCGGTCCGTGTGGCTGCCCAGGTAGCTGGCCGACACGCCCCAGATCGATCCGAGCTGCTTCTCGACGGTCGCGTTCCACGACTGCGCGCGCGGCGAGTTGATGTGCGGATCGACGACGCCGTAGGAGCCGTAGTTGACGAAGCGCGTATCGGCGTTGGTGACGATCGGATGCGGATCGCCGCCGTAGGTCCGGTACGGATCGTCGAACAGTCCCGGAGGATCCTGCAGGAGCGACCGGTTGCCGAACGGCGGCGCCGAGGCGTTGATGTTGTGGTAGTCGGCGCTCGGGAAGTCGTACGAGATGCCGTACGACGTGCGGACGGCCAGGCGCCCGTCACCGCTGACGTCCCACGCGAGTCCGATGCGCGGCGACAGGTTCAACCACTGCGGGAACAGACCCGTCCGGCCTTTCGGGAACCCCGGATCGCCCGGCCAGAGGAACCCCGCGGGCGCGTTCTTGTAGACGGTGCTCTTCACGCCTTTCTGCAGGTTCTCCATGCTGAAGATCGACAGCGCGCCGTTCTCGACGTTCTGGCCGAAGTAGGGCTCCCAGCGCAGGCCGCCGTTGATGGTCACGCGCGAGGCCGCGCGCCACGTGTCCTGCGCGTAGAGGCCGACGTAGCGCTGATCGACCGGAATAATCGCCGGCCCGCCGTGCTCGAGCGTGGTCACGCGCCCGATGAGGAAGTCCGCGAGGCTGGCGCCGGTGATCTGGCCGCTGATCGTCCAGTTGCCGCCCGACCGCGCGTGCGATTCGCCCGCGTATTTCCAGTAGGCGACGTCGGCGCCGAACGAGAGCTGGTGCGCGCCCTTCACCGTGGAATAGTCGTCGTTGAGCTGATAGGTGTTGGTCGAGAAGATCCCCTTGGTCGCGGTGCCCGCGGAGATGTTGAAGGCATTGGTGACGACCATCACCATCTCGCCCGGGTTGTACGAGTAGACGTTCGAGCCGAGGTCCCTCGGCGAGAAGAACGGCGCCTGGTAGCGGTGCACCGCCGTGCGGTTGAACGCGACGCGCAGCGAGTTCACGGTGTTCGATGACAGGATCATCGTGTCGCCGAAGGTGAACGACTGCGCCAGGTTGTTGGTCCCGGGGTCGTTGGTCACCAGCACGTTGTCCGGATCCTTCGCGAAGGCCGCCTGCTGCTTGAAGAAGGTCGCCATGTAGCGGCCGAACATCGAGTGGTTGGCCGAGAGCTGGTAGTCGACCTTTCCGACCGCCTGCCCCTCGTTGTTGTCGTCCTTCGTGCCGTAGGTGACCTGGCCGCACGGGTCCGTCGTCTTCGGCAGCCGCCTGGCGAGGTTCAGCGCCGCGGGGCTGAAGGCCGACGGGGCGATCTGGTTGTTGACGAACGGCGAGCGGAGCGTCACCTGCCGGCCGCCGTTGCAGGCGGGCGAGGCGAACGCCGCGAAGTCGCCGGCGAGCATCGCCGCGGTCGGCACGAACGCGATGTTGGCCGCGGGTGTCTGGCGCGTCGCCGTCCCCTGGTAGGCGCCGAAGAAGAACAGCTTGTTCTGCACGATCGGCCCACCCATCGTCCCGCCGAACTGATTGCGCAGCAGCCCGTCGTCGCGGCGCCTGCCGGTGGCCGGGTTGATCGCCGCAAACGGGTTCGTCGCGTTGAAGCGATGGTCGCGGAGGAACTCGAACGCGTTGCCGTGGAAGCTGTTGGTGCCCGACTTCGTGATGGCGTTGACGGAAGCGCCGGAGTGCATCCCGTTCTGCGCGGAGAGGCCGCTCGTCGCGACGCTGAACTCCTGGAGCGCGTCCGGGAACGGCAGCGGCAGGTTGGCGTTGTTCTGCGGATCGTTGTGAATCGCGCCGTCGAGCACGTATGCGACGCCGAAGTTCAGGCCGCCGGCGACCGAGATGTTGACCGCGCGCCCGCCACACGATTCGCAGCCGCCGAAGTTGCGGCTGTTCGGATTGCCGGTGTTGACCGCACCGCCGGCGAGCACGATCAGGTCGGTGACCTGCCTGCCCTGCAGCGGCAGCTCCACGATGCGCTCGTTCTCGACGACGTCCCTGATGCCCGAGCTCTTGACGTCGATGAGCGGCGCCGCGCCTTCAACCGTGATGGTCTCGGCGACGTTGCCGAGCTCGAGCGGCACGTTGATCGTCGGCGTTGCCCCGACCTGCAGCACGATGCCGTTCTGCACGTAGCTGCGGAAGCCCTGGAGCGAGACCTCGAGACGGTACGGGCCGGTCGGGAGATTCGAAATGACGTAGGTGCCGTCCGCGTCGGTAATCGCGGTCCTGGTCGCCTGCGTGTCGGTCTGGGTCATGGTCACCGTGACACCGGGCAGCACCGCGCCGCTCGTGTCCGTCACACGTCCGCTGAGCTCCGCCGTCGACAGCTGCGCCGATGCCGAGGCTGTGGTGAGAAGAAGTGCCAACGCGCCGAGAAAAAGGTTCCCGAGAAAACGGCCCATTCAACCTCCCGTGGTCGCCAGGCGGACCTGCCGCCTCCGCGCTTCGCGCTACGGCGAGCCTCGCCGAAGCCGAAGGCGGGAAGGTCCGCCTCTACGTCAATCAATCACAGACACCGATGGCCCCCCGGACTTCCGGGTGTACCGCAGCGAATTTTCGCGTGGTGGCGCGGAGTCTAACGGCGCGAGAAAACACTGTCAATGGACGCGGGAGCACGTTTATTCTCGTGCTCGCACAGCAGGTGGCAGGGCAGGGGCGGTGGCGGCAGGGGTCAGCCGGACTAGAGGCGGGAGGCATTCAATGGCAGTCGGCAGACGGGATTTTCTCGCAGGTCTGGGCGCGGCTGGAGCGGCGGCACTCGCCCCCGCGTTCGGCCGGCGCGTCGCAGCTCAAGGAGCGGCGGCGGCGCGTCCATTCCGGATCGACACGCACGCGCACTTCACCGTGCCGAAGCTCTACGACCTGGCCACGGCGCATGGCGTCCAGCAGGCGACGCTGAAGGACTGGTCGCCGGCAAAGATGCTCGCGGAGATGGAGGAAGGCGGCGTCGCGACGTCGATCATCTCGATCAGCGACCCGGGCGTGCACTTCGGCGACGACATGGCCGCGCGAGCGCTCGCGCGCGAGTGCAACGACGCCGGCGCGAAGGTCGTGCGCGACTATCCGGGGCGATTCGGCCTGTTTGCCGTGCTGCCGCTGCCCGACGTCGAAGGGTCGTTGAAGGAGCTGGAGTACGCGCTCGACACGCTGAAGGCCGACGGCATCGGCGTGCTGTCAAGCTACGAAGGCAAGTACCTCGGCAACGCCGCGTTCACGCCGCTGCTGCAGGAGATGAACCGGCGGAAGGGGGTCGTCTACTGCCATCCGTACTGCGCCGCGTGCGGCGTGCAGACGACGCTGACCGACGCGCAGAACCGCGGCGTGGAGTTCGTTTTCGACACCACGCGGACCATCCTCAGCCTGCTGCAGACCGGCGCCGTCGCGCAGTTCCCCGACATCAGGTTCATCTGGTCGCACGGCGGCGGCACCGTCCCCTACATCACGAGCCGTTTGAACGGCGCCGGCGGGAACCAGCTGCCGAAGGGCGTGGTGTACGAGCTGCAGAAGTTCTATTACGACACCGCGCAGGCATTCAATCCGTACACGATGCCGTCGTTCAGGAAGTTCGTGCCGACCTCGCAGATCCTCTTCGGCACCGACTTCCCGCTCGGCGGCGGCTCCGCCGCGATTGTTGCGAAAGGGTTGCGGGATAACGGAGGGTTCTCCGACGCGGAACTGCGTGCGGTGGAACGGGAGAACGCGTTGAAGCTGTTGCCGCGGCTGAAGACGTAGCAGGCGGCGGTTCTGACTGCCTGCTACTGCCTGCTGCCAGCTGCCGGCTGCCAGCTATCTTTTGTATTCCCGCCCGCCCTTCTCGACCTGCGACCAGTCAAGATAGTCGCCCGAGCACGAAATCTCGCCGAGCTCCCACTGCGGACGGTTCTCGTAATAGAACGTCGTCACCCACGGCCTGGCGAGCGCCTTCGCGTCCTCCATCTTGATGTCGAGCTCGAGGTGATCGCGGTCGATGCGGCGGAAGTTCTCGGTCACCTTCAGCTGATCGCTGTGCGCGTGGCCGAGCCGATCGAGCCAGGTCTTCTCGTTGAAGCCGGTGGTCTCCACCTGGAAGTTGTGATCGTCGACCCACCGGCCCACCGACGTCCCCATCCAGATCAGATCGGGATCGGCCGGCAGTGCGCGGCCGTCGGTGTGGACGCGCCGCATCCAGTGGTCGTACTCGTAGACCAGCAGCGTCTGCTTCGGGGTCTGGATCACTTCGAACGGATAGGGGTGGAAGTACACGCGCGGGACGCCCGGCGGGTAGCACTTGGTGAGCACCGGGTCGTTCGTCTCGTCGAGCGTGTAGTTGCCGCCATTGGAGTCTCTCGCGAGCTTGAACTGCGCCTGTCCCCACTCGGTCAGCGCCGGCGGGGCCTTCATCGGATCGGTGTAGGTGAAGTTGGTCCAGGGTCCGTTCTTGCCCGGAGGGTTGCGCATCATCCAGACGCCGGTCAGGTCCTTCGCCGGCGCGGGCGCCGACGGAGCAGCGGCCGCCGGTGCGCCGCCGCGCGCACCGCCGCCGCGCGCGCCCTGCCCGGCGGGCGCGGCTTGCGCAACGAGCATCGCCGATGCGGCAACTACGAATACCGCTGCGAGGAGTGGACCAATCAATCTACGCATACTCTGTCTCCCCTACCATCTCCAGGTCCGCCTATTGCTCGAAGGTCGGCAGGTTCTTGCCGTCGGGGCCCGCGATGCTGCGGATCTGCAGGACCGGGCTGCCGTTTTTCTGCTGGTTGCCGGTGACGGTGACCTTGTCGCCCGGGTTCAGCGTGTGCTTGCTCCACCCGGCGCGCTGCAGCTTGTTCGGCGCGGTCAGCCATCCCGACCACTTGGCGGTGTTGCCGTCGGACCCCTTCACGTCGAACCAGACGACGACGTGCGGGTTGACGAAGTCGAGCTGCGTGACCGTGCCCGTCAGCGTCTCGGTCTTGGACTGGTCGAACGCCGCGCCGCCGTGGTGCGCCAGCGCCGGCCCCGCGCCAATCACGAGCACCGCAATGAGGCCGAGCAGGAACGACAGTTTTCGGGTCATCTGAAAATCTCCTTGAGCGTAACGACAGCCCAGCGGGCCGAGTCTAGTAGCGCGGGTCGGACGTGTCAATAAAACGGACGCGGCTGCCCGCTGCCTGCTGCCTACTGCCTACTGGCCCGTCGGCTTCGCGAACTTCGCGCCCTCGATCGGCACGTTGTCCTTCACGCTCGTGATGCGAAGCGTGGCGCGCGTCGACAACTCCGTTCGCGGCGTCGCGGGCACCATGCGGACGACGAACGGGATCTTCACGCCGCTGCCGGTGTTCCGATAGTCGTCGAAATCCACCTGGTACGGACTGCGTCCGGACATCGCGTCGATGTAGGTGGACTTGCGGAGCAGCAACCCGGTCTGCGTATCGAAATACAGCTTCTCGGGCGTGTTCGCCGCCGGCACGCCGGTGACAACGTAGGAGTCGTGGCCGTTGACGTGCTCGATGCCGTCAACCCTCATCGTCTGATACTGCGCTTTCAGCGTGAGCGGCTCGTAAAACGCAGCGGCTCGGCCCGCGCGCTCGCCGTCGATCCCATCCGGCGCGACTGCGCCGACGACGCCGTTCTGCCCCCTGGTCCACTGGGCGGTCCCGTCGAAGCCGCTCGAGATCGTGAACTTCTCGGCCGCGTACACGTCGACCGCGAGATTCGGCGCCTTGAGCGACCGTTCGAGCTTCGCCGGCACCGGGATCGTGCCTCCCGGACCGGTTGGCACCTCCTGCGTCGCCACGATCACGCGCGTCGTCACCTTGCGCATCGCCTGCTCGCCGCCAAGCGCCGTGATGTATTTCGCCAGGATCTGATCGACGGTCGGCGGCTGGGGCCTCGACTCGGTCTCCTCCGTGATGACCGGTGACGGCAGCTCGGGCACGTTCGCGGGAGTCGCGTGACCCCGATGGCACGTCACGCAGGTCACCAGCTGCCTGCCGCCGAAGTTCGCGCGATTGATCTCGGTCATCATCAGGTACATCGCGCGCGCCTTGTTCTTCGTCGGGAGGTCGTCGCGGTCCATCTGCCCCTGGATGTGGCAGTGCTCGCACGTCACCCCGAGCGCCGCCTTGATGACGTGCATCCCCTCGACGATCTGGCTCGCCGGGACGCCCGTCATCACCTTGATGTTCTTGTAGACCTGCTCGGCGGGACGCATGTCCTGCGCGGACGCGACGGCAGCGGCGAGCAGCAGCGAAGCGGCAAGGATGATGGAGTGAAATCGAATCATGGCGCGCGACGTTATCACGCCTACCGCCTCTTCCGCCGGTAGTTCGCCATTTTCTCGATGACCGCGCAGACCGCGCCCGTATCCTCGGTGGGATCGCTCGCCGTCGCGGCAATGTACAGCGGCGCCGTCGCCGAGAACAGCGGCGTCGGACAGCCATTGGCCTTCGCGAACTCGGCGATGACGTTCATGTCCTTCTGCCACACCGACAGCTTCATCGTCACGTCGGACGAGTAGTCGCCCTTCACCATCATCGGCCCGCGCACCTGGAACATGCGCGAGTTGCCGGCGCCGTCGGTGAGCACCTTGTATGCGAGCGCCGGATCGAGGCCCGACTTCATCGCGAGCACCATCGCCTCGGCGCACGCGACGTTGTGAATGGCGACCAGCAGGTTCGCCGCGAACTTCATCTTCGACCCGTTGCCGAACGGCCCGACGTAGTAGTTCACCCGCGAGAAGCCCTCGAGCACCGGCACGACCGTCCGGCACGCGGCGCGGTCGCCGCTGGCATACACCGCGATGTCCTTCGCCCGCGCCTGCGCGCCGGTACCGCTGAGCGGGCAATCGAGCAGGATGGCCCCGCGCCTGGCCAGCGTCGCGCGCGCCTGCTCCTTGACGTCGATCGGCAGCGTGCTCGTCTCGATGACGATGACCTTGCGGCCGAACTGCGCGAGCTCGTTCGCCACCTGGACGAGCGCCGCAGCCGACGGCAGCGACGTGATGATGGTCGAGGCCGCATCCGCCACGCCGCGCGCGTCCTTCTGCGGCGTGCCGCCGGCGCGCTTCAGCCGACGGCCCGCCTCCGGCACCGGGTCGTAGCCGACGACGCGAAAGCCGGCGCGAACGAGGTTCGCCGACATCGCCGACCCCATGATGCCGAGACCGATGACGCCCACCGTCGCCTTCGGCTTCGGCGGGGCACGCCGCGTAGCGCGCTTACGCCTCCGTGCGCGCGGAGGCGGGGCGGGCGTAGAAGTAGCCATCGTCTTCCTCGAGTGCAATCGGTGCGTTGAACAGCGTGCTGATGCGCGCCGAGGTGAGGATATCGCGCTTCGGCCCCGCGGCGGCGATGCGCCCCTCGCTGACGAGCACGATGCGCTGGATCTCGGGGACGATCTCCTCGATGTGGTGGGTGATGAGGATGAGGGTGGTCCCGCCGCGCGCCACCTGCCGCACGCGCTCGGTGAAGTCGTGGCGCGCCACGAGGTCGAGCCCCGTCGTCGGCTCGTCGAGAATCAGCGCGCGCGGCGCGGTGACGAGCGCGCGCGCCAGCAGCACCCGCCGCGCTTCGCCCGTGGACATTTCGTCGAGCCGCCGCTTCGCCAGGTGCGCGACGCCCATCCGGGCCAACGCGTCCGCGGCGCGCGCCCGCATCTCCGGCGTCACCGCGCCGTAGCGCAGGATGCCCTGCGTCGCGAGGAATCCCGACAGCACCGCCGATTCCGCGGCCACGCGCCCCTCGTTGTTGCCGAGGACGAAGCGATGGTGCAGGTCGGCGGAGACGATGCCGAGCTGCGACTTCAGATCGAAGACGTTCCACCGGCTCTCGCCGAAGACGAGGACGGAGGGCGATCCGTCCTCGTGACGCACCGGCCGGTCGTCGTGCGTGAGCAGGCTGACGAGCGCCGACTTGCCGGCGCCGTTGGGACCGATGATCGCGGTGTGCTCGCCCGCGGAGATGGTGAGCGTGAGGCTGTCGAGGATGCGGCGGTCGCTCTTGACGACCGTCGCATCGCGCAACTCCAGGACTGGCTCGGGCAACGTACTTTTAACTTACTTCTTCCACTTTTCCACTTTTCAACTTTTCCACTTAGGCTGGCAGCGGCTCGCCCCGCGTCTCCTTCGCGGCGGGCAGCACCAGCACGCCGATGACGAACGCGAGGGCGGTGATGGCCACCGGGACGCCGAGCGAGCCGTAGCGCTGGATGCCGGCGCCGACGAGGAACACCATCGCGACGCCGGCGAACCGTCCGATCGAGCTGGTGAAGCCGATGGCGCTCCCGCGGCACTCGGTCGTGAACTGCTCCGGAATCCAGAGCGTGTAGAGCGCGAAGTTCGCGCCGCCGAGGCCGAGCACGAAGATGAGGACGAAGAACGGCACCAGCGCGTTCTGCATGTAGAACACCTGCCCGAAGCCGAACGCGATGCCGATGAACATCAGTACGAAGTACATCGCCATGGCCGGGCGCCGCCCGACCCGTTCGGCAATCACGGGCGCGAGCAGGCACCCGATGATCGTGCCGAGCGCGAGCACCGCGCCGGCATACGACGCGAGGCGCGCGGCCTCGAGCGTGGTGTGCCCTTCGCGAACGGCGATCTGCGTGATCGCCGTCGGCACATAGATCGAGCCGGCCCACAGGCCGATGATCGACACCATGAAGAGCAGCGACATGGTCATCGTCCGCTTCGAGAAGCGCGGGCTGAAGAGCGCCGCGAACGAGTCGCGCATGCGCGGCCGCGCTGCCGGGTTCTCGAACTTCGCCTTCCACGCCGCGGATTCGTGGACGCCGCTCTGAATCCAGCCGACCAGCAACGCCGGGGTGCCGCCGAGCACGAACATCCATCGCCACCCGTAGTTGGCGCCGATCACGTAGTTGGCGAGCGCCGCGAGGAAGAAGCCGAAGTAGTAGCCGGTGTGCATGTAGCCGGCGCCCATCTTGCGCCGATCCTCGGGCCACTCCTCCGCGATGAACGTGCCGCCGATCGGCTGCTCGCCGCCGAGGCCGATGCCGCAGAACACGCGGAGGATCGCCAGCTGATACACGTTCTGCACGAGGCCGCAGGCCAGCGTGAAGAACGAGTACATCAGGATGGTCATCATCAGCGCCTTCACGCGTCCGAAGCGATCCGCGATCGGCCCCCACACCATCGACATGCCCCAGCCCGCGAGGAAGAGCGCGAACAGGATGCTGCCGTAGTACCCGATGTTGGCCGGCGTCGCGGCGATGCCCGATTTCGGCAGCAGCTCGGTCAGCGCGGGCACGAGCACCAGCGAGTAGATGAACGCGTCCATGCCGTCGAGGCACCAGCCGCCCCAGGCCGCCCAGAAGCCCTTGATCTGATTCGAATTGAGCGGCGTTCGAGTCGCGGCGTACGGCGCAACGGTGGCGCGGGTGGCAGCCATGCAGCGTCCTTTGGAAGGTGGAGAAGCCGGGGGATCTTACCGGGGAACATCCCAAACCCCAAATCCCAAGAGTTGGGATTTGGGATTTGGGATTTGGAGCTTGGGCTTTTCCTTAGAAGGTCAGACGGAAGCCGAACTGCGCCGTCCGTACCTGCGCCGTGGTGTGCTGCAGGAACTGGGTCGGCGTGCTCTCCTGCGTGCCGATGCCCCAGTTCGGACGGTTGAACATGTTGAACACCTCCGCGATGCCGTCGACCGACACGCGGCCGCCCAGCGGAATCCGCTGCTGCAACCGGAGGTCGGTGCGGTTCTGCGGCGGCGCGAGCAGATCGTTGCGCGGAACGATCGTGCCAGCCGCGCCCAATGGCGTATCGAGCGCGCGCAGGCGCTGGCTGAAGTTCGCGCCGGTGCCCCGCGCGTCGCCGCCGTAGGTGTGCGCCAGGCGAATGCCCGCGGCGAAGAAGTGCAGCGCGCTCACCTGGAAGCCATGGCCGACCTGCCAGATGCCGTTCAGCACCATGCGATGGCGCTGGTCGTCGGCCGAAATGCCCCACTCGCCGCCGAGATCCTTGGCGGTGTCGAAGGGCACCGGTTCGAGACCGCTGAACGGGTGCGTGTCCGCGTTATAGAGCCGCGACAGCGTGTAGGTCGCCGCGCCCTGCCAGCGATTGCTGAACCGCTTGGTGATCGAGGTCTGCAGCGCGTGGTACGCCGAGCGGCCCAGGTGCGTGTTCATCGAAACGACGCCCCAGTCGGGGAACGGCCGCGTCGCGCGGTTCGCGAACGGGAAGTTCGCGCCCGTCGCCGAGTTGAACGTCAGGTTGATGTTGTCGACGACGTCCTTTTCGTGATCGCCCTTGCTGTAGACGTAATCGGCGGTAAAGGCGGTCACTGAGCCCATCTGGTGCTGGATGCCGACCGAGCTCTGGAACGTCCGCGGCAGGTGG
>Ga0137419_10000229_pt1 | contig 18184 bp, 15 predicted proteins | sample CZODoug3_1_2_16f_FD_108279 | JGI IMG/M metagenome (GOLD analysis project Ga0137419, IMG submission 108279) | Vadose zone soil fungal communities from Angelo Coast Range Reserve, California, USA - CZODoug3_1_2_16fungal (Illumina Assembly) | ecosystem: Environmental > Terrestrial > Soil > Vadose... | reverse complement strand
CCTAATCGCGATATCGTCACCTGCTTACGCACTCCTTCTCCCCGTGATCACGTCAACACTGAGGAATAGCCTGGAACGGTGAGCTACAATTTGGCACGCTCCGTGCTGAATGCCCTAACGTGATTCAGATTGTATTCGCGTGTGTTTGCGCATTCGGAATAGTCTTCCTGCTAACGTTTCTCCAAGCTCTCATTCGGGATTCGCGACGTCATTCGCACCGACACACAAGAGTTGGAACAAACCTCATCGTTCTCACTCCCCCTTCGTCGTGGACGCCGGTCCGTGACGAAGCGCTCCGCGTAGCCACCTCGTATTCGACGCAACGTCCATCACGCGCCTGATTCTCGCATCAGCCTTGGCAAATGTCGAAGATGCTTCGACAGTTTTCGACAAGATCCTTTCTGACAGACAATCTCTCTTTGCAGATTCAATAACTTAAGCCCCCACCCGCCTACCTCTGGCTTTGGACCTCGCGTTGCCCTCTCCCGCTAGACCAGGGGCAGACATGTTACGGATTTCCACCATCGACACGCGGTTCCAACGCAGACTCGTTCTCGAAGGAAAGTTAGTGGAACCGTGGCTTGGTGAACTTCGGGAGGTCTGCCGCAACGCTAAGCAGACACTCGCAGGCCGCAAGTTGGTGATCGATCTCACTGACGTCACTGTCATTAGCTGTGAGGCGGAACGGACTTTGTCCGAGTTGATGCAACAGGGAGCGAAGTTCTCTTGTGCGGGGATCCTTGTTAAACACGTGCTGAAACGCTTGGCTCGCAAATGTGGCGATCCGCATAAGGAGCGTGGCACGCCCGGCTAGGTAGAGCGCTTGAAAAACAGGTAAAGAGGGAGGTCAATGTGTCGCAGGCCACCCAGGTTTTTATGAGTGGATTCACTGCCTACGCTACAAGCGACGATTTCTGCCGGATCTTCTCTGAAAAGATGGACAGGCTGTATTTGCTTGCTCTCCTGCTGACCGCCGACGCTGGGAGGGCGGAAGAGTGCTTTGTTGCTGGCGTCGGCGAGGGCAACCCGGCTTTTAGAGCATGGGCATACTCCTGGGCGCGCCGCGCCATCATCCAAAATGGATTCGGATGATAGAGCCAGCGCGAGAAAACCAGGCAAGTCCAGGAACTACGCAAGCGACCCTGAAGATCGAACTGCGCCTAGGGTCAATCCTCAAGCTCAACGCACTGGAACGGTTCGTCTTCGTGATGTCGGCGCTCGAAGGGTATTCCTACCTGGACTGCTCGATTCTTCTGGGATGTTCCCGGCAAGCGGTGGCAAACGCGCGCGCCCGGGCCCTTGAGCGCTTAGCGAACGGGGCCGAGGTCGTCGCTACGCATGGAATGGCCTGCGAGGTACCCACGCGCTTGTTTCACGCTAAGCGAGATTTAAATTGACACCTTTACAAGGGATCAGATGAGCATTTTGGAGAAAATTGTTTTTAAAAGACGATACGGGTGAGCTTCGCGCGGATTCTTGTATCCGGAGTTGCGTTTGCCGAAAGACTGATGCGCTGCGTGATGTACTCGAGCGTCTCCTCCCCTTCCCCATTCTCCCGGGATATCATTGGCGTCTTTGCGGTCAGCAAACCGCAGCGGCGTGGTTTCTTCGTGGCCCCGTCTTTTCGTTGTCTAAGAAGCGCGCTGATATTATCGTCTCACGTGCACAATCATTTGACATCTTCTGACAAGTGTGACCAATCCAGATCTTCCTCACTGAATCAAACCTTATATGCAATCAGGCGTTGGTTACGCAGCAGCAGATACATGGAGCTCCTCAAGAATCAAGCACCTGGCGAGGAACTTTCTCTGCTCATCCAGCCAGCACGTCGATTTTGGGACGCCGGCTTTGCTGACATTAGTCAGAGCCGCATCACGAGGAAGCCGGCCGGCGACCCTGTGGTGCGGTGAGTTCGGCAAACATCCCAAATCAGGAGAAAGCGGTGAGATCGCGCGCAAAATGCGTTTGTGTGATTTACTAGATAATTGGAGGCCGGATCACGAGCAGAATGCTGAGTTCAGGGCTGGCAAAGGCGCCAGCACCGAATCTCAGTAAGGGAGCGGCAATCAGTTTGGCTTGGCGTCACGGATTCGATGGAATTTCTGCATTTCCCGTGCTGCGTCCTGGGTCTTACCCTGTTTGCGATAGAGGCCTGCCAGTGAGTAGTGAGCTTGAGCTGCGAGGGGGCTTTCTTTTTCGAGAGCAATCACCCGCGTCAACGCATGTTCAGCAGTTGCTACATCGCCGGTGAGGGCAGCCGCTTTCCCCAGGGAGAATAGTGTGTCGGATACGTTCGGACGCAGAAGGTCGGCGCGCCACAAATCCTTCAACGCCTCTTGTGGCTTGCCCTCCTGCAATCGTGCGTCACCCAGCCGGTAGGCGGCCTCTGCATTACCGGGCTGCAACGTGGTTTCTGCAAGAAATTGCTCTTCGGCCTTCGGCCATTGCGAATTGGCTGCATAAACCTCGCCCAGTTCCAGGCGCAGTCCCGGAACTTCCGGCCGCAGAGCCAGGGCTTGCTCATACTCCTTTTCGGCTTCCGGGTATTGCTGCAGGACATAATGGCTGTGAGCTCGAACTTGATGCGCCCGGCTGGAGTTGGGATCGGCCGCCGTCAGTGCGTCGAGCGATTGCTGCGATAGCATTTCACTTGCTTGGCTGAGATAGAAAAGCAAATCCGGATCGGTCGGTGCCTTTCGTAGTGCCGCTTGCAGATTTGAAACTGCTTCCGAAGCTTGTCCGGTTTGAATCTGTGCGATCCCGAGCGCGCCAACCTCGTGGATTTTTTCTAAATGCGGAATCGCTTCGGCAGCATAGCCTTGCGCTAATAGCGCATATCCGAGCAGTTGATGTGCCACCGGCAGATCCGGGTTCTGCTCCAACGCCTTCTTCAACAATGGAATTGCTTCGCGATACTGATGGCTCTCCATGTAAGCATTGCCCAGCCTGACAAACCCGACGGCAGCTGTCGGCTCAAGCTCGGTCACCTTTTGGAATTCGGACACCGCGGTCTCGAAGTCCCGCCGTTTCTCGGCCTCTGCGCCTGCCTGCAGATGTTGCATTGCAAGGGGAGACAGTTGGAGAGTAGAGGAATTTGGTTGGGTCAACAGGACTAGGGCCAAGAGAGCATGGATCATGGCTGTGCCGGCTCCCGAATCTCCATAAATTGATCGATGTGAATGTTGTTCAGGGTCTGATGGATCCCTGACGGCCAGATTACCTCTACGTTCGCCGTTTCAGCTGAGCCCAATCCGAAATGCAGACGTTTATCGTTGGAGGAAAGATAGCTCCCTGAGGCAGTTGCGAATCGGGTCTGGTGATTGACCTGCACGCGCGCGCCGAAACCATCACGGTTGCTACGGCTCCCCCGCAAAGTGAGGGTGAGCCAGTGTTGCTTTCCTCCGTTGTTCACGAACACGAGGGGATGTTTGCCCAGCGCGGTGGCCACAACGTCGATCCAGCCATCGTTGTTGAGGTCGCCGAATGCCGCACCGCGAGCCGCCACTGGAGTTGCGCTGCCTGCGTGTGCTCGCTCAAACCGGCCGTTGTGATTGAGTGCCACCAGCGGTGGCTGCAGGTAATGGAGGGAAGAGTCCAATTTTTCCACGTTGTCCATCACGTGACTCTGCGCGATGAATATATCTTTCCAGCCATCGTTATCGAAATCTTCCAGACCCACTCCCCAGCCCGAGGTCGCTCCAGAGAGTATTCCGAAGCCCGTCTGCAGGCTGCGATCGGTAAACACTCCGTGGCCGTCATTGTGAAAGACAGTTTGCAATTGGTGAGGAAGTTCTGTCACGACGATGTCAGGCTCGCCATCATTGTCATAGTCCTGAAACACGACTCCCATGCCGGAGAGCTTCTGTCCATCTGCCGTGAGCGCCACGCCGGCGTCCAGTCCCTGCTCCGTGAATGTGCCATTACCATGGTTGTGGAAAAGAAATTGTTCCACCACGTCGTTGGCTACGAAGATATCGGTGAACCCGTCGCCGTCGTAGTCAGCAAATGCTACGCCGAGGCCGTTGCTTTTTTTGGCTCCCATCCCGGATTTCAGACTCACATCTTCAAAGGTGCCGTCACCGCGGTTGTGATAGAGAACGCTGGTAACTGGCGGAAACTCTCCCGGAGGACAGTACTGGCGCACTACTACACCGCAAGGCTTACTACGCTTGGTATCCCAGTCCAGGTAGCGGGTCACGAACAAGTCGAGCTTGCCGTCATTGTCATAATCAAGGAAGCCAGCTGAGGCGGACCAACCCCCTGCCGCAACGGCACCTCTTGCGGTGACGTCCGTAAATGTTCCGTCGCCGTTGTTGTGGTAGAGAATGTTTTTCCCAAAATTCGTGACATATATGTCAGCGTAGCCGTCGTTATCGTAATCGCCCACGGCAACACCCATGCCGTAATTGCCGTCGCCCGCATTCGCCAACCCAGCTTGCTTGGTCACATCCGTGAAACTCCCATCATTGTTCTGGCGGAAGAGCCGGTTCCAGTACCGCGGGTCGTGACGATTGAAATCGGCGGCTTCCGGCATCGGCCGGCTGATACGGCCACCGTTGACCAGAAAAATGTCCAGGAGACCGTCATTGTTGTAGTCAAGGAGCGCCACGCCTCCCGGCATGGTTTCAATGAGATATTTCAGCGAGGTCGGGGAGTTCTGCAGAGTGAAGTCCAGACCCTTGAGGGGAGCCAAGCGAAAAATGGGCGTGGAGGAGGACGACAAACACACTGCAACCAGGGACAGGCACAACCCTGCCACTTGGAGCGGATGGAGAGGTCCGTGGGCCCTTGTCATCATTCAAAGCATACAGAGTCCTGCTAGTGCTGGAAGCTGATTTCCAGATCGGTTCCGCGACCGTCGTCGGGAACCACGACACTGACCATGTGATGAGCAGGATCGATGATTGCCGGTCGGGCGTCTCCCTTGCCAGCCGGTACTCTATAGGACGCGTTGGCGTTCCATCCGTAAACCTCCACTCGCAGTTCCTGCCACCAGGGACGGAACGTGCCCTCGTGCCGGCCAATGTGCAGCTTGACCGAGTCTCCAGAAACTTCGCACCTGAACCCCATTCGCAGAAATTCACCGCGCTTGTACGCCAAGGTGTTTCCGTCGTCCTGATAAAGCGAACCCTTGCAATCGCGCCCGGGATAGACGCGTAACAACAGCGGACCTTTTGGAGTCTCATTCGTGCTTTGGGTCAGAGGCTGCATTGGAAGAATGCTGCCTTCGCGCACGTAAACAGGCAACGTATCCAACGCGGGGTGCACCAAAACCGGATTGGGAGCTGGGCGCGCGGTATTCTGATCGCCGCCTTCTGACTGCGGCGTTTCCAGACGCTGCCCGGTCCAATAATCGTACCAATCCAGCGGTGGAAATTGGACGCGGTACGTATCCAGCTTGTCCGGAAAGGGTGATGGGGCAACCAACAGCGCAGAGCCGAAGAGAAATTCGTTTCCGGCATCCAAATCCAGCGGATGCTTGTCAGCGGTGGCCTCTGGGAATTCGACGAACAGGGGACGTAGAACAGGCAATCCGGTGCGCGACATTTCCTCGACCGCCGTATAGAGGTACGGCATCAGCTTGTAGCGCTCTTCGATGTAACGGCGACGGATGCTTTCCTGCTCAGGCCCGTGCACCCAAGGTTCACGCAGAGCGGTTCCCTTCTCACTGTGATTGCGATCGATCGGCTGGAATGTCGCCAACTCAGTCCACTTGGTGAGCAGCTCGGCTGAAGGCGTCCCGATAAAACCTCCCACGTCGGCGCCACTCATTCCCAGACCACTGAGGCCAAGGTTCTCGAGCATGGGAGTCGTCAACCGCAAATGATTCCAGGTGGCGCTGTTGTCGCCGGTCCAGGTAGCTGCGTAACGTTGCCCCCCCGCGTAGGTCGCGCGGGTGAGAACAAACGGGCGCCGGTCGGGAGAAATCTTGAGTAGCCCTTCATAGGTGGCCCGTGAGTTCTGCATGCCGTACACATTGTGGACTTCACGATGGCTGGCTACGCGGGGCTGGAAGCCAACCTCGTCGATGCGGTGCTGGACATCGTCGGGGATGGTCTTACCCGGGGTGTTGAAGACGGATGGCTCGTTCATGTCGTTCCAGAAACCGGCGAGACCATCGGAAACAAAGCTCGTATAAAGCGTGCCCCACCACTGGCGCGTGCTTTGCCTGGTGAAATCGGGGAACACGGATGGACCGGGCCATACCTTGCCCACAAAAACCGAGCCGTCGGGATTCTTCACAAAGTGTCCGCCAGCCGCTCCAGTGTCATAGGGGACATAGCTGTCGTCCGGGAGGTCGGCGATATGCAGGTCCGTGATGCCTACCACGTGAAAATCTTCTTTCTTAAGGTCTGCCAGCATCGGCACGAAGTGCGGAAATCTCTCCGGAGAAACTGTGAACGGCCGATTATTTTTCTGGTAGTCGATATCCAGATACAAGGCGTCGGCTGGAATTCGATCCGCACGAAGTCTCTCCGCGACTTCCCGCAGCTGAGATTCCGTCTCATAGCTGTAGCGCGACTGCTGATAGCCAAGGGACCACACCGGCGGCAATGGTGGAGGCCCGGTCAACCAGGCGTAGCTCTCCAGGACACGTTTGGGTTCCGGACCATAGAGCAGGTAGTAATCAATGGGCCCGTCTTCGGCGCCAAACGAGTAGACGCCATCGTTCTGCTTGCCAAAATCAAAGCTGCTGCACCAGGTGTTGTCCAGGAGCACTCCGAGGGTGCGCCCCGCGCGCACGCTCAGGAAGAACGGAATGCTTTTATACAGGGGATCGGTGGATTCCTGAAAACTGTAGGCGTCCGTGTTCCACAAAGTGAATGCCTGGTTGCGGCGGTCGAGCGGACCGGTCTTATCTCCTAGTCCGAAGTAGTGCTCATCCGAAGGCATTTGCTTATAGATGCGGAAGGCTTTGTCGTGAAACTCCAGTGGCCATCCAGCAGCATCCTCTTGCAGAACGGTCCCTGCAAGATCCGTTAGGGAAAGACGAAGGGTTGAACGATCGATTTGTACATGTAGAGATTTCGTGCGGAAACCCACTGCTGCATCACTACTCTCCGGAGTTATGCTGGCGCGTTGGCGGCGAGCTGACGGCAGAACAGCCCAGGATGCATCTTCGGGCAACGCTCCGTCGCGAGCGATGCGAACACGAATGGCGTCATCTCGCAAAGCTAGAACCTGAATGATCGCTCTTCCGCTGTAGACCTCAATACCGTTGGGCAAGAATCTGTCGCCGGAAAATGTATCCAGCACCAGCAGGGGCAGAGTCGTGGTCTTCACCGGTGCAGCAACGGAGACAGAACTTTCGGCTTGACCGAGCCATCCGTTCAGAAAAAGAACTATGACCAGGACAGTGACTCCCCGGCGACGCTCCATTATGGTTCCCATCCCGTGTGGCTTGATTGCGGCCTAAAAAGGGGCAGGCGCAGCAGTTCGATCTGTGTTCCTAAACTTCTTTTCTACGCCTGCCAATAACCACGGCTACTGCCGGCGGGCAGCAGCCTTAGAAGTAGAATTTCAGGGCGGCCTGTACGTCCCGTGCTGGGTAAGCCTGAAAGATCCTGCCAAACGATCCGTTGCTTACGTCGCCCAGGTTCGTATCAGGAGCAAAGAAGTTTGGATGGTTAAGGGCATTGAACATTTCAATCCGGAACTGCAAACGCTTGTCTTCACTGAAGTCCCACCACTTCTGGATTCCCATGTCCCAATCCACATAGCGGGGAGCCCGCAAATTCGAGAGGTTGCGCGGAGAATTTCCGAAAGTGAAGGGGGCAGGCTGAGCAAAAGCCAGCGGATCGATCCAGTTGTTAATGTTTTGATTTGCGGGCCGCGGATTTCCCACCAGGTTCGGCCGCTGATTGCCCCCAAATGAATCGGTATTGTTTTGTGCCGGCGAAATCGACAGAGGGAAGCCACTCTTAGCGGACAGGATCCCGGTAAATTGCCACCCTCCGAGAACGGAGTTTACGGGCCCGTTCCAGCTGCTTCCGAGTTTCTTGCCGTGACCAAACGGCAGCGCATAGATGTAGTTGACCACCAGGCTGTGAGTGATATCGCTCGAGTCGACGGACCGTTCCGCCGCCAGATTATAGGCATCGCGCACCTGGCTGCCCGTGCCGGGGAAAGCCCATCCGGATGAACCTTGTACGTTGTCCATGAACTTTGAGTACGTATAAGACACGTTCAGGTTCAGGCCGGAATGCCAGCGATGATTGTAGGTAGCCTGCAGCGCGTTGTAACTGGAGGATCCCGCCGCCGGCGGGGCTTCTGTTACGCTGCAATACTCGGGGAAGGGCCGTAGCAGCTGCCCCCGAATCACAGTGGGCTGGTCAAGACCACAACCACTCGACGTGATGTGGCCAAAGAAAGGATTCGGAACCTGATCGTTCAACGAATTCCCTAGTGCCAGATCGGCCGTAGGAAGCTGGTCCCACTCGAGATATTGGGCGAGTACGTGTACGCCGTGATTTCCGACGTATGAAACATCCAGCAAATCGTTATTGGTAAGGGAGTACTCAAACCCGCCCATCCATTGCTGCACGGAGGGTGAGTGGCGGATGGGGTTGACGACGGGATTGAGGCCGAAGCCGACATCCGTCAAGCCGCCCTGGGCGTTGCCTTGCGGCAGGACTTGGCCATTGGGAAAAGCGTTGCTCAGCACATTGTTCGGGGTGAGCTGATTGTCCAGCGTTCCGACCCAAGGAGTGGCTTGTGAATATCCAATCGTAGGTCCGTTTCCGTAATAATTCGGGGTAAAGAAGATTCCATATCCGGAACGGAAAATAAGCTTGGGCAGAATCCGGTAGGCCAATCCAACCCGAGGAGCGAAGTTGGTGTACGTAGTGTGGTAGAGGCCCCGATTACCGTCTTTATTAAAGACCAGTGCCCCCGGCACCGAGAAGCCTACGTTGGAGCTGATGGGGTTCGTTGCTTTGAAATCGAAATATTCCTGGCGGTTGAAGCGCTCCGTGGGGGCCGTTTGAATTTCGTAGCGCAGGCCAAGGTTGAGAGTTAGTTTTTGGGTAGCCTTCCAATCATCTTGCAGATACCAGCCCAGTTGTTTCTTTTGGGTCGCTGGGAAGGTATTGAGTCCCGTCTGACCATTGCCCACACCCAAGAGGAAGGAGGCAAATCCTGAGCCCGTTCCTGGACTTTGGTTCTGGGGGTCCGGTCCGCCTGTGAACGAAGTTGGAAATTGCAGAGTGGTATTGAAGTAGTGCCCGCCGTAGATCTGATTCAGAACGCCCATGAAACCAAACTGGAGGTCGTGCTTGTGGACGATCTTGGTCAAATCGACGGAACCCGTCCACAAGGTGCGAGGAACGAAGTAGTCATCCTGATTTTGGTTGGGTCCTAGCCCCGACACGCCCTGTGGTTGCACCTGCGGGAACAGCGGGGAGATTCCGTCAATAAAGGCAGGCAGGCCCAAACTGGACGGCTTGAACCCAAAGCTCTGTACCAACGATCCTTCCACCCAACGATTCACGCCCAGGTTTGCGCTCAGAAGAAATGTAGGGTTGAACACATGGCTATAGCCCAAGTCGAAGCTGTAGCGGTTGTTGGGGTTGGTAGCACCGGGGCCGGCAGGATCTGACGGTCCGTAGTACTCGGGCACGTTTACCTTGCTCTCAAACTTCTGCGACCAACGTGCAAAGAGCCGAGAATTTTCCGAAATATTATGGTCGATACGAATCGAGTATTCGTTTGAGTGGGCGGCGGCGGCGGCCGATCGGCTAAAGTTGAGGGAAAGAGCGGAGCTATCTGCGTTTGGCCAGTAGTTTCCTTGGATAACGTTCTGCGCAATGCTGTCCCATCGTCCATTCGGAATCAGATTTCCGGCAAACGGATCCCTAATGTAACCGCTCCGGGTCGCGGTCAGGCCGGTGACTGGATCCACTTGGCCGGCTGTGATGGTTCGGGTGCTGAAGGGATCATAAATCGCGCCAGACACCACAGCTCTTCCCAAGTTGTCGAATATCGGTTGACCTTGGGCATCGATGGCTTGACCGGCCAGTTGAGCGGAGAAATCTCCCGACCTGAAGGCGGCAATCGGCATCGTTCCTCCAAAAGTCACCGGTGTTTGTTGGCGCAGACCCTCGTAGTATCCAAAAAAGAACGTCTTTTTCTTGTAAATCGGCCCACCGATCGTGGCTCCAAATTGTTGGCGATGGAAAAGAGGTTGGACGCCGTCGTTGAAGTAGTTTCTTGCGTCCAGGGCGCTGTTGCGATAAAACTCGTAGACATTGCCGTGGATACGGTTCGTGCCTGACTTGGTCACGACGTTGATAACGTTCCCGCTACTCCACCCATACTGAGCGGTGAAAGCGTTGGTTTGGATCTTGAACTCTTGCACACCATCTACTGCAGGAACGTAAGTCACTCCGCCCCAATCAGCCCCCGTATCCCAGGTGCCATCCAGAAGGTAAGCAGCGGTGTTGAAAAAAGTGCCGCCGAAATTGAAGAAGGAAATATCCTGATCAGCGCTACCAGAAATCCCGTTGCCACCAACAATTTGGAACTCTGCAGTGTTGTTGACCGAGGAGTTGAGGAATGCCAGGCCATAGACGTTACGCAGGTTGAGCGGCAACTCAACTACCTGTTGGGCGGAGATATCGGACGAGATGTTAGCGTTTTCGGCGTTGAGAAGCGGCGCTTGCGCGGTCACCTCGACACTCTCGGTGGTAGAACCAACCGTCATGACCACCGTCTGCTCGGCGGTTTGGCCCGCCGCCAGTTCGATCCCGTCTTGCTTATAGGTCTTGAATCCAGCGGCCGTGACCTGCAGAGAGTAGACGGCTGGCGGCAGAAGGGAGAGCACATAGTTGCCGGTCGCATCCGTAACATACGTACGCGTGATGGAACGCTCGGTGCTGGTTAGGGTGATCCTGGCCCCAGGCAATACACTTCCAGAGGGATCGGAGACAGTGCCGCTGAGGCTCGCCGTGAACGCACGGGTTTGAGCTTGCAGTCGAGTGGAAGGCGTGAGAAAGGTGAACATCGCGGTTACCAATACCAGTGTCGACGTGGACAAAGATCTGCGCGCCATAAATCCGGCCTCCAAATTTGTACACTCTTGATCCCCTGGAGCCTGTGCCCCGGCGATCGGTAACCCTATACTCCCGTCCCAAACGTGGGGACAGAATCTGCTTTGTGGTCAGGTGCTTGAACCGGATGGATTTATAGTGGGATTGCTGACTAGCGAAAAGCTCCTTACGGTAAAGCTCTCCGGGTAAAAAGGAAATAGGTCTTGAAAGAACTGATACCATTTGGATACAAATTTCATGGGGCGAGACCCCGGGTTACCTCAGTCTTTACCTGTAAAGACTGACGCCAGACTGAACAGCTGTGGGCCTTAGGGGTTTCCTATCGACCGCGGTCGGCCGGGGAGACGGATTGTAAAACGAGAGCCATCCCCTTGGGAATGGTTTCGGTGCGAGGAGCGGAGCCAATGCTGTCCGATCAGTTGGACACCTGGATACCTTCGACTGAGGAAGACAAGGCTGCCGTCATCGAGCAACTTGAACGCCTTTTGCAGAATCCGCACTTTCATAAGAGCCGCCGCTTCCCGGTTTTCCTGAAATTCGTGGTTACCGAGGCCTTGGCCGGGCGGGCAGACAACCTCAAAGAACGCACACTGGGGATTGCAGTCTTTGGCAAGGATCCCAGTTACTACACCACTGACGATCCCATCGTTCGTGTGACTGCGGGCGAAATCCGCAAGCGCATTGCGCAATACTACCAGGAGCCAGGCCACGAGCATGAACTCAGAGTACTTTTACCGGCCGGTTCTTACGTACCACAGTTTTGCTTCCCGGAGCAGTTGAAACCAGCGGCCAACCAGCAGGTGCAGGCCGTTCCAGTCGTCGAAGCATCATTACCAGAACCCGTTGTTCCCGCGGTTCCAAGACGCGCCCTTTCGCTGAGACGATTCGTGGCGGCGTTCGCCGCCCTGGCGATTGCCGTCGCTGTCGGCTTTGGGTGGCGCGCCCTGCACCCATCGGCGATCGAACAATTTTGGGCGCCCTTTGTGAAATCACCGGATCCGGTCTTGTTTTGCATCGCGGACCAAAGCCAATATTCCACCATTACTTTACGAGACGCAGCGAATCCGCAACGCCAAACCGCGCTCAGCGATCACATGGTTACCGTGATCATTGATGATATCAGCCCGCTGGTCAATATCGCGGGCCTGCTGCAAGTCTATGGAAGGCCCTACAGGGTGCAGGGCGAGACAGCCACCACGTTAACCGACTTGCGGCGTGGGCCGTCGATCTTTATTGGGGCATATGACAATGGCTGGACGTTGCGCCTCACCGCCCCTCTGCGATTTCATTTCGCAAACAATGCGGAAATGACGCGCTTTTGGATCGAAGATCGAAACAACCCAGGCAAGGAGAATTGGCTGCTGGAGCGCTCTCATCAAGACACGGGAACATACAAGGACTACGCCATCGTCGCGCGGCTGCTCGATCCGAACACCGATCGTTTTGTCGTAGTGGCTGCAGGCATCGCTCGGGGCGGCACCGTGGCGGCAGGAGAATTTCTGGTTGATGCTCGCCATCTGGATGAACTTGCGCGCCGTGTTTCCCAGGATTGGAGTCGCAAGAACGTGGAAATTGTCTTGGAAACTCAGGTGATTGACGGACGCTCCGGTCCGCCGCGAATCGACGAAGTTTACACGTGGTGAGTTCAGGTCGGCAAGAAGGCAACGGGGTTGCTCGAGGGCTTTACAACAGTCTTGGTTTTGAACAGATCCGGCTGCGGCCGGGCCTGAGCCATTCTGCGAAGCGAGTTGGGGCCGAGGCGTGGGTTATCGCTGGGGGTGAGGGATTGGTCGTTTACCTCTGCGCCGTAGTAGCCCGCGTGAAAGTCGGCGGTCACCTGTCGTGCGTCGTGTTTGCGCTTAGGAGTTGCCGGACGAGTTCGTCGAGCCGGATCGGCTCGGTTCCGGCCAACTCGACCATGCCATTGACTGGCTCACCCACTGCGACACGGGCGAGTGGGCGGCGACGTCATCCGCCGCGACGGGCCGCATAAGGGCAGAAGTCAGGCGGACCGTGTTGCCCTCGGTGCTCCCATCGGCGATTCGGCCGATGAACTCGAAGAACTGCGTAGCGCGGACAATTGTGTAGGGCACGATCGAGGCCCTTATCAATCTCTCTTGGGCAATCTTGGCGCGCATGTTACCGCTGTCGGCAAGCGGTCGGCGCCGACGACCGACAGTGCAACGTGATGTCTCGCACCGACAACCGTTTCTGAAGACAGAAGGTTGACGTGCTCTTGGGCGCCATCCGGCACGCCATCGTGCGTAGCCGCACTGACCTCGCCCGCGAAGCGGAGATTCGGTCGCTCCGGGACTGTTACGCGTCACTCACCCTTCGCGCACGGGAACTGGCACGGGTGGTCTCCGGCTTGTTGAATAAACAGGTCGGTGACGAGCTCGGCATCAGCGAGATCACGATGCAGCGAGAGCGAGGTCAGGTGACGCGAAAGATGAAGGCCGGCTCCCTCCCCGGCCTAGTGAATATGGCTGCGAAACTCCGCCTTGCGCCTGCGCCGAAAGGTTGAAGGCTCGGGCATTTTGCAATCTCCACGGCGGCAACTGGAAAAACTGCGAGCACAGCATTGAGCAAAGCATCGTCAGGCGCTAGACCGTGTCCAGTCGCCAATAAAGGGTGCGTATCCTGCCCTATGCCGAAGGTGGAGCTACCTGGCGCTCACTTTCAATTCACTGACCATCGCATTCGGATTGTGAAGGCCGGCGAGCACTATCCTTATTAGCGGCTCCATTAATAGGTTTCTCTTGGCCGCGGTCAATGACTTGGTTCCAAAACAAGTTTTTGTACGCGCCAGTTTAATAGCTCGCTCACATAGAGTTCGTTTTCCGTTGGACATGCGATTTCATGGATCCACCCGAATTGTTTCAGCTGCTTGCCGGACTCGCCGAATACTCCCAGCACCTTTCCGCTCAGGCTGAGCTTGTAAACGCGCCCGGGATAGCCATCAGAACTGTACAGCACCTGGTTTGGGGGAGGTGTGATGCAAATTGCCCATGGCGCGCCGGGCGCCATAGTCTGGCTGCCGGTAATTGGCAACGTCGGCGTGTTTCCGATCGCGGCACGAGCATTGGCATCGAAGGTTCCATCGATCACGATCTGCCGAAGAAAGTTCCCTTCCCCGTCGAACACCTGGATACGGCGATTGCCGCGATCTGCCACGTACACGTTGTTCTCCGCATCGACCGCGATACTGTGCGGGACGTTGAACTGTCCCGGCCCATCCCCCGGTTCACCCCACGACTTGAGCCACTTGCCGTTCTTGTCGACCTTTGCGATGCGGGAATTGACGTAACCGTCGCTGATATATGTATTACCTGCCGCATCCCAGGCCACGTCAGTAACCTGGCGAAACATCCCATCGACAGGAGGAAGCGGCGGCTTTGGATGCTTCAAAGGTGCGGTTCCCTCGTCCGAGCCCTCTTGCCTGCGACCGAACACCATGACGACACGGCCCTCAGGGTTAAACTTGATTACCATGTCAGAGCCCTTATCCGTAACCCAGATGTTGTCTTCGTGGTCGACCTTGACGGTGTGCGCGAAAGACCAGGCGTACAGGTTGTGGCCGATCTCGCGCAGAAACTTGCCGTCAGGAGCGAATTCCAGGAGTTGCGCAGCACTTGCTGCGTAGGCTGGGCCACTACTGTTTCCGCGCGAGAACACGAAGATGTGTCCCCCAGAGTTGACCGCCACACCGGCGGCCTCACCCAAGTACAGTTCGGGCGGGAGCTTCAGAAAATCAGGCACGGAACGGAACTTGATTTCAGGCACGCTCGATTGTGCGAAGAGAGAACCTGCCAGAGAGAAGAGCAGTAAGAGACGTCTCATCCGTCACCTTCGGAATAAGGAATCGGGGAATTCGTCATAAGCGTGAGGCGACTGCATTACCGGTGTCCGCGCCGTTCACTTGCCCGCGTAGCTGATGCGCCAGATGGAGTTGGAACCATCATCGCTGACGAGGAGTGAGCCGTCTGGAGAGACCGTGATCCCCACCGGACGCCCCCATACGTGCCCGTCGTCGACAACGAATCCTGTCATAAAGTCCTCGTATTCTCCACTGGCATGTCCAGTCTGGTGCAGGGAACACGAATGACTTCGTAGCCCACTCGTGTCGCCTTGTTCCATGAACCATGTTCGGAGGCGAATATGTCGCCCCGGTATTCTGCCGGAAATTGCTTGCCATCATAAAACGTCATCTCCAACGACGCGTTGTGCGGATGCAAGAGCACATCTGGAACGATGACTTTGCTCTTCAGGTCGAATTCATGCCAGGCTCATGCACAAGAGTGCCGCCAGTTCACGACAAATGTGACGCTGCGTGGGAGCGGGATGGTCGTTGCCTAAGACATCAATTGACTTCCTGGTTTGTCCATCGGGCGAAATTTGAGACGAAAAGGCGCTTCACGTCGCGCTCGATTTCCTGCCGGCCTACGCCACGACCGTCACGGCAGAGCAACCGATAGGACTCGGCCAGAAGGGGAGCTAAGGTCGCTCGCGTATTGCGCCACTTGTAGATCACCTGTTCGAGCACGCGCGCATCGGAATGTTGGGGGATGAAGCTGGTTCCTAATAACTCGATTCTCTCCCGAGTGATCTCTTCGACGAGTGAAGGATTGTTCAGGAACCACCAACATCCGAAGGGCATAAGGTTATTGAACTTGCGAGCATAAACGCAGAGTTCGTGTTGATTCTCCCGGCTCAGCACGCTAACCAGAAAACGGTTGTCAGGATATGCCGTGCATAGATGCTCCAGCACCCGCAGATCTGCGCGGCCCACTGCGTCGCCTGCCAGCCGAAGCCGGGGATTCACCTGCTTTCGTACGCCAATCATCAGGGAGAGTGGAAGGTCAAGTTCGCGGCAAGTGGGCAGGACTGCTTCGCTCAATAACTTGCTGAGGATGCTTTGCTCGGGGAACTGAAAGACGTCGGGAAGCGAAACCGCCATATACACCGGTCGCATCAGGACATGCCAGTCGACCAGAAACCGGCGAACCTCGGCGGTTGATTTTCTTGAGGCTGATTCGTCAACGTCGTATCCTTGTGCGTCGAGTTGCTGCCAGTGCTTAGACCAGCCCAACAGAATGCGGTCGAGACGCAACACTGGCTGAAAACGACGATCACTCTCTAGACCTTTCATCCAAAGGGGGCCCTCCATAGGGTCAAGAGGATCGTTGGTCATGACCGCGGCGGTAATGCCGGCCATTTCAAATACCCTTCGAATATGATCGTCGAGGGCCTGGGCCGCAAAGAATGCGCGGGCATCCTTCAGGTCCACGCAGTCTGTCGGCAACCCAAACGCCTGTAGGACAGCAACGACTCCTCGGGTGGCCTCTGACAAAGGAGTGTTTTCAACAAATAGCGCGCGCCAGATCGCGTCGGCCTGCTGCTGTTTGTTCAGCGCCCAGTAGTGCTCCGGCTTCACGCTGGAGGAGCGGAAGAACTCTGCTTCCAGATAGTGATACGTGATGAGTTCGTCGATACCCCACAATCCCAACTTTCCCAGCGTCGGGGAAAACAGATGGGTGTGCATGTCGATGAACGTCGTTGACGATAACACCCCTTGCACGACAGACAAGATTTGATCCGGCTCAATTGGATCGGCCGAAGAGGCGTTTCCTGCGAATACTGGCTGTGTTGAGGATGTAGATGACATTCCGAATATGCACTTACCTTCTAAGAACACCTGCCTTGCATGGATGGAAAGCGGCCTTTAGCGCAACGATTTTCTACATGCTTCCTGCAAGCAGGAGTTCCGCGGAATATAGGCCCCACCTGCCAGCCTGTCAAAGAAAAAAACTGAACTGACGGTTCAGCGAGACTCAATGAAGGAAACAGGAACGCCACTATCTGTGTCACACTTTGCCGCTCGTGACAGCGGCATGACTGCAAGTTCTCAGAATTTCGCCCACGAGAAACAGATCGGTCAACAAAGCGCGCAGATGTATCGAGGCGTTCAGATTATCAATCAACTGAGAACTGATCGCGGGCTGTGCGAGAACCATTTCGAACATGGCGAGTGAATCTTGTGCGTCGCGTCGCAATACGGCCATAAAGGTCATGTCAGCCGGCTTAAGGCCTTCCTCCGCTAACGCCCTTTCGCAACTCTCAGCCAGTCCCGCCATGGCCTTCCCCGCAGATTGCAGAAACTCCCTGACTTGCCCCCCCACATGATTACCCTGGTCACTCGGCAACCCCTGCCCGGCATAGGCCAGCATGAACTCATAGCACTCTTCGATTTTGTCACAGCACTCTAAGAAATCAGTCGGCATCGGTCATGCCCCGCCCGGGACTGGACAAAGGAGACTCGACGAGCCATCGCTGCGGATCGTGCTCCTTAAGATAGAACTCACGGCTCATGGAACCAAAGATCATTGACTCGGTAATCGCGAACTTCTCCGGGCGCACAGCGAAGTATACGTGAACGATCACCAGAGTGATGAGTCCAACGCCGGCCAGCCCGTGGAGAACGTACACCAACCCCCAGGTCATATCGCCGAAGAGGTACGGATTACGCGGAAGAAAGTTCGTTCGCACCCGAAACATCATGAACACGCCGGTGAGGATGACCGACATTCCCGTAATGAGGACGGCTCCATGATAAAGCTTGTTTTCGAGTGGATATTTAGCGAACCTCCGGGGCATTGCTGCTGGCTGACCTATGAATCGCTGGAATCTTCTCCATGCGTCTTCAAGGTCCGCGAGGTCGGGCCAGATGGCCCAAAAATCCATATGAAAAACGGCATGGATGATATGGAAGAGGATGGAGGCGGTAAGCACCATCCCCGCGACCCAATGGTAGGTGACCCAATTGAACTGCACGCCGAGTTTCGGCAGGAAGGCGGTGAACAACAGAACAAACATGGCCGCCGCCATGACCCAGTGAAACATCCGTGCGGCGAAAGAATGGCGGGGGATTTTTGCCGGTAACTTGGCGACTCGTTCCTGGGGCTCGACCCCTTCGAACTCTCTTTCCCGGGCGAAATATCGCATATAAATGACATGAACGACCATGAAAGCGATGCCGGCTATGCCCGCAACCCAGATCAGGAACCAAGCAATGTGGATGGGCACATCCTGTCCAAATGGACTGGTCGCCCACTCTATGATGCCCATGTCGCCTCCTG
>Ga0137419_10000228_pt1 | contig 18242 bp, 13 predicted proteins | sample CZODoug3_1_2_16f_FD_108279 | JGI IMG/M metagenome (GOLD analysis project Ga0137419, IMG submission 108279) | Vadose zone soil fungal communities from Angelo Coast Range Reserve, California, USA - CZODoug3_1_2_16fungal (Illumina Assembly) | ecosystem: Environmental > Terrestrial > Soil > Vadose... | reverse complement strand
TCACGATCATGGAGCCATCCGGGAAAGGCTGGCCGTTGCCCGGAACGCCGGCCTTGTACGCCTTGATCATCGTCGGATTGGCGACGATCACCTTGAGCACTTCGTCGGTCGGGGCGGAAGAGACCACCGCCCAGTCCTCGTATCCCCTGAAGTCGGAGAACGCGATTCCGCTCGGCGATTTCAGCGAGTACTTGTCCTGCGCGTCAACGGCCGCGGCGACGAGGACGCCGAGCACTGCCGTGGCTGTCGTAATCGTGAGCTCCGCGCTGGGCAAGCGAGCCGCCTTCCCCCGACGCGAGCAAACACTTTTGCTTTACGGCGTCGTTGTGGTGGGTGAATCCACCAGTGCTTTCCAGGTGCCGTTGGGTTGCTTGCCCCATACGACTACGTATTTTGCCTTTGTGGTTTGGGGTTTGCCTTTTTTGTCGGTTGTGAGTTCGTAGTCTCCGGTTTCGTAGGCTAGGTCGCCGGAGCGAGAGACTTCTACCTTGGTGGGGGCGAAGGTCAGGGCAAAACCTGGCATGGCTAGGAGGCCGGTGAAGGCTTTTTGGATGGCGTCTTTGCCCTGGGCGGCGGGGGCGTTGGGGGCGAAGAGTTGGGCAGTGTCGGCGTAGTAGGAAGTGGACTGCTGCATGTCCTTGGCGGCTACGGCTTTGACCCATTCGGCGTCGGCGGCGCGGATGGCGGCTTCGTCGGCAGCGCGGGTATCTTGCGGTGCGGCGGGTTGGGTGGGCTGGGTGGCGGTGTTGCAGGCGGTTGCGGTTGCCAGAGCGGCCAGCAGAACCAGGATTGGAACGCAGGGACGAAGGTGCGTCATGGAAATAGCCTCCAGGAAAATGAATCAGAATTCCGATTGAGCTGTCAGCAGGGCCACACTATACGCTTCTTCCGGTATCCTCGCTCGTCGTCGCGGAATGCGCCATTCCCTCTACCCGAAATGCGCCGCTGCGACGTTTGCGTGACCAGGCCTTCCGCGGATCACTTCCGTGGAAAGCACCATCTCCAGATTCTCATTCGCCCAGCCGTTAGGCGCGATCGCCTCAAGTTTCCGGATCTCGTTCGGGTCGGTAAGAAATTCTCCGGCTGCAAGTGTACCGAGCGCGGAGATACCCGCCACCGTGACTACCATCTGATCGGTCTTTGGATCCGACACTCTGAGTACCAGTGCTGTAATCCTTGGTGACATTCAAATATGGCATCGAAAAGTCCACCGACCAACAGGTTGCCCGGGACGACCATAACCCCACGTTTCGTATCTGCCGATGCCTCCACCGCAGCGGGCCCCAAAAGCGCTCGATGGGATCTTGCCGTTTCGCAAGAAGGAACGCGGCGGCAACCGGACGCAGAGAAACCCCTTGATAACTCCAGCGAAATTGCGGCACGTAGGAACCGGTTGCAGTCCGATCCTCAATTGCGCGCGGGCGGGTTGTCTCTTCCTGGTAATACTGTGTGAGACGTTTACGAACCTTGGCAGCTGCGCTGCGCACAGCGTGGTCAGATCCAGTGTCGCAGTCGGGAGCCCGTCCAAAAACGCACAGAGCGAGTTGATCGCGCGCAATTCCCGTATTACACTCACCCAACTTCGCCATTCGAGGGAAAATGCTCATCCTACCCACAGTGGTTCTGTTAGTCGTTTTCAGCACTGCGGCCGTGGGCCAATCCGCCCCGTCGAGTGCAACTCCATCGAAAGCTGAATTGAGCGCCAGTGATCACGCATTGAAGAATCCTGCCTCGATTGCTGCCGACGGTCCGATTACCTCCCTGCCCTATACGCCAAGTCTCGACGTTGACTCAGTGGATAAGAGCGTCAACCCTTGTATGGATTTTTACCAGTACAGCTGCGGCGGGTGGATGAAGAGAAACCCGATCCCCGGCGATCAGCCTAGCTGGAACGTTTACCGGAAGCTGGCTCAGGACAATCAGAGGTTTCTCTGGGGCACCCTGGACGAGTTGGCTAAGAACGCGTCGGACCGCAACGCCAACCAGCAGAAGATTGGCGACTACTTCGCCGCCTGCATGGACGAGTCTGCGGTCGAGAAGCTTGGTGCTGACCCGTTGAAATCCTATCTTGATCAGATCAGCGGCCTGACGGCGAAGAAGCAATTGCCGGCACTGCTCGCGAAAATTCATCAACGGACCGAAGGCAACGAAATGTTCTTCGGATTCAGTTCGAACCAGGACTTCGGCGATTCGACTCAGATGATCGCCTTTGCCAGTGCCGGGGGACTTGGCCTTCCCGACCGCGACTACTATACCAAGAGCGATCCGAAATCGGCGGAGCTGCGCCAGAAGTACCTCGCGCACGTACAGCGCATGCTCGAACTGCTGGGCGACGGACCGGATGCAGCACAACACGAAGCAGCCGGGATCATGGCGCTCGAGACAGCTCTGGCCAAGGCTTCGCTAACCCGCGTAGAGCGGCGCGATCCGCACAAACTCTATAACAAAGGTGACTTTTCGCAATTGCAGGCGCTCTCGCCGAGTTTCGACTGGAGGGTTTACATCGAGGGAACCGGGCTTCCTCAACAGAATACATTCAACGTAACGGAACCGGCGTTCTACAAGGAACTTGATAACCAACTCCAAGGTGCAAGTCTCGATGACATCAAGAATTATCTGCGCTGGCACACGGTTCACGCTGCCGCGCCTTTTCTGTCCTCGGCTTTCGTGAAGGCGGACTTCGATTTCTTCGGCACGACATTGCGTGGGGTACCTCAACTTCGTCCTCGTTGGAAGCGTTGCGTCGAACTGGTCGATCGACAACTCGGTGAAGCTCTTGGCCAAGAGTTCGTCAATCGGGCGTTCAGTCCGGAAATGAAGCAGAAGACGCTGAACATGACCAACCAGATCGAGCAGGCTATGGCAGCGGATATCGAGCAACTTCCCTGGATGGGTCCCGAGACCAAGCAGAATGCCCTAACCAAGCTGCACAGCATCGCGAACAAGATTGGCTATCCCGACAAATGGCGTGACTATGCTGCCGTCGCAGTCTCGCGCAACAATTTCCTCGGCAACGTCGAACAGGCGGCGGTATTCGAGTCAAAGCGCAGGCTGAACAAGATCGGCAAACCGATCGATCGGGGCGAGTGGAGGATGACGCCGCCTACGGTCAATGCATACTACAACTCGCGCATGAACGACATTAACTTCCCTGCGGGGGTTTTACAGCCTCCTCTTTACGACCCGAAAATGGACGACGCGCCCAACTACGGTGACACCGGGGGGACCATCGGCCACGAGTTGACCCACGGCTTCGACGATCAAGGCCGCCAGTTCGACGCCCAAGGCAACTTGAAGGACTGGTGGACGAAGGGGGACAACGAAAACTTCAACGCCCGCGCGCAGTGCCTGGTGGACCAGTATGCGCAGTACGTCGTCGTGGATGACGTCAAGATCAATAGCAAGCTCACGGAAGGCGAGGACATCGCCGATCTCGGAGGACTCATTCTGGCGTGGATGGCGTGGAAGGATCAGACCAAGAACTTACATCTGGAAACCCGCGACGGCTTGACGCCGGAACAGCGCTTCTTTGTCGGAAACGCGCAGTGGGCGTGTGAGAACGACCGGCCGGAGAATTTGCGCGTGAACGCCATCACAGATCCGCATTCTCCGGACAAGTACCGAGTCAACGGCTTGGTGGTGAACATGCCAGAATTTGAGAAAGCATTCTCCTGCAAGGCCGACCAGCCGATGGTGAAGGCAAACCGCTGCCGCATTTGGTAGACCCACGAGATTGGCTGCAATGCCAACTTGTGGTATTGACCGAGACTCCGAACTCATGAAGGGAGACTGCCCTTCTTCATTCTTGCTGAAAGCGATAAGTCCATGCACGAATTGTTGTAGTTTGTCGGGTCGGCACAGACTCTGTGCTGAGGCGAATCAGCTTGGATGGGTCGCGGGCGAAGTCCCTACTGACGAAGACATGAACCTCCTCGTCGGTCGCTGGGTCGCGGGTCGCTGGGTCGCGGGTCGCTGGGTCGCGGGTCGCTGGGTCGCGGGTCGTTGGGTCGCGCCATTCGCTGGCGACTTGAAGGAGATCTGTGTGAAAGCATTCCGTGTTTCTCTCCTCTATCTTTGCGTCTGCTCCACACTATGCGGACAACCTCGCCCGAATCGGAAGAATGCTGCTCTACTCCTGCAGCACGTTACTGTCATCGACTCTACCGGTGCATCACCCCATGCCAACATGTCCGTGCTCATCGTGGGCGACAGGATCAAATCCATATCTCCAGCCAGCGACCGCGCCAAGCCCGTTCGCGGGGTAATTGCGGTTGACGCAACGGGGAAATTTCTGATCGCGGGCCTCTGGGACATGCATGTCCACGCGCTAAGCAAGAACGAACCGGAACGTTTTTTTCCTTTGTTCATCGCGAACGGTGTTACGGGAATCCGAGATATGGGAGGGGACATCCCCCTGCGGCAAATTGCCAAACTGAAGGAGGAAATCACTAACGGGTCTCGACTGGGACCAGAGACGTTTGCCGCGGGTCCGATCCTCGAGGGGGAACATCCGTTCTGGCCCTTTTCTGTCGCCGTGAAAACTCCTGAGGACGCTCGCCGAAGCGTTATCACACTAGTGAGAGAACGGGCAGACTTCCTCAAGGTCTACAACACGCTGTCACGCGATTCGTATATGGCGATCGCCGCGCAAGCCAACGAGATGCGGATCGCTTTCTCTGGACACATCCCTGACGGTGTTAGCCCGGCTGAAGCTTCGCACTGCGGGCAGAAAAGCATTGAGCATCTTTGGGGTATTCCAAATTATGTGAGTTCGGAAAGTGAACAATTGCAGAAAATGGCCACCGTGGCGAACGCTACTGAAGACCCCAAGGTTGCGCGCGATTCTTTCCACAAGATCAACGAAGCGATCTTATCCACCTATGATTCCAACAAAGCCAAGGGTTTGTTCGAAGAATTTGCTCGCAATCGCACCTGGCAGACCCCGACTTTGGTGGTCCTCCGTTCCTATGCTTCGATCCACGATCCTGCCCTTCGCAAGGATCCTCGGATCGCGTACATACCCGACGACCTGGTAGGTTTCTGGAGTTCGATGGGAGGGCAGCCCGATCCTCGCAACGACGAGATGCAATTGCGTCTGTTCAAGCACGATCTAGAGATCGTAAGGGCCATGCACACTGCCAAGGTGCCTCTGCTCGCAGGCACAGATACCCCAAATCCCTTCACCTACCCGGGATTTAGCTTGCATGAAGAACTGGATCTTCTCGTGTCAGCTGGCCTGTCTCCCATGGAGGCACTGCAAACGGCGACATTGCGAGCAGCAGAATTCTTGGGTGTTGAGCACCTTTTTGGTTCCGTCGAAGTTGGCAAGGTTGCGAATCTGGTTCTCCTGGACGCCAACCCCGTAGAGGATATCCGCAACACCCAGAAGATCCGAGGTGTGATCGTTCGCGGCAGTTTTCTGGACAGGCCAAAGTTGGACGAATTGCTCGCTCACCAGAAGTTATATCGTGATTCGCATGGAAAGGGTTTCCACGCTGTGTACGGTAGCTTGATTTCGGGCGGGTCCCGAGCAGCGGCGAACACGGGAAGCCATTGGCACAGGCCAGATACGACAGATTCGCCAGCGAACCGTCCCTCAGAGTCGGACGTCGCCCGACCGTGATCCAGAACTTGAATAAGAATAAGAGCGCTGTCCCATTCCGCTTCGGCTTGTAGCCAGCCACAATTCTGGAAGCCTTGATTCGCATTCCTCCTAAGAATTCCAAATTAGGTGGCCGCCCCGTTTCGCGCTCTCGAGGTCTGCCCATTCCCCCGAGTGCAGTCCCGGCATAACGAAATGATTGACGGTGGCGGCTTGGACGCTCGCCGACATTGATCCCGTGAATTGGACGTTTGCGGACGTGGTTTTCCCCCGTGACGAGCTGTGGATTGCAGTCCGAAAACGTCTAGAACGCTCGCAAGAGTGGACTATGATTTGGGTGGAATCAAGAGCAAGAATTCAGAATGAAGAAATGAATCTCGATTTGCAGGCATATTCGCGGGACCGGCTCACGCGGGACCACCGTGTCGACGGCAAGTTCTTCATTGGCGTCGTCGGGAGCGGAGTTTGTTGTCGCCCGATTGGTCCCGCGCCTAGCGCGAAGGAAAAGGGCGTTCGTTATTTTCCAAGTTCTGCCGCGGCGCCGAGGATCGCGGCGAGCACAAGGTGCAATATATCCAGGTTGCCTGTCGGAGTCTGATCCCGACAAAGCCTGTTAAGGGTCTCCATGATTCTTCTACGCATTACGACGTTGGTCACTATCTTCATCTTCGCTATCTTCGCTATCGCGGCTTCCCTAAGTCCGGCGACCGCTCGGATCGCTCAAAATCTGAACACGCAGGACATGGATCGTTCCGTCAAGCCAGGTGACGACTTCTACCGGTTCGCCAATGGGGGCTGGCTCAGGACGGTAGCGGTTCCCGCCGGCCAGCCGAGCTACGGCACGAGCGCCATGTTGATGGAGCAGACCAGCGAGCGGGTGCGCGATCTCATTCAAGAGGCGGCTGCGGCCAAGCCTGCCATAGGTCGTGTTGCAGAGAAGGTTGGCGCCTACTACGCCAGCTTCATGGACGAAGCCGCCATCGAAGCCAGGGGCCTGACACCGCTGGCCAACGAAATGGCCACGGTCTCAATGATCTCAGACAAAACCTCGCTGTCAGCCTATCTTGGCACCACCCTGAATCGTGAGGCTGACGGACTCACCGCCAATGCTGACCACATTTTCGGCGTGTGGGTCAACCAGAGTTTTGAAGACTCGGGGCACTACGTTTTCCACCTCTTGCAGGGCGGCCTGGGAATGCCCGATCGCGACGACTACGTTGACCCTTCGCCCAGAATGGCCGTATTGCGCGCCCAGTATCAGTCACACATTGCGGCAATCCTGAAACAGGGAGGCTTTGCAGACTCGGAGCGCAGGGCCGGGCGCATCCTGGCGCTCGAAATTCGACTGGCGCGAGCCCACGCTCCGGACGCCGATGCCGCTGATGTCTTCAAGCAAAATAACCCCTGGAAACGCGGCGACTTTGACGTCAAGGCCCCCGGCATGGATTGGGACGCTTACTTTACGTCGGCCGGGGTTGCCGGTCAGCCCGAGTTCATCGTTTGGCAACCGTCAGCGCTTACCGGGACTTCCGCGCTCGTGGGCGGCGAGAGCATCGATCTGTGGAAGGACTATCTGAGGTTTCACCTTATCGAACATTACGCCAGCGTGTTACCCAAGGCTGTGGCGACTGAAGATTTCGCCTTCTACGGCACGATCCTGTCCGGCGCGCAGCAGACGCCGGACCGCAGCAAGGGCGCCATCACCGCCACCAACGGCGCTCTCGGCCAAGCGGTCGGTCAACTCTATACCCAACGTTATTTCCCGCCTGAGGCTAAAGCGAAAGCGCAAGCCATGGTCGCCGACCTAATCACGGCCTATCGCTCCCGCATTGCAAATCTCACCTGGATGTCAGCGGAGACTAAGAAAAAAGCGCGGGCGAAGCTGGACGCACTTACCATAGGCGTCGGCTACCCCGACACATGGATCGATTATTCGACGCTTGAGGTGGTGCGCGGCGACGCCTTCGGTAACATGCGCCGGGCCGAAGCCTTCAATCGTTTGCATAACTTGGCGAAGCTGAGACAACCGGCCGATCCGGCCGAGTGGAGGATCGATCCGCAAGCCGTCGGCGCGGTCATTGTGTTCAGCCCCAATGCCGAATTCTTCACAGCCGGCATCTTGCAGCCTCCTTATTTCGACAGCCAAGGGGACGCCGCCTCCAACTATGGCTCCGCTGGTGCCGGCATCGCCCACGAAATCAGCCATAGCTTCGACGAACTCGGCAACATTTACGACTCCCAAGGCCGGCTCGGTCGTTGGTGGACCACGGAAGACTCGGCGAAGTACCGTGCGGCGGCGGCGAGGCTGGTGACGCAATTTGACGGGTACTGCCCGTTTTCCGATCTCTGTGTCCAGGGCACGCAAGTCCTGAATGAAAATATCGCCGACCTCGCAGGGTTGCTGGTGGCCCATGACGCCTACGTCCTTTCACTGCAAGGCAAGACCGACGTCGTGATCGGCGGCCTCAGTGGCGAACAGCGCTTTTTCCTGGCGTTCGCGCAGAGATGGCGTAAGGCCCAAGGCGAAACCGTGCTCCGCCGGCAGATCGCAACCGACAACCATCCGCCCGGCGAGTACCGAAGCGACACGGTGCGGAATGTCGAATCGTGGTACAAAGCCTACGAGATCACACCTGGCGACAAGCTCTATCTGAAGTCCGAGGATCGTGTTGAGGTATGGTGACGACGTTGAAAATCGCTTTTGTGGAATGGCCCGAAGATCTGTCAACAGGGGACCCGCAGTGGATCGAGTTGAGAGACTCGGTCACTGCCGTACATGCCGACATCCTGGTCACCAATGAACTGCCCTTCGGTCCATGGCTTGCCAACGGCCCCGTCTTTTCGAAGGACGAGGCACATCTCAGCGTCCGCGCGCATGAGAAGGGGCTTGAAGGGCTGATCGATTTCGCGCTTCCCGCCGTTATTTCCTCGCGACCGGTGTGGAACGGTAAACGGCTGGCGAATGAGGCATTCGTACTGGAGAACGGCGTCGCCCGTCCGCTGCACCGAAAGCAGTATTTTCCGAACGAACCGGGATGGTTCGAAAGCGAATGGTACGCTGGGGATGGTTCCGGCTTTGCTGTGGCGGACGTGCTCGGGATAAGAGTAGGTGTGCTCTTGTGTACGGAAGCGATGTTCAACGAACGCGCACGGGCCTACGGAAAGCAAAAAGCATCGCTGATCGTCGTACCTCGCGCCTCAGGAGTGAATGTAGAGTCGTGGAAAATCGCCGGCGCCATGGCGTCGCTCGTTTCCGGCGCGTACGTCGTCAGTTCGAACCGGATCGGCCGCTCCAGGGGCGGTGCGCAGTTTGGCGGCGGCGGTTTCGCTTATGCGCCGCAAGGACGGCCACTGGAGGTGACATCCTCGGCCAATCCCCTGAGGACGCTGCAGCTCGATCCAGGAATGTCTAGGTTCGCGCAGGGCGCTTATCCGTGCTATGTTTCTGAACTTGAATGAGACGAGACGAATTCTTCTTTGAGCGTCTTTGTTGAGGCTGCGGCACAGCGTGCGTGTAAAAATACCCCTTTTGAGCGCACGGTCGTCAAGCTGCCGGGTTCCCATTTCTTCGCCGGATCGGTGCTTCAAGATCAGACTGATCAGGAGATCATCTCGGTGCGGGCATGGCGACCGGCCCATCTTTCGCAACGTCGCGAACCGGCCACCCGGGCGAAACGATTCGATCTTCGGCATCGTCGTTGACGGAATTCAGCTCAACCACCTCGTCCTCGACCCAGGTGTGCGAAGCTACGGCGTGGTGCCCCCGGTCGGCCTGCCTTTGGGCGAACCTGGGTGATCACCACAGCTCGAAGCTTTCCTACTTGCACTTCTTATCGCACTTCGCGTCGAGCACCATGTCGAGGATGGTCATGTACGTCGGCTCGGAAATGTTCCGATGCGGGTCCGCATCGATGTTGACCTTGTGAGCGACCACCAGGTTGTACGAAGGAAAAGCCGTGATGTACTGCCCGCCCGCGCCCATCGCCGAGAACGCTCCCTGATACGGGCCGCTCCAGACATTCCCCGCATACCTCGGGGTCTCCCACGTCCACCAGAGCATTCCGTAGCCCCAGCGCCCGGTCCAACCCTCCGCCTTGAACTCATTCCGTCCGGCAAAGTTCGTGCTCGGATAGACGCTATAGTCGAGGAATCCCGGGTCAGCCCACAGTGTCTTCCCCCATGTCCCGTGAGAAATGGCGAGCAAGCCGAGACGAGCCATGTCGCGAGTCGACAGATAGGTTGCATACTCGAAATGGGTCGAGTTCTCGATGGAATTCTTGCGCTGCCGCGAACGGTCAAAGTCCTGGAGCTGCAGCGGGATCGCGAGGTCGTCTCGTAGCGCGTCAAAGATGTCCTTGTGCGCGATCTTCTCAAACGCAAGGCCCGCCGCGTCGAAATCCCAGTTGTTGTAGAACCAGCGCAACCCCGGATAAGAGGATCCGCGCTTCGGCGAAACCTTGTCCTGCTCGTCGTTGCCGCTGCGAATGTAGATCCCGGAGCGCGCCATCAGCAATTGCTGCAGGGTCGCGTGCTGTTCCGGATCGATGAACGGCGTCTCGTCCTCGAGCCCCAGCTGCACCACCGTCTGGTCCAGATCAAACTTCACGCCCTTCCGCATCTCGACTGCGTAAAGAAGGCTGAGCATGCTCTTGCGGACGGAGGCCGTCTTACTGACGAGCTTCGCGTCGCCATACTCAAACACGACGTGCCCGCGCGAGATGACCATCATCGCGTCGGTCTGGTGCGTCTTCAAAAAACTCCGCAAAGCATCGAGCCGTTCGGCTGAGAAGCCCTCGGACTCAGGCGACACGTGCCTCCATTCCGTCCCGGGCCAGCTCCATCCGTTCTCGTCGGTGTATCCTTCCGGCGGAAGAAGCGGTGTAGGCGCTGCCGGCGTCGCGGAGGTGGTATTTCCGAAGACATTACTTTGAGCTGGAACTATCCCAGAAAAAGCTACCAGGCTGCACACGAACCATGCGGTAGGAACAAGCCTTCTTTTCAGCACCCCCGAAGTTTACCAGTGCGCCCGAGCGTAGGCGCAGGTCTTTCACGCAGTGAAGCTCGACCTGTTGCGCCCGGTGCGAGGGGTCGCAAAGTCACGTTTAGCTCATGAGAACAGGCGCTCATGCTTAGAACCGGAAACCACAACCGATGACGACGAGATGGCGGAGCGGTGCCAAAAAGTAGCGACACAAACTCGCGAAGATATTGAAATGCATAAGAACCTGCTAGCCGACTTCAATCAAACTGTGGTCAAGAACGCGAAGGCGGATGAAAATCCCTATTCCAAGAACGTGCACTCACACTGTGAGAAGTACATCAAGGCCTCGGAAGCTTTGCCGGCGGAAGGGGACGCATCTGCCAAGGTTCATACCCTCCGCGCGAAACAGGTAGAGGGCAAGTAAGCCAAGCGTCGGAGGCATCGCTTCCGCAGCCTGGTCTAAGACAGAAACCGCAGCGATTTGGCAATCAGATCCTCGGTTTCCTGATAAGGGTCGCCGGAGTTGTCGTGCTCCATCGAAAGGTAGCCCCTGAATCCGGTCCTCTTAAGGATTGCGAAAACATACGCCAGATCCACCTGCACGTTGGCCCCTTTTTCGGTTGCCTCCGATTGTTTGACGTGGCAGATGCCGTAGGCGTGGTCGAACATGGCCTCGACCCCGGCGTAGGCATCCTCGGGAGCCTTATGCATGAGTGAATTTCCAAAATCAGGTAGGCCACGCAGCCACGGACTGTTCACGTTTTCGATCAGCTTCACCAGAAACACCGGGTCCTCCGTGACGCCGTCGTCGTTTTCCAGATGGATGACGACGTTGCGCATGGCGGCGTATTCCACGATCCGGAGGAGCGTGTCAATGGACCGGTCGAGATCGGGAGGTTGGTTGTCAGCCGAGGCGATATGCGTGCGGATGCTGGGAGAGCCGAGGGTGGCGGCGGCATCAAGCCAGTGCTTGTTGTCGGCGACGGCCAGCTCGCGCTCGGCGCGGTCGGCGGCGTAGAAGCTGTGCCGCCCATCGAACGCGATGTTGACGACCGCAGATTTTGCGGTGTCGAAGGCCGTGCGGAGATCGTCCAGATACTTCGGTTCGATTGACCGAAAATGACTGCTCCAGGGTTCAATCTTGTTGATGTTGAACCGGGACTTTACGTGCATGGCAAATTCGGCGAGCTCCATTCTTCGCGCAGTGCGGGGGGCCGAAGCACTCCCATAAGCCGCTGGGAGAATGAAGTCGCGAAACGGATACGAGGCCACGGCCAGGCGGTCGCGCGGGTTGGCGGGAAAGGTGACGTTCGGTTGAGTTGGATAGGCGGTGGCGTCCAAAGAAGATAGCAGCGCACCAGAGGTCAGCATTACGGATTGGGACAGGAACTGTCGGCGCGTTTTCATCATGTGCCCCACTCGCACTCGATGTTGTAGCAGACCAGAATTTCCTTTTTGACGTCGAAAACAGAAGCCATTATACGTCCCAATTGCCAGCGCCTACGTTGGATGCGGGATGAATCTGACCGCGGCGCGGAGTAGTTGGGGTCACGCCAGCAAAGTCGTGTTCACATTTCGTCTGGGTTTCCTGAAACGGATGGGTCGGCGGGAAGTATGCAGCCGCTATCCGCACCTTTGCGTTTCGATTACAGTGAACCTCATTGAGGCTGTCGGGGCAAATACAGGGCACGGTCGGGTTTGTTTCCGACTTCGACTGCCTTGGGACGCAGAATCAGAGCGTTCTGTTCCCGTCGAGCCCAATTCTTCTCGCAGTTCAACGCCGGACACGCTCAGGTGCCCGTCACAGATAACTGAGCCACGTCCAATCCCGATGCCGACTCCGGAATTCCATGAACCACAGACAAGGCAGGTACAGAATTGCCACCGCCAGAATCCACATGGCGTAAATCAAAGGGAGTCCGTGGCCATACCCGGCAGGTTTCGTCGCAAAGTCTGCGATCACGGAGCCGTGCAACATTGGCTGGTGAAAAGCTAAGGCGACCAGGATAGCCAGGATGTGAATGAGATAGAGATGGAGGACATAGTAAAACAGCGGCACTCGGCCAAAGACCACAAGCATACGACTCAGCCCGCGTTTTGCTGTGGTCTTGTCAAATAGCCCAAGCAGGATGAGGGAAGGCCCGAGTGTCATGAGCAGGTAGTCGAGAGAAGGCGGATACTTGAGCGTGTTGAAGAATGAGACGACCGTCAACGGCAGCGTCGGCTGAACCCTCCATGGGCCAGCTGAACGAGGGTATCCGAAAGACAGCCCGGCGATGCCGTTTCCGTAAGAATTGAGCCCGCGAAGCACGAAGAACAGGATGGTTGCGGAAATGCCCAGCGTCAGAATCCATTTGCGGCGGTCGGGTCGAAGCAGCAGACTTCCAAAAGCGAAACCGGTGGCCATGACAGCGACCCACGGAATCAGGACATACCTCACAGAAAAGTGAAAATGAGCGTTGACGGGAATGCGGCCGGGCGTGTGCAAAAATATCCATAGCCAGGAGAGCTTTCCGAGCGAGGCTGGATTGATACGGTCGAGCAGATTGTGAGTGGCGATCATGCCCAATCCGAGCGCCGCGATCCAGCGCACCGGAAGACGCACGATCAGGGCCATGGCAACCATGCTCCAACCTAAACCCCAAATGACTCCGGCGTGCACCCAAGGGACAAAGCCCCAGGCGAAGTCAATGATGGTGAGCTCGAGAATTACGAGCCATAAACCACGAGTCAAAAAGAAGCGGGAGAGCTGTGGCAATGACTTTCCGCGGTTCGTGGCAAGGAATGCCCCGGTTCCCGCCAGGAAAGCGAATACGGGTGCGCAGTAGTGAGTGACAAAGCGGGTAAAGAACAGCGGCCCGTTCGTGTGTGCCATGTCTTCCGGAGGAAAGCCCGGATACGACATGAAGTCCCGGACGTGATCCAACGCCATGATCACCATGACGAGTCCACGCAAGACATCCACGGAAACCACCCGTGGCACTTGCGCGGAGAGACGAGAATCTTTCGTGCTGACGGTGGCAACCGACGGGGAGATAGCCGCGGTTACCATGCCTCACATCCGCAAGCACGTGTTGATTTTCCATTCATACTTCCATCTTAGGGGCGAAGACAGGCTTGTAGATTCACAGGATGTCAAAAGATTGCAATTAAATGTTCAGGAATTCATTACACGATTGGCCTTACAACGGCTGGATCTCCGGCTCGATTCGGAGCGTCATCGTCTAGCAGGTGAGACGGGTGGCCTCCAATGGCTGAACGCGGATGAAAATCCCGGTCCTTACCTATGGCGCGACTGCAAGTGGTGAGAACAATTCATTCGGTAACTGCACCAACCCGAGTCTGCTACTCATGGGTGCATCGTGGCTCACATTGCGAACAGCCGCCGATAACTGTTGAACGATCGCCATTTTCACCAGCGATCTGGGTTCTGAGCACCATCGCGCGTCGATAACAGTTACTTCCGGTTAGCTGGTCATTCACGAGCGATCCTAGACGATTAGGCAAGAGTATGAATTAAATTGTGGTAGCGTAGTTCCGGCTAAAATATCGCCACGAAGCGACCCAGAGCGGGGTGCGATCGGAAGATGGGAATCCAAATGAAAACAGTCCTGTGCGGAGCACACCCCCGGCTCTTTCTCGCATTCATCGCCTTCATCGCCATTTTGCCAGTCAATCTTTCGAGTCAGGAACCAATCGACAGCAAGCTACTCTCTGGCATGCAGTGGAGGTTGATCGGCCCATTTCGCGCAGGGCGAGTTACGGCCGTCGCCGGCGCCGCTGACCCGAACACATACTATTTCGGTACTCCCGGTGGTGGAGTGTGGAAAACTACCGACGGAGGACAAGTCTGGCTCCCGATTTTCGACAAAGAACGGGTCGCATCCATCGGCGCGCTTGCGGTAGCTCCGTCCGATTCCAACGTTCTATATGTAGGAACCGGGGAACAGACACGGGGCAATGGTGTCTATCTCTCGACGGACGCAGGCGCCACATGGAAGAACGTGGGGCTGCAGGACGTGCCTTTTATACAGGCGGTCATCGTCGATCCAAGAAATCCCGACATCGCCGTGGTCGGCGGAAACTCTGTCGGCTTTGGGCTGCTTTGGCGGCCACTTCCGGCAACGGCAAGAACCGCGAACCGCGGAATCTTTAGAACCGTCGACGGCGGCAAGATCTGGACGAAAGTGTTCTCTGCCGAAGACTCGATAGGGGTTGTTGACCTCTGTTCCGATCCTGGCGATCCAGGCACTTTGTACGCAGTGCTCTATCGTCCCGCATCCGGCTCTGGCGATACCGCGACGGAACCCACCGCATACATCGTGAAATCCGGAGATGGTGGTTCTACCTGGACTCCTCTTGCCAGCAGCGGTCTGCCTGAAACGGCTCGCGGCAGGGTTGGCATCGCGGTCGCTCCGGGAACCGGTGGACGCCGCTTGTATGCAATCCTGGAGCAGGGATTCTTCCGCTCGGACGACGGCGGCAAGACTTGGCAACAGTCCACCAAGGACCCGCGGGTGATTGGCAGCGAATATTTCAGTCGCGTCTTCGTCGACACCCGGAATCCCGACGTGCTCTACGTATCGCAGACCTCGATGTATCGCTCCACCGACGGTGGCAGGACGTTCGAAGCTTTCGCTGGAGCCCCCAGCGGCGACGATTTCCACGTGGCGTGGATCGACCTCCGCGATCCTGCGCGCATGATTTTCGGTGTGGATCAGGGAGCGATCGTCACTGTGGACGCCGGCAAAACCTGGAGTTCCTGGTATAACCAACCAACGGGGCAGTTCTACCACGTCTCCACCGACAATTTGTTCCCCTATCGCGTCTATGCAGCACAGCAGGACAGTGGCACAGTCGGGGTGCTCAGTCGTAGCGACTATGGCGAAATCCTTCTGCAGGATTGGTATTCGATGGGGGGCTTCGAGTACGCATTCATAACTCCTGACCCGGCGCATCCCAACTTCCTTTATAGCGGAGGCTGGTACGGTTCGGTGGTTCGTTACAACAAATCGACCGGCCAAATCGCAACCGTCTTCGAACGGGGTCAAAGATATCGCGCCTCGGCAATGCCGCCTCTAGTCTTCTCGCCCCAGGATGCGTCCACCCTCTACTTAGGCATGCAGTTTGTGCTCAAGACGGTCGATGGAGGAAAGCAATGGCGGGAGATCAGCCCTGACCTTACCGGCTATGGCGAGCAGGAGGAGCCGGAGAAGCCCGATCCGGACAAGCCGCATCCGCCGGCGATCACCGCCCTGTCGCCGTCAACCGTGCAATCTGGGTTAATCTGGGCAGGCACGAGCAACCGACTGGTTCAACTCACCCGCGACGATGGGAAGAACTGGCAAAACGTCTCTCCGCCCGGATTGACCGAGCCCACCGCGATCATCTACGTGGAAGCCTCGCATCACGCCCCGTCCACCGCCTACCTGGCAGTGGGCGCGACGCGAGAGTCCACTCCTCCGTATGTCGCTCGCACCGATGACTACGGCCAGACCTGGAAGAAGATCGTCAACGGATTTCCGGAACACGAAATGGTCCGCGTGGTGCGCGAGGATTCTAAACGCAAGGGCCTACTCTATGCCGGTACCGATACCGGCGTATACGTCTCGTGGGACGACGGCGATCACTGGCAGCCGCTTTCCCTGAATCTCCCCGCAACACCCATCACCGATCTCCAGGTGCATGGCAACGACTTGGTCATCTCGACCTTCGGACGGGGCCTCTGGGTTCTCGACGACATCGCTGCCTTGCGTGAAATCAATTCCCAAATCACTGCCGCTGATGCGCACTTGTTCGTGCCGGCAACTGCCATGCGCGTGCGGTGGGAAAACTATCAGGACACGCCCTACCCGATCGAAACTCCGGCCGGCCAGAACCCGCCCGACGGAGCGATCCTCGACTACTACCTGAAGACGCCGCCGGATGAGATGACGCTGACGATCTACGACGAGAAGGGTGGCGAGGTAGCGCGATTTTCCAGCGAAACAAAGCCGGCCGCATATCTTCCGGCCAATGTTCCTGGCTACTGGTTTGCTCCGGAACTCACTTTGCCCAAGGCGGCGGGCATCAATCGCTTTGTGTGGAATCTGCGGTATCCGCCGCCGCCTTCGCTTCCCTACGGGTACTACGGCAAACTGCTGGAGTACATGGAGTACACACTAGCCGATCACGCCATACCCGGCCTCACACCGCGACAACAACCTCGCGGCCCCCTGGTCTTGCCTGGCACGTACACAGTAGAACTCCGGGTTGGCGGTCAAACCTTGCGACAGCCCCTGACCCTGGAAATGGATCCACGGGTGCATGCCTCGCCAGCCGATCTGTTAGACCAACTCGATTTGGCAAAGCGAATCACCCAGGGCATGAAGGTGAGTTCTGATGCTTTTTACCAGGTCGCAGGGTTGCGTAAAGCTTTAACCGAACGGACGGACGCCTTGAAGCAGTCTGAAACCAAAGAGACAAAGGACGCGGTGGCCGCCTTCGAAAAGAAGATCGATGCCATCGACAATGGGACCAAGCGCGCTCCGGGTTTTGGACCCGTGAACCGCGAACTGGCGCGGCTCATCTTCAGCGTGGAGAGCGCCGACATGCCTCCGGCAGACACCGTTCAGTCCGCGGCGCAACAAAATTGCGATGCCCTCGACAAGGATCTCGCCAACTGGCGGCAGTTGAACGAACAGGACCTCGCTGCCTTCAACGCAGTTCTTGCCGCCAATGAAAAGGCGCCATTGCCCATCCTCACCGGAATCGGCAGCACGGGTTGCAAGCATTAGAGATGTGGGCTTCAGCGGTGCGTCAGGTCAAGACGTGCTGATCAATAAATCTGTGGTATAGAGGCACCTGTCATGTTCATAGTGATTCGACTCATCGCCGTACTAGCGCTGACAGGGGCAACGGCTGGTGCTCAAACTTTGTGCAGGGCCCAGGGCTTGGACAGTGCCACTTATCGTGATGGAGTGCGAATTCTGGTCGGAACTATTGCGTACGGCTCCCAAAGCGTCGGTGTCCTTCTACTCGAACCAATTTCCACGACACACCCGAGTCCCCCAGTCCTGTTCGCATATTCAGAGGTTGTGATTGCTTCGGGACGAACGGACTTACATCCAATGGCGTCGCAGTTGGCTAGAGACGGAGGCGCGGTCTTGCTTCTTGAAAGACCCTTATTTTGGGAACCTGCAGACGACGCTGCCACTCGCAACCCGGGCCTACTGGATTGCGCGTCAGAATGGCTGCTCTCCCAGAACAACCTAGACCTCTTGCACATTACCTATGTAGGGCCAAGGCTTCAGGACGGCGGTGAAAGGCGGCGTACGCCACTCGCGATCAAGAGTCTCAAGCTCCCCCGGCGAGGAGGTTTACGGGTTCCGCTGGCGGAAGCGACTGCAGGAAGTGACACTCTAGGATTCACAGAAGCCGAAACCCGCGAGCGACTGGTGAAAGGTATCGAGCAACACTGGCTGGTTCGAGTGTGGGAAGACGAGCGCTCCCCTCCGAGCACGAGATAGTTGGCGTACCATCGCCATTACACCAACAATCAGATTGTGAGGTCGCGGTGGGGCCGACCATCGCTGATCGCCCCTCGCATGGATCCGCACGTGCGCTCGTTAGCGCATGCGGCTCTTATCGCGGATGAATAACGGCCAAGCGTGCAGCTTG
>Ga0137419_10000227_pt1 | contig 18250 bp, 28 predicted proteins | sample CZODoug3_1_2_16f_FD_108279 | JGI IMG/M metagenome (GOLD analysis project Ga0137419, IMG submission 108279) | Vadose zone soil fungal communities from Angelo Coast Range Reserve, California, USA - CZODoug3_1_2_16fungal (Illumina Assembly) | ecosystem: Environmental > Terrestrial > Soil > Vadose... | reverse complement strand
TTCGTCGGCATCGACATGCGGCATATTGCGCTGGCTCCGGTAACGATTAGCAACGGGACATTTCAGTGCGTCGATGGCGGTCGCTCTGAGCTGAAGTTCACCGCGCAGTATCGGCCAGAGGATCACGAGCCCGAGGATATGGTTGAGATCGAGCACTGGCTCGACCAGGACGTCAAGCTCGCTGCGGCATTCGGCAAAATCGAAGCGGTGCAGGAGCGACAGCCCGAGCTGCCGTTGAATGACGCGAGTGACACGCCTGCGAGTGCAGCGGATGCGATCGAGCAGGATCAGCAGGAGCAGGAAACCGTCGAGGAGCAGGCTGCGAGCGATCGCAAAGTGCTCGCTGAATTCGACGGCGGGAAAATCGACTCGAAGGAAGCGGCTCGCAAGCTCAAGCCGAAAGCGACGAAAGAGCAGGCGGCTGCAGCTCGCAACCAGCGACGGCGCGATGCGCGCGCAGAAGCGAAGCGCGCGAAGGCGAACTAGTCATGGCGTATCCAGACCCGCCGCGGAAGCCGCCGAAAGGTGATAAGCCGCGATTCTTCGACGGGGCGGAGCGCTCGGAGCTTCGCCTCGTTCTCGCTGCGGTAATTGCGCATGCGTATATCAGTTCGCCGAAATTGCAGGGCAGTACCGAGGTGGTCGCTGCCTACGCGATGAAGCAGGCCGAGGCCCTGCTGCGCGCGGCCAAGGAGTTCAAACCATGAAGCCGGTCGAATTCTTAGGTCAAACGACGATCTTCGCGAAGGATCAGCCCGAGTATCAGCCGTTGCCAGCTCACGTCGATTCGAGCCCGCAGAAGATCGTCACTACGTGCTGGGAGTTGACGCCGCAAGAGATCAGCATCCTGCGGCTGACCAAGCGTCTATGGCTGCAGCAGTATTCGTTTGGCCAGCAATTGCAGCCGCAACTTCCCGCGGTCGTTTGCCCTTTATCCTCGCGCACGATCGTGGGTATCGATCCGTGAATTGCATCGACGTGGCGCGCGATGCGGTGTGGATCGGCAAGGATTGCGTCGTGCCGTGCGTCAACGTTGAGCTGTGCAAAGCGGAGGGCTGCTACTGGCGAAAATTTCACGGTCTACGATCAGATCAGTTTTATCTAAGAGGCCCGCAGGGTGAAGCGGCGCTAACCTCGCTGCCGAGGTTGCCGTGTACGAGCGAGGTGGCCGACGTTGCGCCGAAAGGCATCGCCATCGAGAGCCCTGCATCTGTTCGCGCGGGAGTGCTTGACCTTGGCTAAAAACGATTGGTCCGATGTCGATCTCTCGCCGACGACAAAAGGCAAGATCCGCCAGCTACAGCTCATCGACGAGCAGCTCGAGGCGAAAAAGAAAGGCGGCAAGGAATACGAATCGCAGGAGGATTTCTTCGCGCTGCAATGTCGCATGCGCAAGCTGCCGCCATTCGCTCGGCAGTATCCATTCGCTGCAGCGATCAAACGCCGCTGGACCTTCGACTTCGCCTGGCTGCTGCCGCGCTCTGCAGTGACGCCGCGCACGATCATGCTCGCTGTCGAGATCGAAGGCGTCACGATGATGAAAAAAGACGGGCATTGGCAGATGGGCGGACGCCACGCATCGATCACCGGTTTCAAGGAGGACTGCATCAAGTACAACACCGCGATCATGCTCGGCTGGTACGTGCTGCGCTTCGAGCGCGATCAGGTGAAGCAGGGCTACGCGATCGCGATGACGCAGAGGGTTTTACACCGTATGGGATGGAGGATTCGCGATGAATGAAATTCTAAGCGGCTGCGCAGTGCGCGCTGCCATTCAGCAGGACGTGGCAAAATCCTTCCAGGATCGCGTGTATCGTTGGATGCTCGAATGCTTCGGCGAAGAGATCGCGCTGAACACGACAGAGCGCAATCACCGCTTCCTGGAGGAATCGCTTGAACTGGTGCAGTCGCTCGGCTGCACGAAATCCGAAGCGCTGCAGCTCGTCGATTACGTCTACGATCGACCCCGAGGCGTTGCGGCCCAAGAGATCGGCGGCGTCATGGTTACATTGGCAGCGCTCTGCAAATCGTGCTTTGTCTCGATGGACTGGTGCGCCGATGCTGAACTCGCGCGCGTGTGGACGAAGATCAATGAGATCCGCATCAAGCAGGCAGCGAAGCCGAAACATTCGCCGTTACCGCAATGAAGCGCACGGCCACAATGAAGTTCGCCTGCCGTTTCCGCCTCACTCATGGCACGTGGCCGATGAACCCGTATTGGTATCGTCGCTACAGCGCAAGAATCAATCGGCACGCGCCTCTGCGCCATCGCAACTCTTGCTGGTCAGTGCTCGATCCAAAACGCCGATGCGATTGTGGTGTGCTGGTTCGTGGCCATTAGACCTACATCGCTGCAGCTCACCCGCATCGCCCGCATGCGCGCCGAGCCTCGCCGTGCCACGACGGTCGAGCGTGGCTATGACGCCGATTGGAAGCGCCTGCGCGCCGATCATCTGCAGCGTGAGCCATTGTGTCGGCCCTGCAGAGCAACGCGAATCATCACGCCTGCGACTGTCGTCGATCACATCAAGGACATTGCCACACACCCGCACCTGCGGCTGGTCGATGAGAATCTACAGTCGATGTGCGCGCCGTGCCACAACCGCAAGACGCACTACACCCAGCGAGCGAGGAGGGCGAAGCGATGAGCTGCAAAGACGTCTTTTTATTGATCGTGCTTCCATTACTAGCCGGTGCACTATGTGCTGCGATCGGCGTCCTTGTAGCGCGGAGATTACTGTGAGGCTAGCAAGCGTTACCTTGAAGCTAGATCGCAGCGGCATCGCGCGTGGCGTATCAATCGATGGCGTCGAGCTTGGCCCGCACGTGCGCAATGCGACTGTCAGGTGCGAAGCGCAAGGCTTCACCATCCTGACCGTCGAGTTCATTGTCGATGAGGTGATTACTGAGCGCGTCGATTCTGGTGTGCTGCAGCCGTGAAGGAACGCCAACTCTATCGTGAGACCTACGATCGCAAGCGGACGAAGCTGCGCAGCGATTGCGTGCCGATCCTGAAGCACCTCATCCCGCCGATGCTTGTCGTCGAGGCTCAGCTCATCGCCAGCGGTGTCGTCGAGCGTGATGGTGAACGATTGGAGTATCAGGAGATTCGCGTCTACGTACGGGTGGAGCCGTGAGGCTGTTCAGGCTCGAAGGTGAGCGGCTTTATGTTGGCTCTTGGCAGCAGGAGGCGGCGCACGTGATGTACATCGTCGCGCCGACAATCGCCAAGGCGCTGAAGGCGTGGCACGCACCTGGTGCTGCAAGCGCTGTGAAGATCGAGGAGCTGTGCAGCGATGTGGTGATCGTCGATGGGTAGGTATACAGCTCGTGAGCCGTGTCCCTTCTGCGCATCGGTCTATACCGACATGATCCAGTGTGGCTATCGCGCGCGACCTAAGCGTCCGATCTACAACGTCCGCTGCTGCTCAGCCCACTGCGGTGCTATCGGACCTGCAGGCGATAGCAAGCGAGAGGCTGCCAAGCTGTGGGACAAGCGATCGTACACGCTAGCTAGCTTCGATCGCGTGCCGCTCGATTTCGACGCAGAAGGCCCCGTATGAGCGCGATTAATGCAGCGCTGTATGGGTCAGACCCATGGGGTGGGGCTAAAGTCGTGGCTGATCGCTTCAGGCGATCGCGTCTTCGGCATTATTTTGCGCGCGCAGGATGCGATCACGGCCGGTCGCGGGTTAAAAATCAGGGGAGCCTCGATGTTCAAGCTACTGAGAATGTTTTGGAAAGATCTTCGCGATGGCATCGACGCGCGCTTTCTCATCGGTCGCAGGCTCGACGACGAGCGGCCTGCAGTATTCGATCGCGTGATCGAGATCCCACCGATGCCGTTGCCCAGCGGCTGTCAATTTGAACGATTCGGCGACGACAATATGGCGCGACTAGCAAAGGCAGAACGTATCAAGCTGCGCCGCGAACTTGCCTGCCAATTTTTCGTCGCCGGTCTCATGTACGAAGGTCATGCGATGAAGCATGCCGCGCTCGCGCGCCGCGCGGTGCTCGATGCCGATGCGCTGCTCAATGAACTGGAGGCGAAATGAAATGCAAGCCGAAGACCGTAATAAAAATCGTGCGCGTGACGCTTGATCGGCCGACGTGTTTCAATTGTGGATGCGTGATCGATCCCGGCACGTGCCATTGCGGCGCTGACGTTCACTACGCTTTCGATCCATTCGATGGCTGGTACGTGACAGGCAGCATCGCCACAGAGCGAGTCGAGATAACGTATCGGGAACCCACAGCCAAACTCCGGAGCGCGAAGTGATCGAAGCGAATTTAAAAATAAAATACCGCAGTCTCGACGATGTGCGCGCCTTCGAGGGCAATGCGCGCACGCACAGCGATAAGCAGATCGAGCAGCTCGTCGCGGTCATCAAAAAAGTCGGCTTCGGAAATCCAATTCAGATCGACGAGGCAGGTATCATTCTCGCGGGCCATGGTCGCGTGCTCGCTGCGCGCAAAATCGGCATGGAGAAGATCCCGACGATCGAGCTGCGCGGTATGACCGAGCAGGAGAAGCTCGAATACAACGTCGCTGACAACAAGATGGCTCTGAACGCGGGCTGGGATACCGAGCTGTTGAAGCTGCAACTCGACAAGCTCACCGCGTGGAATGGCGATCTAGCATTGCTAGGATTTAATTCGCGCGAGCTGCAAGATATCGTCGGCAGCGGCGCGCAGCAGCAGGCGCAGCCTGCGACGTATTCCGATGCGCAAATCGTCGATGCTGCGTTCGAGCACTTCAGAGCGCGAGGCTATCCGTACCCGCACATGGCGTTGCACGAGATGATGCAGGAAATAAATTCGATCCGTGCCGCGGCGACCGATGACTTAAAAAACTCTGCGCTCGGCAATCAGATCGCCGACACGTTTCAGCCGCACCGCTTCGATGGCTCAGTGCTCGGCAAAAAATCCCCGATTCAAGGCTTCGCCGACGACAAGATCCTGCGCCGCATCTTAGAGTTCGTCGTCAAGCATACGAACGTCGGCGCAGATTTCTTTTCGGGGCTGAACATGATGAGCGGCGTACAGGTCTGCAGTAATTTCCGGCCTGGGTTCGCCGCTTACCTGTATCGCCGTTTCTGTCCGATGGACGGAAAAGTACTTGACACCTCGACCGGCTATGGAGGGCGTCTCATCGGCGCGATCGGATCGGGTGTTGTCAGTGCATATGTGGGCATCGATCCGTCGCGAAAGACGCACGAGGGCAACTCGAAAATGATCGCGGCTCTTGGCAAGCCGATCAAGGCGACGCTGCTATGCATACCGGCCGAAGATATCGCGCTAGACGGGATCGGCCACGATTTCGATTTCGCCTTTACTTCGATGCCATACTTCTCGAAAGAGCACTATAGCGACGAGCCGACGCAGAGCTGGAAGCGCTACCCGACCGGCGACGCCTGGCGCGACGGGTTTCTCACACCGACGCTGCGTCTGCAGTTCGCTGCGCTCAAAAAAGGTTCGATGAATCTCGTCAACATCGAAGACGTGACGATTGGAAAACAAACCTACCCGCTCGTCGATTGGACGCGCGAGGCTGGGCTATCGGCGGGCTTCCAATTCGAGCGCATGGAGGCGTTCCCGCTACCCGCATCGAACTGGGTGATGGAGGAAGGGACAGCGCGCGTCGAGCACGTGCTGGTGTTCCGCAAGCCGTGACCGGTGTGCCGTTATCGCATAGCGCTGGTGGACAGCTAGCGCGCTTTGTGGTTCATTCTGCGGCGAATGCCTGGACCTAAACCGAAACCGACCCACCTCAAGCTGCTGCAGGGCAACCCCGGCCACCGGCCGCTGCCCGTCGACGAGCCGATGCCTGATGGCGATCTGCACGCACCTCCCGAAGCGATGCCAGCTCGTCAACAACGCGTCTGGCGCAAGTGCATCACGGATGCGCCCGAGGGGCTGCTGAAGAACCTCGATACCAACGTGCTTGAGCGCTATTGCGCTGCCAAAGTCACATTCGACAAGGCGAACTACGAGGTCGACCGGTTAGGCGAGATCGTGAACGGTCCAGGCAATCAACCGATGCACAATCCGTATCTTTCCGTGAGAAATAACGCGGCAAAACAGATGCGGGTGTGCTCTGACGAGCTTGGATTCAGCCCCGCAGCGAGGACGCGTGTCAAAGTTAGCCCGAAAAAGAAGGCGAAATCCGCGCTCGGCAAGCTCAAGGACTTCAAAATCTAGCACCGATTTCGTCTCGATCGCGATCGCGTACGCAGAGGAAGCGATCGACGACAGACACGGAAAGCGATTTTGCAAGTGGATCCGCCTGGCCGCGAGGCGTTTTATTCTCGATCTGAAGCGCTCCCAGCTCAAAAGACCACCGTTTTACTTCTCGCCAGGTCACGCAAACCGCGCCTGCGCCTTCATGGAGACGCTACCGCACGTCGAAGGCACGTGGGACAGCGATACGATCGAACTGCACCCCGCTCACGTGTTCTTTATCGCCCAGCTTTTCGGTTTCCGCTCGCTCGATGGCTTCCGCCGCTTCACCGCGGCACTATTCGCGATCGCGCGCAAGAATGCCAAGAGCACGCTGGCGGCGGGCATCATGCTGTACTGCTTCGCCTTCGAGGACGAGCAGGGCGCGCAGCTCGTGAGCGCGGCCACGACCGGATCGCAGGCGCGCATCGTTTTCAACGTGGCAAAGCGCATGATCGAGCTTGAGCCGGAGCTTTCGGCGCAATTTGACCTCGAAGTCTTCAGTTCCGCGATCGTTCGCGAGGAAATCGGTGGAGTTTTCAAGCCGATCAACTCGAAAGCATCGACCCAGGACGGGCTGAACCCCTCCCATATCTCGCTCGACGAGATCCACGCGCACAAGACGCGTGATTTATTGGACGTGCTCCGGTCTGCGGCAGGGGCAAGACGCTCGCCGCTGTGGCTGTATACGACAACCGAGGGCTACGAATCGCCCGGACCGTGGGCCGAACTGCGCAACTTCGCGCACCAGGTGCTCGAGGGGGTGGTGAAAGCCGAGCATTTCCTCGCGCTGTACTACGCGCTCGACGATGACGACCCGCATGCGACGCCAAAAATCAAAGGCGACGACGATTTCGACGAGTCAAAGTGGATCAAGGCAAATCCCCTAATGGAGGTTAACCCGCTGCTGCTGCGCGAGATACGCAAGCTCGCGATCGAGGCGAAATCGATGCCGGGAGCCTTGAGCGAATTTCGCATAAAGCGGCTGAATCGCAGGGCTTCGAGCGCGACGAGCTGGACCAATCTGTCGAAGTGGCGCAAATGTGCGGGCACCTTCGAGCTCGACCACATGAAGGGTGCCGAGTGCTGGGCGGCCTTCGATCTCGCCTCGACGACCGACATGGTCGCGTGGCGGCTCTTGTGGAAAATCCGTGAATGCTTCTACACTTGGGGCCGTTTTTGGGTTCCAGCCGAGGCGGTCGCTCACCGTACAGAGCGAAAGACGGTCAACTACGCGGGGTGGGTCCAAGCTGGGCTCGTCACGCAGTGCGAGGGAGCGACCATCGAAAATGCGATCATCGAGCGCGACGTACTCGCCGACATTCAGCGCTTCAGCCCGAAGATGATCGCCTACGATCCGTGGAATGCGAGCGCGTTTGTTAACGATCTGATCGATGAGGGTGTGCCGGTCGCGACCGCAGACGACCAGCAGGGCTTGATCCAATTCATTCAAGGCCCGAAGAGCTTCAGCCCGGCGATGAAGCTCTGCGAGGGCGCCTACCTGAACGGCAACTTGCGACACGGAGGCGACCCGGTGCTGACCTGGCATATGGCAAACGTAGTGCCTACCTACGATTCGAACATGAACGTCAAGCCCAACAAGCAGCGATCGCCCGATAAGATCGACGGCGCGGTGGCACTGTTCATGTGCTTCGGCTGCGCTGCTCTCTCGAATGGTGACGACGGCGACGAAGAAGGATTCTTCAAGGCCCCGGTGCGCGCATGAGGCGCACACCGAATATTTGGGAGCTGAGCAAAAAGACCGCGACGTTTTTCTACGGGCTGTTCGATTTCTCGACCGGCACCAGCGGGAATTTCTACCCGATGGCACAGGCCGGGCAGTCAGCGCCGCCCGTCAATTTCGCGACCAGCGAAACCGGCACCATCATCGGGATCAAGAATGCGCTGCAGATCAGCGCGGCCTGGTCGTGCGTCTGGCTGATCGCAGAGACGATCGCCTCGCTGCCGTTTATCGTGAACAAGCGGATCGGCACGTCGATCTCGCCCGCGGTCGATTACCCGCTATACACGGTGCTCAACTCGCAGCCGAACCTGCAAATGACCTCGACCGAATTTTGGTCGATGATGCTCGCGAGCGAGCTGCTATGGGGCAACGGCTATGCGCTGAAGACGACCGTCGACGGCGACACGATGAACCTTGAGCCGATGCGACCCGAGTTCATCACGCCGTATCGCGATGCGCAGACGCAGCTCGTGCGCTACAAATATTATTTGCCGGGTGGCAAGCAGATCGAGGATTACTCGGCCGATCAGATCTTTCACCTGAAGGGTCGCAGCATGGATGGCCTGGTCGGCCTGTCGCGCATCGAGTACGCGCGCAACTCGCTAGGCATAGCGCGAGCTGCTGAAAGCGCGACGGCCGATTCGTTCCGTAACGGCATGCGCTCGGGCGGCTTCGTGCAGAGCGATAAGTACCTCAAAAAAGAGCAGCGCGCGCAGTTGCAGGAAAGTCTCGACGAATTCGCGACCGGCAAGACGCGCTCCGGCGGCATGATGGTGCTCGAGGGCGGTCTTTCGTTCGAAGCGATCACGATGAAGCCGATGGATGTCGAGCTGCTATCGAGCCGACAGTTCGCCGTCGAGGATATCTGCCGATGGTTCGGCACGCCTCCGGTACTTGTCGGCCATGCCGCGGCGGGCGTGACGAGCTGGGGCACTGGTATCGAGCAGATCCTCACCGGCTGGAAGGCACTCACACTGCGCCCCTACGTGCGCCGCATCGAGCAGGCATGTGTCAAGCAGCTCATCGTTCCTGCCGATCGGAAAAAATATTCGCTCAACATCGACACCGATGATCTGCTCGGTGCCGATTCTGAGGCGCGTAGCAAGCTGTACGCGACGTATGCGCAAAACGGTGTGCTCACTCGCAATGAGATCCGCGCGCGCGAGGATCTCGCGCCGCTTCCCGGTGGCGACAAGCTCACGGTGCAGTCGAATTTAATCCCGCTCGATAAGCTCGGGCAGGCACCAGCAGTCACGGCGACGCCAGCCAACAAACCTGTCGAGGATTCGAAGCCCTCGACGCAACCCGCACTCGGAGAGGCAGCATGAAGCTCAAGCAGCGTCAGTTCGGATTCAAGGTGAAATCGATCACCGAGACCGGCCAATTTTGCGGATACGGCTCGGTGTTCAACAACGCAGACGCGTATCGCGATGTCGTGATGCCGGGCGCGTTCTCGAAAACGCTTGCGGCATGGAAGGAAAAAGACGCGCTGCCGCCGATTCTCTGGCAGCACGATTCGCGTGCACCCTTGGGTCCCTACACGATGATGGCCGAGGACGGGACCGGCCTGTATGTCGAGGGGCAACTACTCATCAACGATGTGCAGCAAGCCAAGGAGGCGTACGCGCTGCTGAAGTCGAAAGCGATTCGGGGCATGTCGATCGGCTATGACGTCCCGGACGGCGGGATGGAGTACGACGGAAAGACGAATGTCTGGAAGCTCAATGAAATCGATCTTTGGGAATGCTCGATTGCGACCTTCCCCGCGAACGTGGAAGCGACGATCACCCAGGTCAAATCAAAAATCATCGGCGGCGAGCTGCCGTCGATCACCGAATTCGAGGAACTCGTGCGCGATGCAATGGGTTTCTCAAAAAAGCAGGCCACCGCGATCGCCAGCGTGGGGTATGCGAAGTTCCTAGATCAGCGTGATGCTGAGGGCGGAAAAGGCAGCGAGAAATCGCTCGATGATCTCGTGGCGCACATTCAAGCCTTCAAATACTGAGAGGATTTTTTTATGAAAATACAGACTCCGGGTCGCCGCATTATCACGCGCGGCGTGCTCGATCTCGCAACGATGATGTGGGACCGCTCGCAGGAGCAGAGCTACCTGCATTTTGGACTGATCGCCGAAGCGGAAGCCGCCGAGGACAAGGTGAAGGCCGCGATCGACGGCGCACTCAAAACGCACTTCGAGAAGGTGCAGGAGGTGTTTAAAAAGCACGAAGAGGACATCAAGACGTACGGCAAGCACCAGGAGGGCACGAAGGAAGCAATCGCGACGATCAACGCCGATGGGCAAAAGCTGATGAAGGAATTCGTCGAGTTCCGCGACAAGCAGAACGCGGTGATCCTCGATCTGTCGCAAAAGCTCGCGGCACGTGCCGCCGGCGGCCAGGGCGGTCTCGTGAAATCGCTCGGCCAGCAGTTCACTGAATCGCCCGAGTTGATCGAATTCGCGAAGCGCGCGAATGCAAAGGGCAATCAGAGCAGCCAGCCGTTTAAGATCAAGACGATCACCGGAGGGCCTGTCAGCGGTGGCCCGGGCATCACGCCCGAGTACTTGCAGACGCCGGTCATTCCGAATTTCCAAAACCTCACCGTGCGGGACCTGTTGAGCGGAGGCACGACAGAGACCGACCTAATCTATTGGTTTCAGGAGAACGTATTCACCAACAACGCCGCGGTGGTTTCGGAAGGCGCGCTCAAGCCGCAGTCGGACATCACCTACAGCCGCAACAACGTGCCGGTGATTACGATCGCGCATTGGATGAAGGCTTCGAAGCAAGTGCTCAGCGATTTTAAATTGCTGATGTCGCTGATCGATACGCGGTTGAACTTTGGTCTGAAGCTCGTCGAGGAGCACGAGATTCTCTACGGCGACGGGACCGGCGATCATCTGCATGGGTTGGTGCCGCAGGCGACGGCATATACGGGCGTCGGCGCGAAAGCGTTCGATACCCATATCGACGTGATCGCGCATGCGATGTTGCAGACGCGCCAGGCGTTCTATCCGGCGAGTGGCGTCGTGATGAGCCCACAAGACTGGTGGTCTGTGATGCTGACCAAAGACTCGCAGCACCGTTATTTGTTCGCGAGTCCGATCGGGTCGACATCGCCGATGATGATCTGGGGTCTTCCGGTGGTCGCGTCGGATAGCTTCCACGCGGGAGATTTTATGGTCGGCAGCTTCAAGCTCGCCGCGACGCTGTTCGATCGCGAGCAGGCGCAAATTCTGGTCAGCACCGAGGATCAGGATAATTTCGTGCGCAACATGGTCACGATTCTTTGCGAGGAGCGCGTCGCGCTCGCAGTGACGCGACCGGCGTCGTTCGTGTACGGTGCGTTCCCGTCAGGGACCAGCACCTAAGCCCTGCTGGGAAGGACGGGAGTGTAGCCAACAGCCCACAGGTGCGGAAATACGGGCCGCACTTGTGGGTTTCTTTTTGCGGGAGGTGCGATGTGATACAGGTGAAGGCGCTGAAGGCGTTCCAGAGCCGCTACGGATTCATGCGGCCGGGCGACCAATTCTGGAGCGAAGAAAGCTACGTCAAGCAATTGCAGCGCGTCGGCTCGATGATCGAGATTCTGCGCGATGACGATGCGCCGATAACCCCGGCGATTGAGCCGCAGCGACATCAGGCGTTCCCGGCCGCGCCGCTCACCAAGGGAAAAGTCTCCGAGACAGAATTGCAGCCTCCGCTGTCTCGCGACCCAAACTCGGAGGCAGCGAAGGACGATGGCGCGGAGAAACCGTTGCCATCATCGCGAGCGGGCCGTCGCTCACAAAGGCGGACGTCGACTGGTGTAGAACCCGATGCAAAGTGATCGCGGTCAATACGAGCTTCAGACTCGCGCCGTGGGCGGACGTGCTGTATGGCTGCGATGCCTCATGGTGGCAGCATTACTTTGCGGAGGTTGCGACGACCTTTCGCGGATCGGAAATGTGGACAGTCGCCTCGGCGGCGCGCGATCAGTACAAGCTGCGCTGGGTCTACGGCTACGATTCGGTGGGCCTCTCGAAGAGCGCGGACAAGATCCATACTGGCTACAACAGCGGGTACCAGGCGATAGGTCTCGCCGCTTTGTGGGGTGCCTCGCGGATTCTGCTGCTCGGCTTCGACTTTCAGCGCACGAATGGCAAGACGCACTGGCACGGCGATCACCCGCGAACGCTCGGCAATGGTGGGCGCTATCCGATGTGGATCAAGGCAATGGATGCGCTCGCGAAAGATGCACGGACGGCTGGCATCGACATTGCGAATTGCTCGCGCAAGTCTGCGCTGAAGTGCTTCCGAATCAGCACGATCGACACCGAACTGTCGGATATACCGAAATATACGCAACAGATCGCGGCTGGTTGAACGCCGATGGCTAAAACCTACCCGCAGATCAACGACGAATTTAAGACGATCGACGCGATGCGCACGCTGTCGATCGCGCGTTTCGGAGATGGTGAGTGGCGCTGCGCGATCGGTGGCGGCTGCACCTCGCAGCATCCAGATCGGCGTCTCGCTATCGAGCTGCAGCAGATCCTAGCCAACAAAGTGCCTAATCTGATGGTTGGCATTCCGAATGCTTTCGGCAACGGTTGCCCGCGCGAAGAGAGCTGGCGCCGCTACGCTGAAGATCGCTACATACAGTACCTCGGCGGCGGGCAGTTCTATTCGAGCTTCATCACGAGACCGGACAACGCGCCGTGGATCGATACGCCGGAATTTTGGCAGAAGGTGCGCGCGCTGTGGCGAGGTCGGCACGTGGTGCTGGTGGTCGGCGATAAAAAATCGATCACGACCGAGATGATCGGCGATGAGGCGCTGTCGGTGCGCGAGGTGCTCGGACCGCGCCAGCACGCCTACGCGCAGATCGATGCACTGATGGGCGAGATTCACCTCGCATCCGAAGAGACGACGAACACGACTCACCTGATGTGCCTCGGTACGACGGCGACTGTGCTCGCGTACCGGCTCGCTAAGGAGGGCTATCACGCGCTCGACCTCGGCCATATCGGCATGTTCATGAAACACGCGGGTGCGTATCGCTATAGCCAGGACGATCTCACCAGCGCTGTGTATCGCAGCCAGCTAGCCGATCTGCATCGCAAGCGCAAATGGGGCGCGGATGGTGCGAAGCATACGAGCGTCGTGCGCGATCTGATCGAGCAGTACAAGCCCGCGACGATCCTCGACTACGGTTGCGGCGAGAACAAGCTGGCGGAATCTCTAGCGCCAGCGCATCGCGTGAGCGGCTATGATCCAGGCATCCCGGATCGCGCCAAGATGCCGAAGCCGTGCGAGCTGGTGGTATGCACCGATGTGCTTGAACATGTCGAGCCTGAAAAGCTCGACAGCGTTCTAGATCATCTACACCGCGTGACCGGCAAGGTCGGCTACTTCGTGATCTCGACGAAGCCCGCGAACGCGATCCTGCCAGATGGTCGCAACGCACATCTCACGATTCAGCCGAGCGACTGGTGGCTCGCGCGGCTCGCTCAACAGGGCTGGAAGTTGGAGCGCGCGAGCATGGGAACGAAAGATCTTTCCGTCGTGGTGCTCAAGTGATGGCGCTCGATCGCGATATCGGGATCACCGTGCCGCTCGAAGCGTATCCCTTCTTGCAACTGCAGCGCGGCGCGATCTCTGATTTCGCCGCCGATGATCCTAAGATCTGGCTGCAGCACTACATCAACTCGCTGTACAGCGAATTCGAATGTATCGAGCCGTACCTGCCGCGCCGCTGCAGCTCGATCCTCGACGTCGGCTCGGGCCTCGGCGGGATCGATGCGCTGCTGAATCGTCACTATGGCGGCGATTGCTCGATCACGCTGCTTGATGGTGTGAACGATGCGGCCAGGCTCGATAGCCACGCGACGACGTTCAACAGCATGGCGATCGCGCGGGTGCTCCTTGCGATGAATGGCGTGCAGTATTTTGATTTCATCGATGCGAGCGCACCCGAACGCGCGATGCCGCGCAAGGTCGATCTGGTGGTGAGCTTCCGCTCATGGTGCTTTCACTTCGAGCCCGATAGCTACTTGGATCTGGTGCAATCGTGGTGCGTGGCTGGCAAGACGCGGCTGATCGTCGACGTGAGGCGCAACAAACCAGAATGGGATAGCATGCTGCGGCTCGCGTTTCGCTTCGTCGATATCGTCTATCAGGGAGCGAAATTCACGACGCTGCTGCTGGAGGCGCGGTGAATACGATCACGCTGCTGGCTGGCGGCTGGTCTGCAAGCCAGGTCGATCTCGCGAAGCTCCCTGGGATCGTGATCGCGGTGAACGATGCGGCGTACTATGCCCCTCGGTGGGACGTGTGTGTCTCGATGGATCGACTCTGGACGGAGAACCGATGGCGACTGATCGAGCACAGCACGGCGAAGCGCTTCTGGTTGCGGCGCTGTACGATGAAAAACGTCACGGCCGAAAAGCTTACGCACGTCGAGCTATTCGAGAACAACCACAAGGCAACGGTGATGAGCGAGCAGCACGGAACGCTCGACGGGACCAACTCCGGCTTCTGTGCGTTGAACTTGGCTTACCAGATGAAGCCGCAGCGGCTTATTCTCGTCGGGTTCGACATGGCGCTCGGCCCGCGCGGCGAAAAGCACTGGTTCCCTGACTATCCGTGGAAAAACGGCGGCGGCTCGAAGTCCGGGAAGCTCGCAGAGTGGGCGCAGCAAATCCACACCGCCGCGGTGCAGCTCGATCGCGCAGGCATCGAGGTGTTCGCCTGCTCTGAGCGATCGCCGGTCAAGCGCTGGCGCAGAATCCCAGCAAAGCAGATCGGGGAGGTCGAATGCGCCGCCTAACCTTCAAAGAACGCGCCGAGCAGATAGCCGACGAGCTGGTCGCCAAGCGTGCAGCGCCAAAAAAGCGGAAAAATGCCACCCGATCCGCTAAGCAGCTCGCGGCTCATAAGAAATCGCTTCGAGGGGTCGCTCGAATGTTTCACGCAGAGCGCGAGCAATGAGCCGCAAATTGACCCTTTGCCTGCCCTACTACCGAAATTCGGGGATGCTGAGCCTGCAATTCGACCGCCTAGGAGCGCTTCCAAGGGCTCTGAAATCCCAGCTTGAGCTGATCGTCGTCGATGACGGATCGCCTGATGGCGAAGCCCAGGGGCGCGAAATCGGCCTACCGGTGCGCATTTTCAGGATCGAGGTCGATGTGCGCTGGAACCAGGACGCCGCCCGCAATATCGCAGCGCATCACGCGAAGCACGGCTGGTTGCTGCTCACCGACATGGATCACCTGGTGCCCCGCGAGACGCTCGAAGTCGCGATCCAGCGCGGGCTCGATAAGAAAACGGCGTATCGATTCAACCGCACCACCTTGGAATCTCTCTCACCGTGGACCGAGACGCCCTACAAGCCGCACCCGAATTCCTGGCTCATGACGCGTGCGCTGTTCGATCACATGGGCGGCTATGACGAGCGCTTCGCTGGCTACTATGGCACCGATGCCGAGTTTCGCGATCGGCTGCAGCAGCATGCGCGCGTCGAGATCTTGGGCGCGACGATCACCCGCGTGCCGCGCGACACGATTCCCGACGCGTCGACGACCACCTACCAGCGCAAAGCACCGGAGGATCGGCGCATTCTCGATATCAAAGCAGAGCGCGCGCTGATCCCAAATTGGAAGCCGCTGCGCCTACAGTTCCCGTATCACGAGATCTTCAATGGTTGACTTCCTGACATTCTGTTGCTGGAAATGGGAACCAACTAAAGGCTATCGCTCGAAGTTCGACGCCTCGACGGTGAATGTGCTGCGCTCGATGATCGCTCGACATTACAAAGCGCCGCACGAACTGGTGTGCATTACCGACAACGCGGTCGGTATCGACGAGCGCGTGCGCATCATTAAGCTGTGGGACGATTTTAAAAACGTGCCATCGCCGCATGGTCCGCTGAACCCGAGCTGCTACCGGCGCTTGAAAATGTTCTCGCGCGAAGCGGCTGCGCTGATCGCGCCGCGCTTCGTCTCGATCGATCTCGATGTGGTGATCACCGCGGATATCACCAATCTTTTCCCCGGCGACGTCGAGTTTAAAATGTACGGGGACACCGCGCGCGGCACTCCGTACAACGGCTCGTTGATCCTGCACACCGCTGGGACGCGTCCGCAACTGTGGGAGAAATTCGATCCGAAGACCTCGCCGAATCTTGGGCTGATGAAGCGCTACATCGGTTCAGATCAGGCGTGGATCGGCGTGTGCCTTGGACCTAATGAGCCGAAGTTCACGAGCGCCGATGGTATCTACTCCTATCGCAATCAGCTCGCGCCGCGCGGCGGGCAGCTTCCGAGCAACGCGAAAATTGTTATATTCCATGGGCACTGTGATCCGTGGCAGCTCACGATGCAGCGAAAACATCCTTGGATCGAGAGGCACTACCGATGACCTACGTAACGCTGGTGGATGCTAAGGAGCAGCTCTCGATCGATGAATCGCTCACCGTTCACGATGTGCGCATCGTCAAGCTGATCGGCGCGGCCGAGGATTGGGCCGAGAATTACACGCAGCGCTCGCTCGGCGAATTGATGGAGCTAGACAGCCCGCGCGACAGCAACGCGACGCCGCTACCCGATCCTGTCGACTCGCCGCAGATCCCGCCGTGGAATTCGCAGGCGATTCCACCGCCCGATTGGCTCACGCAGCCGCAAGCAATCTGGTCGGTGCAGCAGTGGCAAATCTATTGGGCCAACAATCCGATCCACCAGGATCATTCGAAGCCGCTGCGGCGCGACGTCTACAGCGGCATCCTGCTGTACATGGAATCGCTCTTCGATCGCAACACCGATAATTTCGAGCTGCTGCAAAAGGCGGCCGAAGATCTGCTATGGCCGTATCGCATCGGGATGGGCGTATGAGCTGCGGCGGCTGTCAGCGCGTGCGCTCGCATCTACCAGCGGCGATCCGCAAGCGGCTCGAAGAGGTCGAACGGCGCATCGCTGCGAAGCGCTCTCGCGTGCAAATAAATTACACCACGACGCCGGGACTGCCCCGCACTGATCCGCCACGACAGACGCCGGAAATCCCTCCAGGTGGCGGCAGTGCGGGAGGGGCAGGCACGTGAAACGTCGCGAGATCCGACCGACACAGAGCGGCGAGCTGCGCCATGTAGGCGATCTCGAAAAGCTCGACATCGGCACCGATACGAGCGGTACACCGCTCACCACCTATTCGCTGTTCGCCAAGAATGTTCGCTTTGCGATCGACGATTGGAAGCCGGTCGAGAACGTCATCGCGAACGCGGTGCAATCGAATCTGTTCACGCGCATCCGCATCCGCTGGCGGCCAGGACTCGAGGGTGCCGCGCCGTCAATCTTTCGTCTGCGGCACGTGCTCGATGGCTCGGTGAGCCCGCCGCTGGTCGAGTTTTACGACATCACCGGGGCGGTTCGCGATATAACGCTGCGCGTCGAGCTGCAGCTTTCGTGTGTGCGGCGCGACGCTGCTGGATATCGCACAGGGACGCTCACGTAAATGGCAACTCGTTCATCGCTCGAAGGCGTCGCCGCTCTCACCAAGCAGCTCATCGCGTTGGGTAAGCTCGATGATGGCAAAGCGCTCAAGGCTGCGGTGCGCGCTGGCATCAAGGAGACACTAAAAGCGGCGCAGGCGATCGCGCCGACAGGCACCGAGCCACATCGCACCTATCGTGGCTTGCTGGTCGCGCCAGGATTCTCGAAAGCATCGCTCAAGATCATCAGCACGATCAACAGCGGACACAATGTCGCGAGCGGCATCCTCGGTGTGTCGAAGGAAGCCTACTACGTGCTGCAGTTTTGGGAGCTCGGAACGCGCAAGCAACCCGCGCATCCTTTCTTGCGGACGGCGCTCTCGAATGCGCGTGGCGATAGCGAAGAGGCGTTGAAGGCATCGCTTCGGCGCGCAGTCGAGCGAGCGGCGAAAACGCGATGATGCAACTGGAATCTGCTCTCAAAGCCTATCTACTGAGCATCCCAGCGATCACGGCCGTCGTTTCACAGCGCGTCTATGGCATTTTGCGGCAGCAGTCGCAGGATCTTCCGGCCGTGCTGATTCAGCGCGTCGGGACGGTGCGCCAGCGCAAATTCTGCGCGACCAAAACCGATCCGCTGGTGAGCGCTGATCTGCAGGTCGATTCGTATGCAATGGGCGGCGATACCGGCTGGGCTCTAGCGAAAGAAATGCGGCTCACGCTAATGAATTTCACCGGCATGATGGGAGATACCTATGTTGACGAGGTGATTCTGACGAACGAGTTCCCGCTCAATGACCCCGATCCTGGAGTCATTCGCATCAC
>Ga0137419_10000223_pt1 | contig 18353 bp, 17 predicted proteins | sample CZODoug3_1_2_16f_FD_108279 | JGI IMG/M metagenome (GOLD analysis project Ga0137419, IMG submission 108279) | Vadose zone soil fungal communities from Angelo Coast Range Reserve, California, USA - CZODoug3_1_2_16fungal (Illumina Assembly) | ecosystem: Environmental > Terrestrial > Soil > Vadose... | reverse complement strand
GGCATGCGCTTACAAGCGCGGATCATCTACTGCCAGCGCGTGTCCGAGGGAAGGTTTGCTGTAGGTCTGGAACTGTCCAGAAGGGTGGAGCTGTGGGCAAAGCCCTACTAACCGCGAGAGGCCACGGTTCTTAACAATCTGGCCAGAAAGTGATACATAGAGCTTACGCTCCCATCTTTTTTTCGAGCCCGCCCGAAGTCTCCTCGTTAGTGCGGCTCCCGTTACATTCCGGGCATTTCCACAGGCGGAAGTCGCTTCTTTGAGGAATCACCTCAGCGAGATACATGAGTTGCCCGTCATTGGGACAGCTGACCCGAGGGGTAATTTCTTGTTCGATAATTTCCGCATCTCCTGTGTCGATGAAGTATCCATGCGAGCTATCATATCGGACCAAACAGCCGGGCTCTTGGCAGGCGTACAGCACCCCCTCCGCAGGCTCACTTAGAAGTCTTAGAAGCATCTCATTGTGATGCTGGTAGCAAAGTACACCAAGGTCTTTCGCCGTACTGGTACCCAACCTTTCTTGTTGACGTGCCATGTGGGGGACAGACTTGGAGTCGCAATATCAAAAGTCTGTGTGCAATTTGCTGCCCACTGGCAGCCCCGCGATCTGGTAGAGGTATCTCAACCATAGAAAACAACTTAAGTGTCCGGGGCAACGATCCCTCCTACTTATCAGCATTCTGGGGATTGGCAAAATCCTGGACATTCTGTGCAGGTCCGAGGCAGGGAATTTGCCATGGCCAGTGAAGAAGGGTAAAGAAACACTAAGAAAACATACTCCTGGGAATGCGGGATCCCTTCGAGGGTTTGTGAACGGTTTAAGCAAGCCAGGATAGCGACTCGCAAATGAGTACGGTTCCTATGAGAGGCGGCTGCCGCGACATTGCGCACATCGGGTTCTTACCTTACCAAGGATTACAGTTTAGCCCTCCTTGATAGCCATAGCAGAACAGACCAATATTCGGCCGTTAGAAGGGAAATTAAGGCCCCGGATGAGCCCGGTTGTTTGAAACTGTTTGACCTCTCCCGCACGATGCAGGTCGGCCTCCGCGACATGCTGTATAACCATGCGGCGAACGAGAGGAGGTACCTATGGGTGTCGTGCCCTTTGATGGGCAGGACGTTTTTCCGCAGCGTGGACTTGCCGGGATTCTGCTGTGCGACGGCGAGGTTCCAATTCGAAGCCATGGGAAGTTCTTGCTTAGCGCGAAGAAAAAAGAGTGCTGCTTAATCAGCGTAGGGCCTAGTTTCAGCATCTATCAAGGACACCCCCAAATGAGCGAGAGTCCAGCGAGCGCAGGTCGGATGCCAACTTCCATGGCGTTGTTGCAGGGGAACAGGTCCTCATGCTGAACGACGTCAGAATGCGCATAGCTCAAATCGGTGAGCTCGTCAGGTCAAATGGGTGGAGTTCCCTTTTTAAGGAAGTATTGTTTTTCAAGCGGACAGCTATAGTTGTTGAGAAGGACTTGTCGGAGCTGACGGAGCGTTCGAAGCCGCTTGCGACCGCAAAGCTGAAACTGCTTGAAATTGACAAAGACATGCTTTCGTCTGGTATCTATCGTTTTGCGGTCAACAGCCGGTACCTAAAGGCCTTGAATTACCTGAAGCAGGGATGTGGCGGATATGCCCTGGCACGGGACACCGTAATTGTTGGCGACACGTGGCACTACGTTTCAGAAACTGCAGACGACCCCCGTGGTTTGCATGAGGATCTCCAACGGTTTGGGTTTAGGAGTTGGTCGAAGGACCACATCTATACCTTCGATATATTTGTGGCACCTGATGAAAGAAAAGGGGGCATATCCGCGGCTTTCCAGAATAGCGCGATGCTAGCTCTTCGTTCGAAAGGCTACACAAGAGCTTATGGTTTTTACTGGGCTGACAATATTCCAGCTCAGTGGTGCACTCGAGTGACCAATAAGTGGAAGGAGGTGCGAGCGTTCAGCGTAAGCCGCTGCCTCATGTTCAAGAGGGCCGTACCTCTCCGTAAGGATCATACAGGTCCAGCGACGGAACCATCTTGGCCGAAGAACATACCGATTGGAGAGAAAAAGGGAATCTAATCATGGAAGAACTGCTGGCGAAAGTGAAAGCCGCCTTTAGCTCTACGTTCGACATCGATCCACAAACCATTACTCTCGATTCGACGCCAAACGACATTCCCGCGTGGGATTCTATGGGGCATGTGGAATTAGCCAGCAGCCTCGAGCGCGCCTTCGGGCTGAGCTTCGACGTAGATGACCTAATGGCGATGGAAAACGTGAAAGAAATCTGCAGAGTCGTTCAATCCAAGCTCGGCAAGGTCCAAGGTGTGCGCGTCTAATGATTCGAACTTCGCGGGTCGCTTGCTCCGGCGACTGGGAGAGAATTCTCATCTGATTGACGCGGCGACTGGGCAAACCCTTCCTGGTAAGGAAGTTCCCGGTCTGATTGTCGGCTTCGCGGCTGGTTTTCTGTCGGCCGGTCTGCAAGCAGGCGACCGGGTGCTGATCAGTTGCGGTTTGAGTCCTGCAAGTACGCTGGCGTACTTAGGGGCCATGTATGCGGGGCTGGTACCGGTGCTAGTGGATGAGCGCGCGCTCGCAACGACCGGGGAATCGATCGCCGCGAGAGCCCGCGCAAAAACCGTGTGGGTTGCCAAGGGAGTCCACTGTGATTGGGCAAGAAAGAATAGCGTTGCGCAAATCGATGGCAATTTCGATGCTTGCCCTGCCAATTCGTTGCGGCCGGTGCCGTGTACGGACGAAGAGCTCGCAGTTTTGATGCCCACCTCGGGCTCCACCGGGGTACCGCGCCTTGTGATGGTCAGCCATGGCAACTTGAGAGCGAACACAGAGGCAATTGTCCGAAGTCAGGGTCTGGGGTCGGACGAAAAGGCCATGCTGATCATGCCAGTAAGTTACTGCTTTGGCGCAAGCGTAATGCACTCCCATCTGTATCAGGGGGGTGGAGTTGTATACGACTCGAGGTTCATGTTTCCTGACAAAGTCCTGCGCGCGATCAATACCTACGGTTGTACGACGTTCGCAGGTGTGCCACCCGTATACAACATCCTTCTCCGGCGCTCGAACTTCAGGTCCATCCAGTTGCCCGAACTGCGGCGCTTTCTTCAAGCGGGGGGCGCGCTTGCCCCTGAAAGTGTCCGGGAGATACACAGAGTAGTGCCAACAGCAGAATTCTTTGTCATGTATGGCCAGACCGAGGCCACAGCCCGAATTTCCTATGTGCCGCCGGATCGCTTGGGCGAAAAGCTCGGCAGCGTCGGACTGCCGATGGACAATCTGATGATTCGCATCGTTGGTGACGATGGGCGCGAACTACCGGCAGGGCAAACCGGCGAGATCCAGGTACGTGGTCCGTCAGTCTGCTCAGGATACTTTGATGACCCTGAAGCAACGGAGCGGAAGTTTGGCGACGGCTGGCTCAAGACGGGCGACTTCGCCTGCCGTGACGATGAGGGATACCTGTGGATCAAAGGGCGCACTAGCGAGTTCATAAAGATTCGCGGTGTCCGAGTCAGCTTTGGGGAAGTTGAAACGAAGGTGGCAGCCGTCCCCGGCGTTTACGAGTGCGCTGCCACAGCGACGCAGCATCCAGAAGCCGGAGAAGCGCTCGCGCTCTTCATCGTTTCGGACGACGGCGCCAGCACTGTTGCCGAAAGAGTTCGGCGCGCACTTCCCCCTCAATGGACCTGTGTCTCAGTGAGAGTGGTCCCTCAGTTACCCAAAACGGAAAACGGCAAGATTGCCCGATCTCAGTTACGGACGATGGCATGAGCATACCGGTGGAAATCGCGCGGGGCATCGAGAGCCAGTTGGCAGCACCGCTTTATGGGTTGGATCCGAAGGAACGACGCGACTCCCTGCTCGCGCTGCTGAAGAAGGAACTCGCTTACGCCTGCGACCGGAATCTGCGGTTTCGCAACTACGCGGAACACTGGCCTGTGGATTTTCATACGGCACACACACTTGCCGATCTGCCATACCTGCCCGTCGGAGCCTTCAAGTCGAATCCACCACTGGCTTTGGTCAACGCCAATGAGGTCAAGCGTATCCTCACTTCCAGTGCAACTACGGGCCAGGTGCCAAGCCGTGTGGTTCTCGATGCGGAGACTGCCAAGCGGATGACAAAAGGTGTTACCACTATCATCAAGGATTTCATCGGACCGGCACGCAGGCCTTACCTGGTGATCGACATATCAGAAAACATAAATACGCAGGCTGAGATGGGGGCACGGGGGGCGGCCATTCAAGGTCTAGGGTCCTTTGCGACAGAAGTGATTTGTTGTTTGCGTCGTGACCTGGGGGGAAATACAAATCTCGATCTGGAGAAACTTCTCGATTGTGCTGGAAAGTGGAGAGAGACCGAGGTCCTGGCTTATGGATTTACCTACGTTATCTGGACCCAGCTTGTTCAGCCTCTACAGCGCAAGGGCGTCACCCTGGACATTCCCAACGTACGTGTGCTGCACAGCGGCGGGTGGAAACGTTTGGAGCGGGAAGCGGTCACAAAAGATGTCTTCATCGCCGGGGTGGCGTCGGTGTTTGGCTGTTCGCCCGATCGCATTATTGACTTCTATGGCATGGTCGAGAATGTCGGCGTCGTCTATCCGGATTGTGAGCGCGGCAACAAGCATGTGCCCGCCTTTGCAGAGGTCGTCGTGAGAAATCCACTGACGCTTGAGCCCGTTGCAGTCGGACAGCGGGGCCTAGTGCAAGTCTGCAGCGTGCTGCCGACCAGTTTCCCCGGGTTTCTAGTGCTGACAGAGGATATGGCCGAAATCATCGACTACAACGAGTGCCCTTGTGGAAGGCGCGGCACCAGCTTCCGCTTTGCGGGAAGGGTGCCGAAGGCCGAGGTCCGCGGATGCGGCAACCTGGAAACCACTCGCCAAAAACAGGGGCAGGGTAACGGTTTGCATGAATGACTTGATGCTGAACCCGGCAGTGCATTCTCCTCAGGAGATTACCTGGGCGGCGAAGCAAGTTCGGGAGATTGCACGGGAAAAGGAGATTGCTCCTAACACAGTCCTCGAGGTTTTTGAGCAGTGGGCCGCGGCACTGGATAGCCGCGAGTTGCGCGAAGTTCCAGGGCTGGCGTTTCTCCGGCTTTGGCTCCGCCGGGGCACCTTAGAGCCGATTCTTCTCCGCGAACTGGGCGCGGATTTTCTGCATGGCGGTTGGCAGGAAGATGGACGTGCAAGGCTGCGAGCATTTCCGCTGGGAGTAGTCGGTCATTGGCCAGCTGGGAATGTTGAAATCCAGCCAATCCTGTCTCTTACGTGTGCCTTGCTCGGCGGCAATGTCTGTCTGGTCCGTGTACCCGGCGGCTTAGTCGAGATAACACAGCAGATCATGGAGAAGCTTCAAGAGGTTGATCGAAGGGGGTTGTTGACCGAACGCACCTTCATGGCGAGTTTCGATCGTTCGCGCACGGATATGCACGAAGCCATGGCGCAGGCCGTGGACGGAGCCATGATTTGGGGTGGTGCGGAGGCGGTTTCGCAAGTGCGCAAGCTGCCTTTTCCTCATTGGGCGCGTGTCGTGGTCTTCGGCCCACGTCTTTCCGTTGCGGCGATGGACGCCGAGACGTGGGGCGATCGAGCTGAACGGTTGTCCTGGTGCCGGCGCGTTGCACGGGACGTGTGGCAGTTTGAGCAACGATCCTGTTCTTCGCCTCAAACATTATTTCTCGAGCAAGGTGCCGGATGCGATCCCGATGAGTTCGTGGACGATCTGAGACAGGCCCTGCAAGAGGAGAACCGCGCGCATCCGCGCGGGCAAATCGAACCCTCGTTGACCTCAGAGATTTGTCTGGCCCGTGCGCTGTGGCTTCTTGAAGATGCCGCGAACCGCGCCGTGTTTTCTGCCTCGCCGGATTGGACCATCTTGCTGGGGAGGGGAACCGAAATACCAAAGCCCACGCAGGGGCGAACTCTCAGCGTCCTTCTGGTGGACGACCTCTCAGAAGTCATATCGAAGTTTGATGGAACAGTACAGACACTGGGGCTGGCGGTGAAATCCGCCGAGAGAGAAGAGAAGTTCGCCCGAGCCGCAGGACACAACGGCGTCGATAGAGTGGTGAAGATGGGCCGGATGCACCTTTTCAGTTCTCCTTGGGACGGAGTCGATCTGATCCGTCCGATGGTTCGTCTCGTTCGCCATGTGCCTTCACAGGAATGAGACAAGCGAGGTGTCAAATGGAGCATGCGGAACTATTTCTGGGGGCCCTAGATCGGAAAGCCAAGCCGTTAGCGGCCGGTGCACGGGCGACCTTCGAGGCGAACAAGGAACTTTGCTCGTGGTTGTTGAATCCGTTGGCACGCTGGGCGGAGGCAGCCTACGGGGAGAAGGTATTCGACGATGCGGCATGCGGGTATGCGAGGTATTGCTTCGGCGTCGCTCAGGCCCAGAAGGTTTACGAGCGCGCCGGCAGGTACACTCCTGAAGGCATGCCAGAAATCATGTCCGGGGTTTACGAGGATGAGGGCTATGCCGTGCCCTACATGTGGGCTGCCATTCTCATCTATGCACTCTGGCCGTCTATGATCAAGCATATCGCGATGTTTCGAGATGAGTTCTTGAGGCGATTAGCTCAAAACGCGTCTGTCCTTGAGTTGGCTTCAGGACACGGTGTCTTGAGCCTTCTGGCTGCGGAGGAGCGACCGGACATTCGGATTGATGGCTTCGATATCAGCACACCTGCCGTAGCTGTAGCAAAGCGCCTGCTAGCCGTCTCCGGACACGGAGGTCGGGTCAGCTTCGCGGTTAAAGATGCACTGAAGACTGACGGCGCGTGCACCAATGGAAAATACCAAGGGATCATATCCGCGATGCTTGCCGAGCACTTGTCCGATCCGAGACCGCTTTTCAATGTAATCTCTCACCGGACTTCACGAGATGGACTCGTGTTCTTCAGCACAGCCATCGAGTCCCCACAGAGAGATCACGTCTTTGAATACAACCAGGAAAGCCAGCCCCTCCAAATGGCGGAGGCTGTTGGCTTGCGCGTGACACGACTCGTCTCCGATGCTGGCTTAACGCGTCCCGGCACACGGTTTCTGCCGCGTGCGACCGCAATGATTCTACGGTCGCGTTAAGGGCGTATGCTATCTAAAGCGTTCCTGTCTCAATCGTTTTATTCGAATCCTGCTTGTCTGCCTCCCAGTGCCGCTTACACGCAAATGTGCGCGAGATGTGTTGGGGTATGTTCGTCGAGCAGTCTCACAGGAGAGGACAACTAGAAATGGCCGCGGCCCTTATGAAATTTGAAGAAGTGCGAGCGGTTCTAAAGCAGCGCTTTCCCATGATAATGGTCGATAGTGTTATCTCGCTGGAGCCGGGGAAGTGCATCCGAACAACAAAGAATGTGACGGGAAACGAAATCCAGTTTCTAGGTCATTTCCCCGAGCACGCCGTGATGCCAGGGACGCTGATTGTGGAGGCAATCGGCCAATCGGCTTCTATTCTCTTCTCAAAGACGACCGGAACCGGAACGCGGCCAGGAGAGTTCCTGGTGCTTGGCTCCATCAATAACATGAGATTCCTGGCCCCAGTGGTCCCCGGAGACAGAATGGAAATTGAACTGCGGGTGCTTAAGTTCATTGAGGATTTGGCGCTGGTGGAAGCAGTGGCAACAGTGGGCCATACGGTCGTAGCCACGGGCAAACTGGGGTTCGCCAGACGCAGTTTCGAACCTGCCTCTGCCAAAGACTCATCCGCGTTGAAAGCCGAGTGAGAAAATCATTCGTGACATGAGGAAGGTGTAACTTCCGGCTCATCAATTCGGTGAAGCCAACGGTTCATGATCGAGGGTCTTGGGAAGAAAAGTTGCCAATGCCGACGTGAAAAGCTGGGCGCCTTCAGAGTTGAGATGAAGTTCATCGGATTGGTAATACTTGACAGAGAGCGCCGTGGGATCAATCGGCACCAATGTATCCACTCCGGCCGTCCGCGAAGCGAGGGTCATTTGGCGGACCGCATCTTCGGACGACGGAGTCGGCGGGACAAGAATAATTAGTTTGGCGCCATGCGCTTCGCATAATTCACGGAGGCGCCCCAACCGAGAATTCGCTGTGGTCTGGAACTGGCGGGGCGGCAGGATAGCCGGTTGCGGTTTTAAGAGCAAGACGAGCTCGGTGTAATGGGGAACAGCGTAACGGAGAATCTCCGTTCGCAGGACAGTACGTGTATCCCAGAAGACACTCGAATGAGCCAGTAAAAGGTTACTGGTCGCTGTCCGATCCATCTTAAGATCGGACGCCACTGCGAGAGAATCTCGCATATCAAATAACATCAATGGAACGTAGTCCTGGCGCACGCTGTTTGCGAGGAAACTATTTACTCCAACACCGAGAACCACGACCTGGGGTTTCGCCCCTTCGCGAAAAAGGCGCTGCAACGCATAGAACCAATCATAGTACCCAGTGGCTTCAAGAAAGATGGGGTAGATGTGCATTTGGCTGGAGGTCAATTTCTTCAAACGCTCCACATCGACTCCCTCTAACAGCAGAGAGTTGCCTATCATTAGAACCGAGGTCGGCTCCCCGGGCTTTGCGGGACGCATCCTGATGGCTTCGGCGTATTGGCGCGAAACGCGAGCATAAGTTTCGGAGTGGTGTTTGAGCAGAAAATCACTGAAGAACTCGAAAGCAACGATGAGCAGAGCACAGATTCCGACTAGGAGTTTGGCGTAGAAGAAGGCGCCAGGCTTAGAACTGGAAGTAGACAAAGGCATTGAGATTGCTCCCCGAAAAAAGTGTCAGCACGAGAAGTGCGGCAGCAGCGAGGGCGGTTCGAACGGCGTAAGGCGACGTTGCGAATGGATATTCTTGGTTGCCGGCTTCCAGCAACAGATCCACAACGAACAGAGGGATAGAGAAAAGGCAGAGCATGAAGAACGCTGAAGCGTACTCACTCCGCCAAGCGAAACTGGACAACCCCGCGAGTAGTTGCACCGCAGAAGTGAGCGAGGTCGCCCGGAAAAAAGCGAGACTTAAGCAAAGAACGTTGAAAGTAAGAATTCTCTGCGCCCAAAGGGAGAAGAAACCGACGGAACGCTGGGGAAGGTATACACTTCCAGATTTAGATTTGGTTGAAAAAAAATACCGCTCGACAGCCAACACCACACCATGGATGGCACCAAAGACGACAAAAGTCCAATTTGCGCCGTGCCAGAGACCGGCGAGAACCATGGTGATAAAGAGATTGCGCGCGGTTTTCCATTGGCCATGCGCGCTTCCGCCGAGCGGAATATACAAATAATCACGAAGCCAGGTACTCAGGCTGATGTGCCAGCGACGCCAGAAATCCTGAAGACGATTGGCGAGGAAGGGCTGGCGGAAATTGACCATAAAGTGGAAACCCAGCAATTGAGCGCTGCCGCGGGCAATATCGCTGTAACCGCTGAAATCCCCGTAGACTTGCCAGGTGAATGCGTAGGTCCCAAGGAGTACAAGCCAGAAGTTTGCGGGGCCGAATTGTCCGCCGAAGACCGCATTTGCCAGAACCGCACAATTGTCTGCGACCACGCACTTGCGGATGAGACCCGAGAAAATCAGCATTATGCCATCGAAAAATCGATCGGCGTCGAAAATGCGCTCCCTTTGGACCTGCGGAAGCAGATGCCCTGGCCTTTGTATCGGACCGGCTATCAAGTGAGGGAACAGACTGATGAACAGACCATAATCGAAGAAAGATCTGGAAGCCTCAATCCTGCCTTTATATACGTCCACGATGTAGGCGACTTCCTGAAAGGTGTAAAACGAAATGCCCGGTGGAAGAAGAATGCGAATCAACGGCAATGGAATATTGTGAACACCTAACCTGTCCAGAGCGCCCAAGAAAGACCCTGCGAAGAAATCGAAGTATTTGAAAACCCCAAGAATAGTGAAATTCAAGACAAGCGAAAAAACAAACCACTTTTTTCTGTTAAAGTCCGAACGGGTGGGGGCAATTTTCTGCGCGATCAGAAAATCCACGCTGGTGCTGCCAATCATGAGCGCGAGGAAACGCCAGTCCCACCAACCGTAGAAAAAGTAGCTGGCGAGGAGGAGGAAAATGTTTTGGCCGCGATGACTGAGACGCCAGTACAGCAGCACGACTGGTATGAGGAACAGGAAATAAGCTGGCGAATCAAAAAGCATGGCGCCGAGTCAAATGGAGGTCTACCGTTTTCTTCATGATTGCGCCGGGTTCGCCCAAGAATAGTCAGCCCCTTGCCGGGGAGGCAATCAGTGGAATTATGGAAATGGAGTAAGGGGAATACCCGAGTGATATCGTGTCTGGATGTGCGTGGCGAATCGTAATTGAGGCGGGGCGAGCCGCTACATGGGGAAAACACGTTTGCCCAGGTCAGTAGCCCACCTATTCCAAGGAAGACATCCTTTAAAAAGTCCCGTCCAACTCACCCGACGTTTAGGGAAGACGACGAAAAATAATCTCACAATTGCTTCGGGAATAATCCGCTGCGGTATTTAAGGTCTAGACCGGATTGTTAAGGCGTTCCTCTCACGATACGGTTGAGCACGGGCGGGACTCCCCTTGACAGGAAAGTTGGTCCCAGTTGGCGGATGTTGTTGGGGAGCCCAAGCCTGCGACGCACAAGGGCCCGAAAGGTTTTGGGGCTCTTATGGCGGTAGCTTCTCAAGCGGAGTCATTATGCGTATTCGCAATCATCAACAGTGGCCATGGTTCGCGATTATGGCCAGAACTGGCAGAGAGAAGAGTTCGACCCTGCTGCTGGAAAACGCCGGTTACGAATGCCTCTTGCCTGTCAGCAAATACACTCGTCACTGGTCCGATCGCAAAAAGGAAGTCGAAGTCCCGCTATTCCCTGGGTATCTCTTCTGCCGCATGGACCCTTGCAACCGCTTGCCCGTTCTGATGACGCCAGGAGTAATCCAGATCGTCGGTGCCGGCAAAACACTCATTCCAGTCCAGGAGGAAGAGATCGTTGCCATTCAGCGTGTCGTAAGGAATGGTCTTGTGACGATGCCTTGGCCGTACCTGCAGGTGGGCCAGGTAGCACGAATTGAGGAGGGCCCTCTGCGCGGCATGACCGGAATCATTGTCCGAATCAAGTCTGGAATGAAGCTAGTTCTATCCGTAAGCTTGCTACAGCGCTCGGTCGCAGTCGAAATTGATCGCAGTTGGATAAGTGGCGTGCACCCGACAAGGCCTGCTGCGATTGAGGCGCGGATCGACTTGTCAACGGCAATCCCAGCCAGTCCGAATTGATCCAGTTAACCTGCACGTTGCGCAAGGCGGGTAAGCCAGACGGAGGTGGTTGAGTCGGTAGAACGTCTTGTGCCAAGGAAGGGGGCACAGTTGGTCCTCAGCCACGTACCGCGTTTGGGCCCATTGGTTGTTCTGATGGGCGTCGGGTGCCACGGCGCGGGAACCAAGCCCGACCTGAGATGCCTCTCTCCCAAACAACTATCTGCGAGGGCGGAGGCTGAGGCGACGGAAGAAGTCGAATCGTTCCTGTCTTGTAGTTGCGCCATTTCCAAGGAATGACAAATAGAACCAATGCTCCTCGATTTCTATCAACTGCGTGAGCAGCCGTTTGGAGTGACCCCGGACCCACGCTACCTTTACCTCAGCCCCGGGCACCGTGAGGCTCTTGCTTCCTTGTTCTACGGGATTGAACAGAATCGCGGTTTTCTTTCTCTTGTCGCGGAACCGGGGATGGGCAAGACCACACTTCTATTCCAGCTCCTGCAGCGCTGGAGGGGCCACGTCAACAGCGCCTTCCTGTTCCAAACTCAATGCGATTCCCGGGAGTTTATCCGCTACTTGATGAACGATTTAGGTCTCAAGAGCGACGGTGAAGATTTCGTGCGGATGCACTCAGAGCTTAACGAATTCTTGTTTCGCGAGACGCTCGCAGGAAGATCCGTCGTAATCTTCATCGACGAAGCTCAGAATTTAACTGATGCCGTCCTGGAGACCGTGCGTTTGCTATCAGACTTTGAGTCAGCAGAGAAGAAACTGCTGCAGATTGTTCTCGCTGGGCAGCCTGAACTGGCACAGCGATTGTCGCGGCCGAAAATGGATCAGTTACGTCAACGGATTGCTATCCAGGCGCGGTTGGACGCCCTGCCTGCCGACGAAGTAGTTCGCTACATCAATCATCGGCTGCAAGTAGCAGGATACGGGGGCCCTGAATTGTTTACCCCTGGGGCTCTCGGGCTCATCACGGAGCGCAGCCGGGGGATACCACGGCTTATAAACAACCTTTGCTTCAATGCACTGTCATTGGGTTGCGCCACGCAGCAGAAGCAAATTAATTCCGAAGTCATTCGGCAGGCTGCTCTGGACCTAGCGTTGGTGCCCCATGCTCCGACACCCCCGGTTCTAGCTCGCCAGACGGCACCCAGAGCTACTCCCAATCTGAGGCAGTCTTTGCAGTCTTTCTACGCCTGGATCACAGACAATCTCTTTAGACTCTTCGGACGGCGGGACTTTCAAATGTCGGTTCTGTTCCTCGTGTGCAGCGGTTTCCTGGTCTACTTTGGGGTTCGTAGTGTGGCAGGGACGTCTCGACCGTCAGCGGCAGTCTACCAGGATACCCACACTACTTCAGCGATTACTGGCTCCGAGTCCCGGCCTTCACAGCGCGTGAAGGATTTAACTGCCGACCAGCAGCCCCACGAGTTGCTGCAAACTGGTGCCCATGAGAATTCGCTGAGTTTTTTCAATTATGTGGTCCAACCTAAAGACACGTTGCGCGACCTCTGTGTATCGACTTTGGGGCACTACGACAAGGCCGTCTTGTCACAAATTCAAACACTCAATCCGGAATTGAGAAACCCCGACCATCTGGATGCGGGCCAAAAAATTCGGCTTCCACTGCAGCCTTGAAATGAGGAAAGACCTTGTCGCGATCCGCCAACTCTTTGATGAATCCGTTTTGCGTTGGCTTGCCGGCCGCTTCCACCCTGCATGTGTGCACCGCGGATCCCAGAGGATTCGACGCTCTGTCAGGCTCCTATACGTTCAAGACAAAGGATTAGAGTCCCGATGGTAAATGGGTTGAGAGAAATATTTAATTCTGCGAGCTTTCCCAAGTTTGCTCTTCGACTGCGTATTTCTTCGAACCGGCGTCGGCATAGAGTCCTTGCTCAAGACGTGTTCCGGAGGATTTTCTGCTGGGAACGGAAGAGAGCGGAGCGTTCTGGCAGGTGCTTTCTGTTAATGCTTGTGCATGTAGAAAGCATTCTCCAGGCGAATCAAAGCGAAAAAGCGCTTTCCGAAATAGAGGCGGCAGTCTCCAGTTCCACAAGAGAGACGGACCTTGCCGGGTGGTATCGAGAGAGTGCCATACTTGGGGTGATTTTCACGGAGATCGGCGAAGGGAACTGGAAAGCGCTGGAGAGCTTGGCGTCCGCCAAAGTGATCGCGTCAATGCGGTCCAAGTTGAATCCAGAACAGCTCAATCAGTTGCACATCTCGTTCCACTTCTTCCCGGAGAAGGGAGACGATTCTGGCCTCCGCGTGTTGGCAAGCACGGAGCTTTATCCGGACTTGCTTGAGAGAGATGAGGAGAGGAAATTCTCTCGGTTTGTGAAGAGGTCGATGGATATTGCAGGAAGCCTTGCGGCTCTAATCATTTGCTGCCCACTATTTGCGCTCATCTCCCTGGCCATCAAACTCACTTCGAAGGGACCTATCCTGTTCAAACAAGAGAGGGTGGGCCGGTACGGCTCGCGGTTCACGTTCTTGAAATTCAGATCGATGCAATGCGACAACGATGCGCGCATTCACCGCGAATATGTCAAGCGGTTCATCGCTGGAGAAGCGCATCAGGCCCAAGTCAGGCATACACAAGATGCCGTTTACAAAATTCAAAGCGACCCACGTATCACCAATGTAGGGAAGTTACTACGCAAGAGCAGCTTGGACGAACTGCCTCAGTTCATCAATGTATTAAAGGGCGACATGTCTCTTGTCGGGCCGCGTCCCCCGATTCCCTACGAGTTGGAAGGCTACCAGATCTGGCATCGGCGTCGCGTGCTGGAGTCCAAGCCCGGAATCACCGGGCTCTGGCAGGTGAACGGTCGCAGCCGGCTCAAGTTCGACGACATGGTTCGTCTGGATCTCCAATATGCGAAAACGTGGTCGCTTTGGTTGGATATCAAGATCCTATTGCGAACCCCTCGGGCAGTCCTTTTCGGTACAGGCGCCTACTGAAACGCTTTGGCAGTGCAATCGGGTTTTCACCCTTCACGCCAAGAGTTAGTAATCGGAGCAACTTCTAGAACGTCCGCCAAAACGGCAATAGCTAGTCTTTTTGGAGAGTGCTCAATGGCTACCCACACAGATCCCGTTCGCTGTGGTTTTCCACAAACAACGGCACCGGAGATCTCCAAGAAGTTGAAATCCTACGCACACCAAAGTCCGTCTAATCTCGTTCGAGTTGGTGTTATCGGTTACGGTTATTGGGGCCCGAATGTAGTCAGGAATCTACAGAGTCTCGAAAACTGTCAACTCGTTACAATCTGCGACAAGAATTCAGACGCGCTCCGACGAGCAAGCAGGGTCTATCCGGGTATTGAGTTGACGATGGAGTACTCGGAGCTCCTGACTTCGACTCAAATCGATGCCATCGCCGTGATTACTCCGGTCTGGACGCATTTCGAGCTGGCCAAGGCTGCTTTGCAAAATGGCAAACACGTTTTTGTCGAAAAACCGTTCACCTCGACGCCGCAACAGGCCGAGGAGCTGATCGAGTTGGCGGAGCGGAACAGACTCAAAATTATGGTGGATCACACATTCCTGTTCAGTGGCGCGGTCAGGAAGATCCGGGAGCTGGTCGACGATGGTACCTTGGGCGATCTCTACTATTTTGATTCGACTCGGGTGAATCTGGGCCTCTTCCAACATGACGTAAACGTCGTCTGGGACCTTGCTCCCCATGATTTATCCATCATGGATTACGTCATCCGGGCGAAACCGGAGGCCGTCGTTGCAACCGGGGGGAGGCATTTGAACGGCCTGGCGGACGTGGCTTTCATTACCGTCTACTTTCCCGGCAATGTGATCGCGCACATCAATGTCAACTGGCTTTCTCCTGTCAAGGTTCGAAAGACGCTGATCGGCGGCGAGAAAAAGATGCTGGTGTGGAATGATCTTGAGGCCGATGAAAAAATAAAAGTCTACGATAAAGGCGTACAAATGACGAATGGGCGAGGGGTCTACGATTTGCTGGTGAGTTATCGATCTGGAGATGTTCATGCGCCCAAAATCGACCAGACTGAGGCCTTGAAGGTCGAACTTGAATACTTCGCCGACTGCATCCTGAACGACCGAACGCCATTCAATGATGGAGCAGCAGGTTTGCGGGTGGTCAAAATTCTGGAAGCAGCCGACCAATCATTGAAAGGACGAGGGAGAGCCATCTCACTATGAACAAGTACCACTGTATCGCCCCCGATGTGAAATTGGGAACAGACGTGGTGCTCTCCCAATTCATCAATCTCTATGGCTGCGAAGTTGGCGACCACACCAAGATAGGCGCCTTCGTGGAGATTCAGAAGAACGCCAGAATTGGCAAGAACTGCAAGATCTCAAGCCACAGTTTTGTTTGCGAAGGGGTGACCATTGAAGACAATGTTTTCGTGGGCCACGGCGTAACCTTCATCAATGACGCTTTTCCCCGTGCCACAAATTCGGAAGGCGAACTGCAATCCGAAAAGGATTGGAAAGTAGAACCAACGCTGGTGAAAAGAGGCGCGTCCATTGGTTCCGGTGCGACGATTCTTTCAAATCTCGTTATCGGCGAAAATGCTCTAGTCGGCGCTGGCAGTGTGGTCACTCACGACGTGCCTGACAATGGCATCGTGGCTGGGAATCCGGCAAAGCTGCGTCGCTTGATCGCGCCAGACCTGAGGGTAGCGTCATAAACGGCAACGGCAAAATCCCTTTCTTAGACCTGGTGACATCCCACCGGGAACTAGAAGAGGAACTTGTTTCGGTCTTCCGAAGCGCGCTGAAGACGGCTGGATTCGTTGGCGGGCCGATGGTGGAGGAATTCGAGCGGGAATTTGCAGAGTTTTGCCAAGCCGGGCATTGCTTGGGCGTAGGTAACGGGACAGACGCCCTGCGGTTTGCCCTGATCGCCGCCGGAGTACGGCCGGGCGATACTGTGGTAACCGTTCCCAACACTTTTATCGCCACCACCGAGGCGATCTCGCAGGCCGGCGCGCGGCCGGACTTCGTGGATGTCGAGGAGCGCACCTTAAACATGGATGTACGAAAGCTCCAGGAATACTTTGAAACGCAATGCTGTCTCGATCGTGATACCGGAAAATTATTGAACCGCAAGACGGGAAGTCGTGTTACCGGGGTTGTCCCCGTGCACCTGTACGGCCAGATGGCGGACATGGACCCCATCCTGGGGCTCGCGGGACGATACAACTTGCTGGTGATTGAGGATGCTTGTCAGGCTCACGGGGCGGCCTACTATTCCCGAAAAGAGCATTGCTGGAAGAAAGCGGGGTCCATGGGTGCTGCGGCTGCTTTCAGCTTCTATCCTGGAAAGAACCTGGGTGCTTGCGGGGAGGCGGGGGCCGTCACCACAAATGATCCAGAGCTCGCAAGAAAAGTTCGCATGCTTCGCGACCATGGCCAAGCGCAAAAGTACAGTCATGAAATTGAGGGGTATAACGGCAGATTGGATGCCATCCAAGCTGGTATCTTGACGGCTAAACTCCAGCGCTTAGCGGAGTGGAACCAAAAGCGCCGCTCCATTGCGCGTCGCTACGGCGAGCTGCTTCGGTCGCAGGTCGAGAGAATGATTCTGCCGTACGAGTCTTCCCTACAGAGGGCTGTTTTTCACCTCTACGTGGTCCGCGTTAAGAATCGCGATCGACTTCAGGCGCATCTCGCCCGGGCTAACATCACGACCCAGGTCCACTACCCGATACCTCTCCACCTTCAGGCGGCGTATGCGACTCTGGGGCACAAAATAGGAGATTTTCCGGTTACAGAAAAAGCGGCGGCGGAAATCTTGTCGCTGCCAATGTATCCTCAACTCGAAGCTTGGCAGCAAAGAGAAGTTGCTCAAGAAGTGACCCATGCGCTTGCCGGAGAAACTGTCGGCGGCCGGAATCCGCATCTGGAGCCGGTCGCCACGTCTGAAAACCGCGCTGGCTGAGCCCCGCTTCATTCTGCAAGGAATCAATAATTGCCTTCCCATATGAATCTCGAAATCCCGATCAAGACTTTAACGGCCGTTTCAGCGCCGACAAAGACGGAAAAACATGCCGCGAAGCGCGCCAAAGGAAAGATCTGGATCGATCTGGATAACACTCCGCACGTTCCATTTTTTGCTCCCATCATCGAAGAGCTCCAAAAGTGTAATTATTCGGTTATGGTTACGGCACGCGACTGTTTTCAGGTGCGGGAGCTTGCAGATCTCTTGCATCTGAACTACAAGCTGATCGGCCACCACTCCGGGAAAAGCAAAATCCGCAAAGTGGCAGGCCTGTGCTTCCGCGCCTTGCAGTTGATTCCCACGATCTTGAGGGAAAGGCCCGACCTGGCCATCTCCCACTGTTCGCGCTCACAATTGATTGCCTCCATTCTTTGCCGGGTTTCCTCCTTTTTCTTGGGTGATTATGAATTTGCAACCGCCTGGATTTTCGTCTATCCCACCTGGCACATGCGGCCGGAAGTGATTCCGGATGAAACCCTCCCGTGGTATCCAAGCCGAAACCTGAAATATCCGGGGATCAAGGAGGATGTTTATGTCCCTCGGTTCGTTCCTAACCCGGGTATCAGGTCGCAGCTCGGGCTACGCGAAGGCGATCTGGTGGTGACTGTGCGTCCAGCGGCGAGTGAGGCGCACTATCACAGCCAGCAAAGTGACGAACTTTTTGAGGCGGCAGTCGAGTATCTAAGTAACGAGCCTGACCTTAAATTCGTGGCGCTTCCTCGAAGTGAGAAACAGGCGATGCATGTGAGGAATCGGTGGGCTGAGCTTTTCTCGAGCGGCAAGATGCGCATTCCGGAGAAAGTCGTGGACGGGCTGAACCTAATTTGGAATTCAGACTTCGTCATCAGCGGGGGCGGCACGATGAATCGTGAGGCGGCTGCGTTGGGGGTTCCCGTTTACAGCGTGTTTCGCGGGAAGATCGGCGCTGTGGACCGCTATTTGGCCGAGCGAGGCCGGCTTGTACTCCTGGAAACTGTTCAAGACGTGCGAGCAAGAATTCGAGTAGTTCGCAGAGACCGACCGGCCAAGCCCCAGAACAGCAGTGAGGTTACCCTGAACAGCATAGTGAAGCAGATTGTTGCGGTCATGGAGGGGAAACGCCCGGATTTGAGCACATACGAAGCCGCGGG
>Ga0137419_10000222_pt1 | contig 18381 bp, 6 predicted proteins | sample CZODoug3_1_2_16f_FD_108279 | JGI IMG/M metagenome (GOLD analysis project Ga0137419, IMG submission 108279) | Vadose zone soil fungal communities from Angelo Coast Range Reserve, California, USA - CZODoug3_1_2_16fungal (Illumina Assembly) | ecosystem: Environmental > Terrestrial > Soil > Vadose... | reverse complement strand
GTAATAGCTTGCGGCTGCATCTTCATGCGCCAGTAGAAATCGGCGGTGGAACGCACGACGCCCAGAATCTTGGGATTGTCGTGGTAGAGCGCTTCGACGTTCTTCTGGGCCGCAGTGAAATCTTTGCGGCTCTCGTCGAGGCGAATGAGCTGATAGCGGAGTTGCAGGCGCGCAACCGGGTCAGTGGTCAGCGCGGCTTGCTTTTCGAGCGCGTGCTGGCGGACCTGTTCGATCGATTTCTGCTGCGCCAGCGTTTCGATGTCCTCAGCCTGCTCGATGGAGGTGGTGGCGTTGGCGATGGAATCGAGGAACGCCGCCATCTCGTCCTTGCGATTCTGTGCCTCAAGAACTTTCACGCGCAGATTGACTGCGGGCATGGGTGGATTTGGCGGTGGTGCCAGCTTGGCTGTGCTCTGGTCGATCAGGTCGCGGAACTTCGGCCGGCGCGCCAGTTCGAGCAAACGAAGTTCAGCGGAAGATTCGGGGGCTCCGCTCAACGCGCCCTTCAGGTATTCGTCGATGGCATGCGGATAGTCGCGCTGGTTTTCATAGATGGCTCCAGCTTCGTAGGCGTACAGGCTTGGCTGGGCGAGGCGCTCGCGCCCCTTGCCGAGCAGGCGCATCGCATTGTCGAAATCGAAATAGTCCCAATAGATCGTGGCGGCTTCGAGATAGCCTCCGGACTGGCCTGGAGCAACCTGCGGAATGCGCTCCCAGTAGGGCGCGGCTTGCCCGAACTGTTCACGGTCGGCATAGATGTCGCCGATACGCGCCATGATTTCGGTGTCGGTGGGGTTGGCCTGCAGCAGGCCGTCTTCGATCTTGGCGGCAATGGTAGTGTCGGCCGGGTCAAAGCAGGCGAGCGAGCGGAAGACCGAAGACGCTGTGTGACCGATTTCCAGCTCCGCTGGATACTGCGCCGCGAGGGACTTCAGCACCGGCGCGCTTTCCTCGAAATGCGAGCGCCACAGGCTAGCGTAGGCAAGAAAGTCGGCGGCAGCGGGATTCCTTTCCCAACCCGCGGTATCGGGTGTGCTCTGGCGAATGGCAGTGAGTTCGGATTCAAGCTTGCCGGTGCGCGATAGATACTCAAAGAACTTGTTGCGGAGCGCGGTTTCCTCGAACCAGTGCTGGCGCAGCAGGGCTTCCCATGCGGCGGGATCTCGGGTGGGCGGCGTTTCATACGCACCGAGAAGATTGCGCACGAATACCGGGTTGTGCGGGAAACGCTCGTGTGCGTACTGGTTCAGGCGCAGGAAGAGTGCGGGACTGCCAGAGACCACGTTGTGGAAGTAGCGCTCCAGTTCGTTTCCCTGGAAACTCTTCACGGCATCGCGCGTCAACTGCTCGAATTCGGAATCGCGCTTGTAACGCAGGTAGTAGCGGGCGAGCTTGTGGTACCACGATTTTTCGGAGAAGTGGGCGATGGCGCGGCGGTAGACCTCTTCCTGCTCGGTGCCCAGTTTGTTCTGATCGAGGAAAACAGCGAGACGTTCGTAAAGGCCGGGGTCGTCGGGGTTACGATCAATTTCGTGGCGTAAAACCCCGAGCGCGGGCGAGACCTGCTGCATTTCCACCAAGCGTGCCAGGTAACGCTCCAACACCCGGGCGTACTCGGGCGAACGCCCGCCGGTCGCCTGCGTAGGCTCGGCGGTTGCGTTCACCTGAAACGACTCGCTGGCACGATGGTGTGGAGTTGCTCTCTGGTCCGCAGTTTTTGCTGCCTCATTACCCTCTCCTTCGTCGGCTTCCGCTGCGTCGCCTGCCGATACGGGCGCGCCCATCTCGTTTGTGTTGGCCGCGGGCGGCGTGTAGTTGTTGGCGGAATCCGGGGCTCCTTCGGCTGACCCGAGCGGGACGTTCTGTGCCTTGGCGGCGAGTTCCTCAAGGACCGAATCGTAGATCGCAAACTCACTTTTCGTGTCGCCTTTGCGCGCATCGGCATCGGCCATGAGGAGCGCGACGGTCGTGCGCTCGGAGGCATTGGGAAAGTTCGCGAGGAACTCACGCCCACCCTGGATGACGGCGCCGCTCTCACCGGAGGTTGCATAGTAGTCGAGCAGTTGTGCGCGCAGCGCGGGGCGCTCGGGTGAATTCGAAAACTTGCGATCCAGCAGAGCCAGAAGTTCCGCGGCGCGCGAGCGGTGGAAGTATGGCACTGCACGCTGCTCCTCCTGGGAGTACTGCGACGCGGGGTGGGTGGTATTGAGAATCAGAGAGAGGATGCCGTTCAGGTAGCCCGGACCTTGATCCATGGTGGCGATATCGCGATACATGGAAAGCTCGCCGGAACCGAGACGAATTGGCGTTTCGGGCGCAGTCAGCAAAAGGCTGGTGAGGCCGGCGATAGCTTTCTCCTGCGCGTCTGGCATGCCGTTGCTGTTGTAAAGTGCAAAGTAATACCGCGCCGACTCAGGATAGGAATGAATCTGTTCGAGGAGGCGCGCGCAGACATAGAGTTCCTGCGAGGTCCAGAGAGACTTAGCGGCTTCCTTGTGCAGCCGGAAATCGGCGATGGCCTGCTGGGCAACATCGGTCTTGCCCTGTTGCTGGTAGTAATAAAAAGTGCGGGCCGTGGCGTTCAAGTCCTCGGGGTTGGTCAGGAGCGCAGCGTGGGCATCGTCGCGAAACTTGCGCAAGTTCTGCGTGTCGTGCAGGAGATCAAAGTAACTCTTGACGAGCTGCGGATCCCACAGCGGCTGGAAACTCTGTTCGTACACCGAGAGGCCTTCACGCACTGAGCCGCGGCGGTACTCGACCATCGCTTTCGCTTTCACTGGAAAGATTTGGTCGTCGGGGAATTGCTTGCGATAACTCGGAATGAGATCTGCAGCAGCGGAATATTCTTTTTCGGCGACAAGAAACTGAAGGAAGCGGGCGTAGAGCGAGGATTCGTCGGGGTAGCGGGCGATCCAGGCATGATATTGCGCGATGGACGTGTCTTTCGCCAGACGCTGCGCTTGAATTACGGCAAAGATGCGCTCAAACGCCTGCCAGGAGTGCTGCTGCGCCGGAGTCGTAAGTTTCTCGGCGGCAATCGGCGCGGCGTTGGCCACCAGCGCAAGCGCCTTGATTTCGTCGGCGGGGCGAAGCCGCCGATGATAGAAGTCGGCGAGCGCGAGTTGGGAGCTGATTTTGTCGGAAGCATTGTCGGCGTACGCTTTCCAATCGGACTCGGCGGCCGTGAAGTCGAGTTGCTGTTCGTCTTCCAAGGCGCGCAAGGAATAGAGCTCTGCGTTGTGCGGCTGCGATTTGATCAAATCGGCAAGCGCGGTACGGGTTTCACTCGGAGGCCGGCGAAATGCGACGGCTCCGTTAGGCAGCGACATCATGCGAAAGAAGACGCCTTCGAGCGCGCTGCTCGCATCGATGTTGCGAATCCACGCGGGCAGTTCGCCGAGCGCGGCGACGGCTCCGAAGATGGCCGCAAACAAGATTGCCAGGGCGGCGAGGCGGATGCTCCGCGACGATGATTCAAGGAAGTACTTCAATGGGCACCTCCTGCGTTCCAATGTTATGGGCAATATCCTCGGCGGTTACGGTCAGTTTGTAAGTGCCGGGAATGGCTTGCTCGGGAATGGTGAGGGCTCCGGTGTTGGCGTCGGCCTTGGCGTCCCAGTGCAGCGCGACAGGTACGGCACCGTCCATGCGCGCGACCAGGGTGCGCGTGCTTTCCGAGGCGCTGACTTTCAAATCGATGGTCTGGCCGCGCTGGAAGCGCCTGCGATCGAGTTTGACCTGCACGATCGGCGGTTTGCTGGCGATGACAAATGTTTTCGCCTCGCGATAGGTATGGCCAACGTTGTCGCGCAGGATGAGACGGACCGTGTAGGTGCCATCCTGCATGTCGGTCGGCGCCAGAAAGCGCGTCTGCCAGACATCTTCCAATGAGAGATAGCGAAGCGGTTGCACGAGTCCGAAGGGAAACAAGGCGACGACAGACACCATGGATTCGTCGGTTTTGACGCGCAGAATCGGGTCGCCGGGACGAATGACGCGGGGACGGAGCAAGGCGCGTGGCACAGCCAGAAACGATGTGTAGGGCGTGACGAATTTGTACTGGCGCGCGAGGCGGATGATTTCGTCAACGGTGGCCTGGTCTTCGCCTTCACGCTCAATCTTTTCGAGCAGGGCATCAACGCGGGCACGCGCCCACAGACGCGGCAACTGTGGGTGATCGAAGGATTCTTTGGCCAGATTGGTTTTGCCCGTCATCTGCAACGCCGCTCCATCGCGCACGCCGTGAACCGTAAAGCTGACGTTCTCCTGCGGTTTCTGGTAACGGCCCACCCACGAGGCGAGCGATCCGGAAAACGTAGCGGCTTGCAGCGGGTAGACGGTGTCGACCGCGGACTCCGGTGAAACCGAAAGTCCAACCTGGCCGATGGGACTGCGGCCGATCTTGGAGAGGAATGAGTTCAATTTGAATTCCATCGGCTCGGTCGAGAGCACGTGTTCGAGCAGGCCATCCTGACGAGCGAGCATGCGGAAGAGCGGCAGGTTGGCGTCGTCGCCGACGGCGAGGATGTAAGTGCGCGGGCGTTGCGTGTCGGGGACTTGCTTCCATGCAGACGCGTACCAGGCAGCGATCTTGCCACTCTGAATGGGACCGCGCGTCGCCCCGCCGTCGCTCAGAATAACGAGATAGGTACTGCCGGCGGTCGAAACCGAAGCCTGTTGCAGGCCAGTCTGCAGGGCCAGTTGCAGATCGGTGCCGCCACGGAGACGACTGCCGCGAACCGCGTTGATGGCGCGCTGAACATTGCCCGCATCAGCGGCGCTGACGGGCACTACCTGGGTTTCGGTATTGAACAGCACCAACCCGAAGTGATCGGCTGGACGCAGCGTGTGCAGCAAAGTTTCGAGCGCCTGATAGCTGCGCTCCAGCTTTTCCCACTGCATCGAGAGCGACGTGTCGAAAAGCACGATCACCGTTTTTGGCGCTGTGCTGGCCCCGCCCGCCGACGGCGCACCCGCAGAACCAAAGCCCGACAAGGCCTCGGCCTCAAAGAAGCCCGGTTCGTTGGTGCTGCGAACGGGCGCCATTTCTGTCGGCGAGGGCTGGCCGCTGATGGGATTTCTGTAGGTCAGCAGTTGCAGCGTGTCGGACGCGGCAGGATCGAGATCGTACGTCGCCACGAAGTCCTCGCCAAGATTGATGTTTTCCCCTTCGAAGTGCCCCTCGACCAGGTGGGGTGTGTTCTGATCGAGTTGCAGAGGGAACGTCTTGGCCGGCGCCTGGAAGTTGCGAATCGCGTGCGCCGTGTGTAGTTCGAAATTGATTTTCAGATGGCGCGCCGCCTGCGCTTGATAAGCACCAGGGCGCAGCGGAATCGCGAAGTATGACTTGAGATTCTCAACCGGGATGGACTCGTGATACTCGATTTCCAGGCGCTTCGTTCCGTACGCGGGAATGGGGACAATACGCGCACTGAACACCGACGTCCGCTTGGCTTCTTCCGAGCCACGCTCACCCATCTGGAGAAGGCCGGGGTCGATCGACTGCTGCTTGAGCTGGTTATAGATTTCTTCGGCACGCTTGCGTTCGAGAATCACGGCAGGCAGGCGCACCGGTCCATCCCAGGTGGCGAAGTCGGAAATGGTGGCGTGGCTGGGCAGCGCGAAGATGTAGTTGCCTTCTTCGATTGCGCCGGTGTGGTTGGCGAAGACCTGGCGCACGAAGACGCGGGCATCACCGTTATCGACGCGGACGGTGATCTCCATTTCTTCGAGCGAAAGGATGGCAGCGTTGGGCTGCTGCTTGTCGCGCGGAATGAGAATGCCTGCGTCGCCGAACAGCGGCGCCGAAGTCGCGATCAAAATAACAATATCAATAAGGACCGGCAAGACCAATTTTTTCATAGGTGCAGCTTTTGCTCTGATATGCGGACCAGACCGTTATCCGTACCGACGTAGATGTAGCCGTTAGCGGCGGCGAGCGCGGTGACGTTCGACGACGGCAGACCGCCGTGAATCGCAGACCAGCGCGCAGATTCGCGATCGTAGAGATACAAACCCTGCCCCAAGGTTCCGGCGATCACGTAACTCGGGGTGACGAGCATCGCGTTGGGATTGACTTCAAACTGGCCGGAACCTACCTCAAAGGAGTGGAAACGTCCAGAGCGGTCGAGGCCGAGAATGCCAGCGCCATAGGTGCCGACCATCCACTCGGAGCCGACGGCGACGACTGCGGTGATCCAGTTGTGCTTCAGGTTGGACGTCGTCGTGGTGTAGTTGGCGGTGACGTCGCCTTTGTTCAGTACTGACAGACCGCCGAGCGTCCCGGCCATGAGTTCGTCGCCGGAAACCCCGAGCGCATAGACGTGGTTGTTGACCAGGCCGTGAAACGCGTACATGCTGCGCACGCCGCTGGCGTCGAGGAAAGTAAGGCCGGCGGGAGTCGCAAGGGCGAGGCCGTCGCGGTAAGCGGCGACGTCGGTGACGTGGTCGGCGATCAGGCCGTCGGCGCGCGTCAGCACCTGCTGTTCGCTTCCGGAATTGTCGAAACGAACCAGGCCGTTAGCGGTGGCAACGTCGATGGTGCCAGTCTTCGCGTCAGGAAGGATCCGGTTCACGCAGAACACGTGCTCATCTTCTATATGGGTGACTCGGCCGTCGGCAGGAAGAAGATCAAGGCCACGGTCGAAGTAGCCGACCCAGAGGCGGCCGGTGGAGTCGGCGGCAAGTGCAGAGACGTTCCGGTCAGTGAGTACGGCAGAGCCTGTTTCGAGAACGCGGAGCCATCCGAAAGCGCGGGGATTCATGCGATAGAGTCCGTTGTGGGCGACGGCAAACACCGCATCGCCCGACGCGAAAAGCTGGTGTACTTCGGACAATTCCGCCATGGGGCCTTGATTCGGGTTCGGGTGGCGGCCTTCCAGCGGAATCAGGATCACGCCTTGATCTTCCGATCCGACATAAAGCTGGGTGGGCGTGGCAAGCAGCGCGGTGGCCATGACCCCGGAAGCAAGCACGCGAGAGAAACGGCCGTTGTTGAATACGGCAACGCCGGTGGCCGTGCCGGCGTAGGTCGTATCGCCGGAAGTTGCGAGCGACTGCACCTGGGGATCGGGAAGCCCTTGCGCTTCGGAGAAGCTCTCAGTTGCGCCGGCATGGAAATGCAGCACGCCGCTGTTCAGGGTGCCGACCCACAAATCCGACTCATTGCCAGCCAAGAAGGTTACGTAGACGGCATCGAGTGTGGGATGGAGAACGGTGATCTTTTTGCCGTCGTAGAGCAGCACACCGCGCTTCTTGGTTCCAAACAGAAGATGCCCGGAGGGAGCAGGCAGGATAGCGGTGATGGCGCGGGCATCGGTGCTGGTGGGTAGAATCTGGCGGAACGAGCGTCCGTTGAAGGCAAGGAGACCATCGTTGGCGGTGGCGACGACAAGTTCAGGATCGTGGGAGTCTGCGAGAACGCCCGTGGCGAGGGCGATCAGCGGCGAACCAGGCAGCTCACGGCCCACAGCATATTGGTGAAGCAGAGCGCCTTCCGGCGTGTACTCCAGCAGTCCGGCGGGACTAGCGATATAAAGGTGATCCTCAAAGCGGGCGGCCTGCAGAAAAACGGCGGGCGAGCTGACCTGTTCGAAGCCCGCATTGACCGGCTGCGGCAACGGCTGCGCGACAAACCGGAATTCGTGTTCGGCGCGAACATCCTCAGAAGCGGAGTGGATTGCCTGTGAGCTGCGCCAGATCACCAGCGCGCCCAGGCTCAGAATTGCAACAACGCTGGCCGCGACTACTGCACGCATGGACACAATGTACGACCGCTTCATAATCCCTCTGGCCAGGCAAGTGAACTATAAATTGTGGACCCGGCGCTGCAAATTGAGAAGCAAGGTGCGGACCAAACCCGGTGACGACCCAGGCACGGGTTTCGACCGAGCGGGAGGAGATACTAAAGTGTGTTGCGGCACACACTGTCTCAAGCGGGACACACAGGCGGAAGGCTGCTTCGGCCCTTGGGTGGCGGCAAACGTTCAACAATAGCGCTCGTACGATCAAGGGCAGTACCGAGACGAATTTCGCCTATCGGAGGAAAGCAACATGCAGGAAGGAAGTGCGATTCGAGAGCAACGAAACCTGGATCCAGCCGTTTGCAGCTTACCGGCCTCATTGATAGTGGCCCGGAGGGTTTAGGTAGAGAAACAGACGGGTATTTGGCAAGGCCGACCGCGGATGCGCTTGACTCGAAGAGCCTATGTCGCTCTCGAAGGAGGGAAAGTCGGTGACAGGGCAGCGTTATCATAGGGGCAATTTCGTTATGTTTTTGATAGCAGGGCAATTCAAGGAAACACAACGTAAGCCGCGCCTGTGCAGGGTTTGGGCCAATCCCGTGTTTTGCAGGGCGAGCATCGTTTTGCGGCCCTACCGGCGTCCATAAACCGCCCATAAATCGAGGCAACACCCGTGTGGGCCACCGCGATGTCAAATTCACAGATCACGTGGCTGGATTAATCGCGGCTTTCGAGGACGCCAATTTCGTCGAACTCACGAGTAAGACGAACTCGGGGGCCCTTTCGCCGTTCCTTCCAATTCGTGTACGTCTTCTGAAGTCTGTCGAGATAAATGTAGTAAACCGGGGTTATGTAGAGCGTCACCACTTGCGAGAAGAGCAACCCGCCGACAACTGCCAAACCGAGGCCGCGCCGCGATTCCGCGCCCGCCCCCACGCCCAGTGCGATCGGCAAGGTGCCCATCAGGGCGGCCGCCGTGGTCATCATAATGGGGCGGAAGCGAATCAGGGCGCCCTGGTAGATCGACTCCTCTGGACTCTTGCCCTCATTGCGTTCGGATTCCAGTGCAAAATCGATCATCATGATGGCGTTCTTTTTTACGATGCCGATTAGCATGATGATGCCAACGAACGAATAAAGATTAAGTTCCTGGTGAAAGATCATCAGGGTGAGAAGCGCCCCTACGCCCGCAGACGGCAAGCCAGAAAGAATGGTGATGGGATGCACGAAGCTCTCATACAGAATGCCGAGAATGATGTAGATGACGAGGATCGCGGCGACCAGCAAAAGTCCCAGCCCGATGAATGAATTCTGAAACGCCTGCGCCGTTCCCTGAAAGCTTCCGGTGACATCAGCCGGCATGATCTTTCGGACCTGCCCCTCTACGAATCTGGTGGCGTCGCCGAGAGACGCGCCGGGCTTCAGGTTGAAGCTGACGGTGACTCCTGGCAACTGCCCGAAGTGATTGACGGTAAGCGGCCCGACGGATGGAACAAGTTTGGCGAGCGTATCGAGTGGAACTAACCTCCCACTGCTGGAGTGAACGTAAAGTTCCGAAAGTTCTGCGGGATTGTTCTGGAACTGTGGCAGCAATTCCAGAATCACGTAATACTCGTTGTTTGGGGTGTAGATGAGGCCGGTCTGGCGTGTGCCGTAAGCCGAGTACAACGAATTGGCCACCTGATCAGGTGACACTCCCAGCGCGTAAGCCTTGTCGCGATCCACATCAACCGTGAGTTGCGGGTTCTGCACCTGCAGGTCGCTGGTAACGTCCTGCAGCAACGGAGATTGGCGGAGCGCGGCTTCTACTCTGGGGGCGAGGGCATAGAGTTTGCCCGTATCGGGGGTCTGCATCGTGTACTGGTATTGCGACTTGGTCAGATTGCCGCCGATGCGGATCGTGGGCGGGATCTGCAGATAGGCGTTGATACCCGGAATGTTCGCCAGCTTGGGACGCAGTTCCTGAATCACGGCCTGCGCACTCATCCGGTTCGCGCGGTCTTTTTTGTCCTTCAGACGGAAAAAGATGCGGCCCTGGTTCGTAGGCTGGCCAATCGTAGAGAAAGTGTTCAAAACGCTTGGATCATTGCGGACGACATCCGCCGCTTGTTGTTGCAGTTTCATCATGTCGCCAAATGCAATGCCCTGCTGCGCCTCGGTGAAGGCGAACACCAGACCCTGATCTTCGTCGGGAATGAAGCCGGTCTTTGAGATCGTGAACAGATAGTAGGTTAGCCCGATCACCGCGAACGAGATCAGCAGCGTGACAAAGCGGTACCGCAGCACGCGTTGCAGCGACCAGTCGTAGCCCTTCAGCCAGGAATCGAATATCTTTTCGCTGGCATTGTAAAGGCGGCCATGCTTCTCCTTCGCCGTGTGCTTCAGAAAGCGGCTGCAAAGCATTGGGGTCAGGGTCAGCGAGACAAATCCGGAAACGAGAATCGCGACGCCGATGGTGACGGCAAATTCGTGGAGAAGCCGTCCGATGATGCCGCCCATGAACAGCAATGGAATGAATACCGCTGCCAGGGACAGTGTCATGGAAACAATGGTGAAGCCGATTTCGCCGGAGCCCTCGATGGCGGCGCGCAGGGGCGACTTTCCCATTTCCATGTGACGCACAATGTTCTCGAGCATCACGATGGCATCATCAACCACGAAGCCTACGGACAGCGTTAAGGCCATCAGCGACAGGTTGTCGAGGCTGTATCCGAGCAGGTACATCACCGAGAATGTACCGATGATTGACATGGGCAACGCCAGCGCAGGGATGACCGTGGCGGAGATATTCCGCAGAAAGAGGAAGATCACCATCACGACCAGCCCAACGGTCAGCAACAGGGTGAACTTCACGTCATTGACCGAGGCACGAATCGAGACGGAACGGTCGTACAGGATGTTGATCTGCACTGCGGCCGGAATCTGTGCTTCCAGTTGCGGCAGCAATTGCTTGACACTGTCGACGACTTCAACCGTGTTCGTGCCGGGCTGGCGCAAGATGGCGAGCACAATGGAACGATTGCCGTTGAACCAGCTGGCGGATTTATCGTCCTGTACGCTATCGATGGCGCGACCTATATCGGAAATACGAACTGGCGCACCGTTGCGATAGGCAACAATCATAGGGCTGAACTGCGCGGCGTTCTGAAGTTTTCCGTTCGAGAGGATGGTGAAAGTCTTGCCGCTGGCCCACAGCGTTCCGGTTGGGAGATTGGTGTTGCCCTGGTTCAGAGCATTGCTGACATCATCGATGCCGATCCGGCGAGTCGCCATCGCACTCGGATCGACCTGCACGCGGACAGCATACTTTTGCGCACCATAAACTTGTACCTGGGCCACACCATTCACCATGGAGACGCGCTGCGCCATGGTGGTTTCAGCAGCTTCGTCAACCTGCGACAGCTTCAGTATGGGAGAGCTCAGCGCCAGATACAGGATGGGCTGGTCAGCCGGGTTCACCTTGCGAAATGAAGGCGGTGTTGGCATGCTGGGCGGAAGTTGTCCCGACGCCTGAGTGATCGCAGACTGTACGTCGAGCGCGGCGCCGTCGAGGCTGCGACTGAGGTTGAACTGAATCGTAATGCTGGTCTGGCCAAGCGAGTTCGTCGACGTCATCGAGTCAATACCGGCGATGGTCGAGAATTGCTTTTCGAGCGGCGTGGCGACCGAGGAAGCCATCGTCTCAGGGCTGGCGCCAGGCAAGGACGCGTTCACCTGAATAGTGGGGAAATCTACGTTCGGCAAGTCGCTCACGGGCAGGAAGCGATAGGCGAACATGCCAAAAATGAGGATGGCAGCCATGACCAGCGTGGTCATGATCGGGCGTTTAATGAATAGCTCCGGCCTGCTCACCGCTCGCCTCCTCCCGTCCCGGTAGCGGTATCGCTGGAGTTAATCCCGTTACCGACGACAGCATTCGGCGGCAACGAGCTTTGCACGACGATCTTGCCGTTGGGGGTCACGCGAAGCTGGCCATCCACGATGACCGTGTCGCCGGGATTAAGACCGTTCTTTACTATTGTCAGATTCTGATAGGTACCGATGGTCGTGACCTGATGGGGAATGGCGGTGCCATCTTTGCTGACCACATAGACGTAATCGCCCTGCTGTCCGGACTGCACCGCCTTGGTCGGAACGGTGATTGCATTGTCCAAGGTGGAGAGCTTCAAAACCACGTCAACGAACTCTCCGGGCCACAGGCGCCTATCTTCGTTTTGGAAGGTCGCCTTCAGCCTTATGGTGGCAGTCTGCGGATCGACGCCGTTGTCAATGAACGTTAGGAGGCCTTCCGCGGGATTGGAATTCTGCCCTTTTGGATAGGCGGCGACGCGCAGCCTTTTGGCGGCGAGAAACCGGCGGACTTCCGACAAACGGGCTTCGGAAATAGTGAAGGTAACGTAGATGGGGGCGATCTGGTTCAGTTGTACCAGGAACGGCGTATCGTTCGCCTTTACGAGATTTCCCACGTTCATCATGAGCGCACCGGCACGCGCATCGATGGGCGCGTAGATATCGGCGTACTGGAGCTGGACCTTGGCGACATCGACAGCGGCCTCGTCGGCGTATACGACGGCAGAATTTGAGCTGGCCTCGGTGCGCTGGAGATCCGCTTGTTCGTGCGAAATCACGCCCTCCTTTTCAAGATTGGTGTAACGGGCCGCCTGCAGTTTAGCGTTGGCTGCCTGCGCCTCGTCCCGTTTCAGGTTGCCTTGCGCTTGCTCCAGTGCCGCCTGGAACGGTCGCTTGTCCAAACTGTAAAGAAGCTGGCCCCGACGAACATCCAGGCCTTCCTTGAAATGGATGGTCTCGATTTGGCCGTTCACCTGCGAGCGAATCTGGACCGTCTGATAGGCCTCGACATTCCCGATAGCGGTGATCTGAACGGGAATGTTCCGTTGCTCCACAGTGGAGACGACGACCGGCGCGGGCGGACGTCCGCCTCCAGGAGCAGCGTTGGACGGGGCTGCCTGCGGCGCTTGTTGGTTCGCGCATCCGGTCAGCGCAAATAGGCTGAGAAACAAAGAGGACATCGATAGCACGAGTGGTTTCAAAGTATTCCGTTCCCAATTCAACCGTTTTGACGCGCGCTGAATAATCCGGTTGCTGCCCAATTGTCCCACGCGGTCGGATGTTCTCACTGGTCATTATTTGGTACGAGGCAGGGCGCTGCGAATTTAGCCACTCTGAACGCGAAGGCTTTCTCAACTTGCCTTCAGGCTAGGGATACTCGCTCCGTTCTCGCTGAAAAAAGGCTTCATCGAACCCCAGAATGAGTATCTGTTTCAACAACTTGCGAACCTAGTAGGCGAGATGTTGAATTTGGCGTCCCCGACGGGATTTGAACCCGCGTCGTCGCCGTGAAAGAGCGCTGAAAAGCTGGATCGCGTTGTAATTGCAAGGCGGCGGTCGCTCTGTAAACCCCTGTAAGGTACACGTTGAAAGGGTTAAGGAACCGGCTCTTCTTGTACAGTCCTTTTGTACGGTCCTTGTACCGCCAGTCTTGAACCAAGGTTCTGGGAGCCTCGGCGACGCAGACTTGAATTCTGAGGGCCTGCATTCTTCGCGCCCCAGGCAACCGAGACCCTTGATGCTGGAAAGGTGTGACTTCGAGCAAATCCAGAAAGCGCCAACCAGGATGGAAAATGCAGTGACGCAGTTTCAGATCCCATCTCCGTCAAAAGGAGATCTCCTCCTCCTCGAACACTCTCCTCTGTAAACCGGTAGTCCGAGCCCGACGTCTATTCGTACCTCAGCGACCACATCGGGTCGCATTTCGCGGCTCTTCGGGCGGGGACGTAAACGGCAGCGAGCCCCACAATGACCAGCAGGGCTGTAACGCCTGCAAACGTGACGCCGTCTAACGGTGCGACGCCGTACAGCAGCCTCGCGATCGTCTGCGACAGCAACGCCGCGCCCGTCAAGCCAAGCGCGATGCCGATTCCTATCAGCTTGGCGGCCTGTCCGATGACCGAGAGCAGCACGCCGCCCCGCGTTGCCCCTAAGGCCATACGGATGCCAAACTCCTGCGTGCGTTGGCTCACTACTTGGCTCATCACGCCATAGAGTCCAATCGACGCTACGAACAGGGCTAGCAAGGAGAACGTTAGAATCACTGCGGTGCGGAAGCGCGGCTGTTCAGCGGAGTTGGTGACCAGATCCTGCATCGTCGCGACGCGGTCGATGGGCACGGTGCGGTCAATCTCTGCCACGACTTTCTGCAGCGGAATAGCTATGTTCAACGGGTCAACCGACGTGCGCAGGACAATCGTCGGTCGCGCCTCAACGTTGGGAGCCTGTGCATAGGGGAGGTACATCTCGGGAGCGGCCTTCAGGTCAAGCCCCTGGTGATGGACATCCCCGACGATGCCGACAATCGTTCGCCATTTATCTTCGCTGAAAGACACTCGCTGGCCGATCGGATCCGCCGCTCCCCAGAACGTGCGCGCCATCGACTCATTGATGGCGATCACGAGTGGGCCGTCCTCGTTGTCGGCGGCGGTGAAACCGCGCCCGCGACTTACCGGAATGCTCATGGTTTCGAAGTAGCCCGGCCCAACGGGACGGTAATTCACCTCATCAGACTCGCCAGGCGGCTTCGGTGGACGTCCTTCTATTTCGAAGGACCAGGAATTGTCGACACCACTCAGCGGTAGATACGCCGCAAATGCGGCGGACTGCACGCCGGGAATGGCCCGCACTCGATCCAGCAACCGCCGCTGGAAGGCGGAGATTGCACGATGCATGCCGGTGCCGAACTTGAAGCCATTGGTGTACTGAGGTGGCAAGGAGAGTCGCGCGGTCAGCACATGTTCGGTGCGGAATCCGGGCGGAACTTCGAGCAGCCTCCATAGGCTCTTCGCCATCAGCCCCGCGCCCGCGAGTAGCACCAACGCCATCGCGACTTGTCCAACCACCAGCGAGCTGCGGAGCCGCGACCGCCCGCCGGCGACGCCGCGGCCGCCTAGCCGCAGCGATCCGCGGGCGTGAAATATAGGCGTCAGTCCGAACAGGAATCCGGCAGCCAGTGCCACGACGCCGGTGAAAATCAGCACGCGCCCATCCACGGCGATTTCCGCCTTACGCGGCAGGTCGGGCGGGAGATGGCGCACCAACGCAGGCACACTTGCGTAGACCAAGAGCAGTCCCAGCAGGCCGCCTGCGGCGGTCAGGACCAGGCTCTCGGTCATCAACTGTCGCGAGATTCGAGCCAGGCTGGCTCCAAGCGCGGCACGCAGTGCGATCTCCTGGCCTCGCGCCGTCGCGCGGGTCAATACCAGATTGGCGATATTTGCGGAGGTGATGAGTAGTAATAAACCGACGGCAGCGAGAAGCGTCAGCAGCGCCCCCCGAACGTCGGCGACCACATGCTGTCCCAGCGGGACTGCGGCGATGCCTTTTTCCTTATCCTGGTTTGGGTAGAGCCGTTCCAGGTTCGCCGCGATGCCGGCGAGATCCGCTTGCGCCTGCTGCAGCGTGACACCGGGTCTCATGCGGGCGAGCACGCACAACGGATGCGTTCCGCGCATCCACTCCGGGGGCGGTACGGGCAGCGCCATTGGCCGGAACAGGTCGAACTGATTTCGAGCTTGATAGTCGGCCGCCTTGCTGACGAACGAGAAGTCGCGCGGCAGCACGCCCACCACAGAGTACGCGGCGCCATTCAGCGTTACCGCCTGGCGCAAGATGTCGGGGCGACCGCTGAAGTATCGTTGCCAGGTGCCGTAGCTGAGGATTACAACGTGGTTCTGTCCCGGCCGATCCTCTTCGGCGAGGAAGTCTCGCCCGAGCCCCATCCGCGTGCCGAGAAGTGAGAAGAAATCGCCGGTTACGTCGGCGCCCGAGAGACGCTGTGCTTCTCCGGTGCCGTTCAGGATGAAATCCGGATACGGATCGATGGCCGCCATCTTCGCGAAGGAGCGGTTTTGCGCTCGCCAGTCATAAAAATTGGAAGGCGCGACAGTGCTGTCGAGGCCGTCGCTCCGCGAGCGTTCCCACAGTGTCAGCAGGCGGTCCGAATCAGGATACGGCAGCGGTTTTAGCACCACGGCATTGACGACAGTAAAAATGCCGGTATTCGCACCGACCCCGAGAGCCATAGTGAGGATCACAACAGTTGCGAATCCTGGATTTTTCCTCAGCGTCCGGCCCGCGAAGCGCAAATCTTGCCACAATGACAGGACAAAGGATTCCCATCCGGATGTGCCGACGACCTCTTTCGTAACGCCCAGACTGCCTCTCTCCAGGCGGACCTCTCGTAGCGCACCCTGATGGTCCATACCTCCCTTCACTTTTTCTTCGGACGCCATCTCCAGGAAGCCGCTTAATTCCTCATCCAATTCGCGGTCGACCTGCTCCTTCCGGAACAAGGCTCGGAGGCCACTGGCGAAACTCCGCAACCATGACATGGGTCTTTACGTCGCCTCCAGAATCTTGGCGATGGCCGAAACTTGTCTTCCCCAATCTCGCGTTTCGCTGGCGAGCCTCTTTCTGCCGTACTCGGTCAAGGCGTAGTACTTGGCTCGCCGGTTATTCTCGCTGGCCTTCCATTCGCTTCGGATGAATCCAGCCCGGTTTAGCCTTTGCAGAGCCACAAATAACGAACCCGCGTTGACTTTGAACACGCGATTGCTCACTTGCTCGATTCGGACAGCGATCCCGTACCCGTGGATGGGTTCAAGCGCGACTGTCTTCAGGATGAGCATGTCGAGCGTGCCTTGAACCAGATCGCCTTGCTTGTCCGCCATCAAAACCAGCTCCTGTTCCTCTTGAGCCTCAGGAGGAAGAATATCCCGTTCCTCCTGATTGTCAAGAGGTAAAACTCTCATAAGCTGGTCGACGCCGGAATCTCGAAAGCCCAGAGCGCCGCTCGACGAGGCGGCCACTCTGGGCTTTGGATTAGTGAGTTTCAGTGGACATGAGGCTACCAACATCCGCTCCGTTGTTGGCGGAGAAGATCGCATAGACGCGATAGGTCTCGTCGACTCGGCAGAGCGGCGAGAAGACTATGGGCAGATCTACCTTGCGGGTGGCTCCACTGGGAATCGTGCCGAATGGGAGCGGTGTGGGAAGAACCAGCTTTGCTTGGCAGCCGCTCCCTTCCATTGTCGGAACCAAGGTGAAACTGTTCAGACGGCCGCGCTGTGCGGCTGCGTTCCCTGCATTGGTGAAGGAAAGCTGCCAGATGCGGAGTCGATCGGGGCCAGTCTTCCGAGTGATCGCTGCCGTCAGGTGGGAAGAGCCAACCATTGGTCCAACGGTGATGCTGTCCAGCCCAGGCGCAAAGCCGCCAGCATTGGGATTGGTGATCACGATCTTGTTGGCTCCGGCATTCAGCTCTACTGGAAGCAGGACAGGCACCGGCGAATCGAAGGTGCTGCCGTTCACTATCAGGGCGGTCGCTGGGCCGTCGTTGGCGGAGATATAGAAGGTCCGCGGGCCGCTGGTGGTGTAGTCGACCTCGAGTTGATACGTGCCCGCCTCTGCAACCGTGACGTTCGGAAACGTAACAGCGTTCTGGCTGCCGTCGCCGTAGTTTCCCACATAGGCTCCGCCCGAGCAGAAGCTGCAGCCGCCGACGCTGGCCGTGCCACTGAGTTGTGCCGCCTCGGCCTCGTAGGTCGTGAAATCCGGAGCGATCGCACTTCCGTCACCGGAGATGACGATACGATCGAGATCCGCCGCGTAGGTTCCGGGATTGCCGAAGGTGATCGTATTACTACCTTCGTTGAGCGTAATCGGTACGGTGGTGGCTTGGGGCAGGTTAAAGCTGCCTCCCCCCATGTTCAGCGTCGCGGGATGGGTTCCGTTCACCACGTACACCAGAGCCCGCGGTCCCTGTGTCATCGCGTCAACTTCCATGCGGTAGGTTCCAGCGTTCTCTACGTAGACATTGAAGGTCGCGTTATTGCTGGTGGGCGACGCCCCAAGAAAACTTAACTTCGCTCCACCGGAACAGGCGGAGCAAGGAGAGACAAACGTGGCTCCGCTGAGCGCTGCGGACTCTGCTTCATAGCCCTGGCCGGTCGGTGATGTAACCACGCCGAAAGGTGAAACCTTCAACAAGCGTGAACCGTGGCCAAGGATGGTCGTGGTAAATGCAACGGGCGACGGGCCGAGGTTGATACGGTTCCACACGTCGCGCACGGCCAAGGCGTGGCGGAAACCGAGATCGCTCCAGCGAACCGTCACTTTGCTGGGCAGGCCATTCAGGTTGTAGAGAGCAACATAGACACTGCCGTCCGCTTGCTTCGACATCCACACGGGCTGAGGGCCGCCAGTCACCTGCACGGCGGGCCGGCCGGACTGATCGACGGCGATGAGTTCGTCGTTCGTGAAGGCCGACTTGGCGAAATCATCGAGTTTAGTGAGGTCTCCGCCGAGATACATGGGTGAGTTCGCCATGCCCCAAATGGTAATCGCAGTCTGCTTCTCCTCGTCAGAGAGGCCGTCGAGCGTGCCATCGCCGACATCGAGTGTGTCCATGTCGTTCCATCCGAGGGAAGTGCTGGTTTCATGCTGCCAGTCCACGTTGTCGTACTCGCGTAGCACGATACGCGGCCAGTTGGTCAGGGTGGCACAGCGGCCTTCGCACTCGACATCGTCGTCAATGCGACGCGCGTTCGACCACTGTTGCCAAACG
>Ga0137419_10000220_pt1 | contig 18393 bp, 14 predicted proteins | sample CZODoug3_1_2_16f_FD_108279 | JGI IMG/M metagenome (GOLD analysis project Ga0137419, IMG submission 108279) | Vadose zone soil fungal communities from Angelo Coast Range Reserve, California, USA - CZODoug3_1_2_16fungal (Illumina Assembly) | ecosystem: Environmental > Terrestrial > Soil > Vadose... | reverse complement strand
TGCCACCCGCCACCTGTTGGGGCCGCAGCGCCAGTGCGAGGGCTGCGGCACCGAGCGAGCACAGCGAAATCTGAATCGCGCCGGCGTCTCCCCATCCGGCACGGTTCGCGATCCATCCCATCATGTACCCGGCGCCGGCCGCAGAAAGGTACAGGCTCGTGACGAAGACGCCCGATGCCCGGCCGGCGAGATCTCTTCGCACGGCCTTGACGTGGTAGCCGGCCAGGTTCACGTAGATGACACCGCTGACGATGACGCCCCACGCACACGACAGCGCCGCCTGCCAGTAGTAGGAGCCCGGTCCGTTGAACAGCAGGTAGCCGATCAGCGCCGCCGCGGCGAACGCTGCGCTCAGCACGATTCGCGGAGAACCGCGATCGCCGATCCATCCGCCGCCAATCGACATCAGCGCACCGAGTCCATAGACGCTCATCACCAGTCCGGCGCGCTGCGGCGAGTAGCCAAGGCCCTCTCGAAGAAAGGTCGGATAGAGCCCCAGGTATCCGTAGATGACGAGGCCGCCCAGCAGGCTCATCGCGGTCAGCAGGATCGTGTTCCGGTTGACGAGCGTCGCTGCGCCTTCCTCACCGGCGCGCACGGCCGTCGCGCCCTCGCGCTCCGTGCACGACGAGTCGACGCCGATCGCAATCACCGCCATCGCGGCGAAGCCGAGTACGCCGAAGACCGCCATCGGCACCTGCCACGTGCCATACGCGCCGAGCAGCGCGCCGCCCAGCACGGGGCCGAGGATCGCGCCGAGCGCGAACGAGAAGTTCACGGCGCCGAGCGCCGCCGCGCGATGGCCGGCGAAATAGTTTGCGGCGATGGCGAGGAGCACGGTCAGTTGCATCGCTTCGCCAATGCCGGTGAGCGTGCGGTACACGAGCATGTCCGGGTATCCGCGCGACACGACCGTCAGGACGGTGCCTGCCGAAAACAGCGCGATGCCTGACTGCAGGACCGCCCTGCGCGAGAAGCGTGCGAGCAGAAAGCCGGTCGGGACGCCGGCAACCGCCATCCCCAACGTGAAGACAGTGGAGAGAAGCCCGACACCCGCCAGCGAAAAGCCGTACTCGCGACGCACCTCCGGCGCCACCAGCGGGAAGAGTTGCCGATCCATGGCGTTGACGACGTACGAGCCGAGCAGGACGCCGAACATGACGACCCGGGCCACGCGCTACCTCAGGACTGCCGCGTTGACGTTCGTCCCGACGTACCAGTCCAGGATCTGCTCGCCCGTCCAGAAGACGACGCCCGAGCGCGCCTGGATGTGCTCGAGCGCCTCGCGGAAGTACCGGAGCCGATGCCCGGCGCCCATGATGTAGGGGTGGACGACGAGCGCCATCACGCGCGCCGAGTCGTGCGCGTCGGAATAGAACTGGTCGAACTGATCGATCGCGCGGTCGCGGTATTCGGACGCCTTGTGGTGCTGAATCAGCATCATCGCGACGTCGTTGCACTCCTGGGTGTACGGCACGCTCACGAGCGAGCCCGTGCGCGTCTTGATCGGAACCGGCTGGTCGTCGAGCACCCAGTCACAGACGTACTCGTAGCCTTCCTCCGCGAGGATGTCGGGCGTGTCCCACGTCTCGGTCAGCCCCGGTCCGAGCCATCCGCGCGGCCGGCGGCCCGTGAACGCGGCGATGGCCGCCGTCGTCTTCTGGATGTCGACGCGCTCGTCGGGAACCTTCTGCATGTTCTTCTGCCCGAACCCGTGCCCGATGAATTCCCATCGGCGCTCGAGCGCGGCGCGCGCGATCGGCTCGTAGGCGGCAATCGCGCCGCCGTTGATCGCGAGCACCGCCGGAATCCGCAGCCGATCGATCACCTCCAGCATCCGCCAGAAGCCGACGCGGTTCCCGTATTCGTGCCACGCCCAGTTGGGGACGTCGGGCATCGGCGACCCACCCGCCGGCGGCGTCAGCACGGTCCTCGGCATCGGTTCGAGCGGGTTCCATTCCTCGATGTTGACGATGACCCAGACGGCCAGGCGCGCGCCGCCGGGCAGCGCGAGCCGCGGCCGATTGTTGATTGCCGAATACGTGAACCGCTCCGTCGGAAGCATGGTCCGTTAGTATTGACGACTTCGCCCTGATGTCAACGAGGATGTAGACGATAGAAAGGCACGCGCATGTTGAAGGCGACCGCCCAGAAGCTGCTGCCAACGACCATCACAGGTTCGCTGCCGCGACCGAGCTGGTACACCGAAAACCTCGGGACGCGGTCCTTTCTGGACGCGATGGTCAATTCGCGTTTCCGCGAGCAGTACGTCGACACGTTATCGGTGTACCTCCGGGATCAGGAGGTGGCAGGGCTGGATATCGTGACCGACGGCGACTGCCGGTTCGATCAGGACGTCGGCGGGCAGAGCTGGACGGGTTATCCGCCCCACCACATGAGCGGATTCGAGACGCGGCATCCCAAACTGGCGAAAGCCGGCGCGGGAGGCATTGCGTTTCCGCGCGGGCACATCCTGCACGATTACCTGGAAGCGCGTGTGATGCCGACGCTCGTCGGCCCCGTGGGCCGGGGCGAAATGCAGTTTGCAGAGCTCTTCAAAACGGCTCAGCGTCTGACAACGAAGCCCGTGAAGTTTGGAACGGTGACGCCGGAACTGGTCGCGTTCGCGGTGCAGGACGAGTACTACAAGGATCTGCCCACGCGCATCATGGCCTTGAGTGATGCGTTCAACGAGGAGCTGCACGACCTCGCGGATGTGGGAGCCCAGGTCATTCAGATGGAGGAGCCGCAAATCCACCTGCTCGCCGCACGGGGCTACGCGGACAAGGTGATCAACCCCGAATTCATGCTGAACGTGTTCAACAACACCGTCAAGGGGCTGCGTGCGAAGACCGAGGTGTGGTGCCACACGTGCTGGGGCAACCCGTCGCAGCAACGGATGTTTGCGACCGTGCAGTCATACAAGCCCGCGCTCGAATTGCTGAATCAGGTGGATGCCGACGTCATCACGTTCGAGATGAAAAGCTCGAACGCCATCGATCTCGAAGCGGTCGGACAGACGATCACGGAAAAGAAGGTGTGCATCGGGGTCGTCGATCACCACACGCTGCAGGTCGAGTCTCCCGAGGAGGTCGCGGACCTGATTCGTCGAGCGCTGAAGGTCATCCCGCTGGAGCGGCTGGTGATCTCCACCGATTGCGGCATGGGGCGGGAGGGGATGAGCCGGCGTCATGCGTTCTACAAGATGGTCGCCCTGGTGCAAGGGACCAATGTCGTGCGCAAGGAGCTGGGACTGCCCGTGGCCGACAGCCTCGGTGCCAACCCGAAGTTCTCGCTCATTCGTACGGTGTAGAATCGCGCCAACGAAAGGCGGCCAAGACCATGCGATCAGTCATGCACGGCGCGCGCTGTCTGACACTCGTGTTCGTGAGTGTCGTCCCTCTCTTTGCCCAGGACGGAGCCACCGTCTACCGAGCCGCCTGCGCGGCGTGCCATGACACCGGCATCGACCGTGCACCCACTCGATCTGCTCTGATGGCGATGACACCCGAGCGGGTTCTGGCCTCTCTCGAGAGCGGGTCGATGATTTCGATGACCGCCGCGCGATCGGCCGCCGAGCGTCGCGCCGTCGCGGAATTCGTCACCGGCAAATCGTTGCAGCGGCCGCTCGTCACGAGACCGGCAGCGCAATCCATGTGCGTGAGCGGGAGCGCCTTCGGCGATCCATTCGCGCGACCCGGTTGGAACGGCTGGGGCGTGAGCAGCTCCAACACGCGATATCAGGATGCGGCCGGCGCGGGGCTCACCGCCGCCGCCGTGCGTCGTTTGCAGCTCAAATGGGCGTTCGGGTTTCCCGGCGACATCGCCGGGGACGCGCAACCGACGGTCAGCGGCGGGCGTGTGTACGTCGGCAGCCAGAGCGGCAACGTGTACGCGCTCGATGCCGCGAGCGGCTGCATCCACTGGTTCTTTCAAGCCGCGTCCGCCGTGCGCGCCGCGGTCACCGTCGGCCGCATCGACGCCCCGGCCGGACCGACCTACGCGGCCTTCATCGGCGATCGCGCGGCAAATGTCTACGCCGTCGACGCGGCCACCGGCAAGCTGCTCTGGCAACGGAGAGTCGACGACCATCCTGTCGCCCGGGTCACTGGATCGCCCGCGTTCCACAACGGGCGGCTGTACGTGCCTGTGGCCTCCGGCGAGGAGGGAACCGGCGCGGCAGCCGATTACGGGTGCTGTCGTTTCCGCGGGAGTCTCGTCGCGCTCGACGGCTCCACAGGCGACCAGATCTGGAAGACGTACACAATCGCCGAGGAACCGCGTCCCACGAAGACGAACAAGGCCGGCACGATGTTGTGGGGCCCGTCGGGTGCGCCCATCTGGACCGCTCCGACGATCGATCCGTCGCACAACGCCGTGTATGTGACCACGGGGGACAACTACAGCGATCCACCGACGCCTACGAGCGACGCGTTCATGGCCTTTGCGCTCGATTCGGGGAAGATCCTCTGGGTGCATCAGGGGCTGGCGGCCGATGCGTGGAATTCGGCCTGCATTCGCGAGGACACGACGAATTGTCCCGACTCGAATGGACCAGACCACGACTTCGCGTCTCCGCCGATTCTCGTGGAGCTCGCGAGTGGCCGACGCGCGCTCGTCGCCGGGCAGAAATCGGGCGTCGTCCACGCCGTCGACCCCGACCGTCAGGGCGAAACGATCTGGCAGAAGCGGGTCGGCAAGGGCGGCGTCAACGGTGGCGTGCAGTGGGGCTCCGCCGCGGACCAGTCCAATGTCTACGTCGCGCTCTCCGACCTCGGGCGGATCGCCGTACCCCACAGCACGGTGACCCTCCCGGATCCAAAGGTCGGCGGTGGCCTGTTCGCGCTTCGTCTCGACAACGGCGAGCAAGTCTGGTTCAAGGCGCCACCAGCGTGTGGGCAGCGAAAGCGTTGCAGTCCGGCTCAATCGGCCGCGGTCAGCGCCATCCCCGGTGTCGTGTTTTCCGGGTCGGTTGACGGGCATCTGCGAGCGTTCTCCACGAGCAACGGCGCGCTGCTCTGGGACGTCGACACCGTCGGTCCCCAGAAGACGGTGAACGAGGTGCCGGCCCGAGGTGGGTCCTTGAACGGACCCGGGCCGGTGATCGTCGGCGGAATGGTCTTCGTCGAATCGGGATATGCCGCGAACGGTATGCCGGGGAATGTGTTGCTAGCCTTCTCGGTCGACGGCAGGTAACCGCAGGCGCGCCGGAGGCCGCCACGCCGCGATCGTCACGCCGAGCGCGGCCGTGCCCAACAGTCTCCATCGCCACACATCATAGAGCGACGTCGTGGGCTCAGGTGGCACGTCGCCCCGCACGATGTAGTACGGAAACCAATCTCGAAAGTATGTGGCGGTGTTCATCCGTTGCAGCGGCCGCTGGGTCAACAGCGTCGCGATGCACACGATGAGGGCGAGCATCCACCGCCGCCGGGACAGTTCCAGCGCGCGGGCCGACACCGCGAATGCCATCACGAACAGTGGGAGCAGGTAGGCAAGGTACCGCCACAGATCCACATCTCCCATCGCGGCCACGCCGAGCACGAAGAGGCCGAACGAGAACCATTCGTGCTCCCCGCGACAGCACCGCCACACGTCGGGCGCCCGAGCGACGACGAACAGGCTGACACCGCCAAAGACCGTCAGAAGGAAGTAGGTGAAGAAGAGGACGAAGAGGGGATCCCACCAATAGGCCAGGCTGTTGAGTAACCTCGCCAACGATACGATCTCGCCGCCAGAGTCGGGCCCGGCCATCTGGTGGGAGACGATCGCCCGCCAGCCGAAAGCAATCAGCAGGACCGGCGCGTACGTCCCAGCAATCCGACGCAGCGGAACACGGAGTCGAAGGTCACGGTGAATGCCGAACAGGACGGCTGCGATCCCAAACTCCCTACTGAGCACGGCGCCCGAACAACAGACTGTGGACAGGACCCGTTTTCCCGAGACGATCGCCAGGACGGCCAGCGTCAGCAGCGCATAGGCGCCGGCGTCTATGCCCACTGGATAGTAGGAGACGTACTTCACAGTCGCGATACAGAGGAACAGATTCACGACCATGAGGATCTTCGCGGCCGTGTCCTGGCTGTACCGATCGAAGAGGAGGCAAACGGCGAGCGCGAGGAGCCCGACATACACGTAGTTCATCACGATGAAGGCCGCAATGACATCGCCGGCGAGCGCCTCGTACGCCGGAACGTTCAGCCAGACGACCATGGGCCGAAGGGCCGGGTTCGGTTCGCCCTTCGCCCAGCCGCCTTCGAGCATCGTCTTGTAGTCCAACCCAACCCAGCCGAACCCCCCATTCGTTGAAATCCTCTGATCAGCGGCATCGATAATGGCAAAAAGTCCAACGGCGACGACGACGAGTACGACGTTGAACGACAGCAATCCTCGCCCGCGCGTACCGGCAGCTCTCGAATCTCTCACTGTCATAGCGACGTCATCGACACGCGTCGGCGGCGTGCGGAACCATGTAAGAAGCTGCGCCTTCATGCCGCTAACGGAAGCACGGCCATCCAGTGGCGCCGTCGCGGGAGACCGGTTCACGCATGCGATCCACGAGCACGGCGACGTGAAACCCCTCGTCGATCTCGGTCGTTACCAGGGGGCGGTAGCGCTCGCTCACGTACGCGTTCACGGTGGGGAAATCGTCGCGGAGATCGTCCGCGTAGTCGCTGGGGATGAGCACAAAGGGCACCTCCTGCCGCCGCAGCCGGTCGACCACCTCGCGCTGGTTCTCGTCGGATCCGAAATATCCGTACATGAACACATTTTGCCCGCCGGCAAACCCGCGGCGCGCAAAGTAGGGTACCTCCGGCATGAAGCCGCCCGTCAGCAGGCGATCCGTCGTCGCAGTACAGCGATCGAGATACTCGAAGAACGGAACCATCTTCGTCACCGTATGGGTCGGCACCTGGTGCGGGTCGAAACGCGCGTGGAGCGCCCGTGCCCGCTGCTCGAAACGCTCCGGGACGCTCATCACGGTTGTCAGCGCCATGCGCTCGACTTGATCGCTCATGTGTCCGACGAGAATAGTGGCCCATGCGGCGGCGGCAATCAGGGCGATCGCCATCGGGACCAGCGCCGCACGGTGCTTCGCCGCCTGTGCCTGCCCCGTGAGCCACGCGCCAAGGACGACGGCGGGGACGATGGCATCGGGGACGCGGGTCGCCGGTGGGTCGCGGAGAAAGGTGAGATTGACGAGGACGGCGACTGCCGCGATGGGGACGATTCGTGCGATCACGTGCTCGTGCCGGTTGCGTGTGCGCGCCGCAAGGGCGGCCACCCCGACGGCAACAGGAAGTGCGTGGTACAACCACACCATCACACCGTACGGGCGTTCGGGTCCAAAGAGACTCGGCCAGATACGGACGCTGTGCATCGCTTCCCGGCGGCTGAACTCGATGCCCGTCCGGAGGTACAGCCAGATCCCCTGCGTCATCTGCACGTACACCAAGTACGGCAGGACGAGCGCTCCGACCGCGGCAATCAGCACCACAGCGCGGTTGACACGCGCCTTCAGGTTTCCTTGCGCGGGCGCGAGCGCCGCGGTGAGTACGCTACCCACGCCGACGAACAGGCCGTGGTCATGTCGGAACAGGAACGCGACGGCGGTGGCGGCCGCCATCGCGAACAGCCGGCCGGTTGTCGGCCGCGCGACGTACCGCAGGAACAGCAGGAACGCCGCAGGGTAGATGAGGATCTTCGGATAGCTGTAGGTCCTGGGATAGATGGCGACCTCGAACGCCACGGCGCCTGCTGCCAACAGAAGCGATCCGCTCAACGCCCGCACCGTGAAGAGTGTGAAAACGGCCGCAGTTCCAAACGCGAGCACGACCAGGAGGGCCTCCGAGAACAGCGTCGGGCCGAACAGCGCCTGGAAGAGTGCCGATGACGCAATCATCAGCGGAAGGCCTGGGTCGACGTAGTCGCGCGTCGGCAAATCGCCCAACGACACCATCTGCCACGCGGGGGTGAGCGTGGTGAAGTGATCGTTGGGAAACCCGTCGAGTGTCAGGAAACGGTAGGCCGCCCCAGCAGTGAACACCGTTGCCGCGGCAAGTACCCACCGGCGCGACTCGCGCGCGCTCACGGACCAAGCGACGACGCCCCGCGTCGCGACCACGCGACGAAGGCGGCGAGCCCTCCTGCGGCGAACGTCAGGACGAACGTCACGGCCGCAGGGTGTACGCCGGCGCCGTCGTGTTCTGCCCCTTGTCGCAGCACCCGGCGAGGAAGTTCGGCCGATAGGGATTGCTGAGACTGTTGTTGCCGCGGGGAAGTTGCCCGACCTTCGGCGTGCCGTTGATGCGCGCGAGGACGCGCTCGCGCGACTGCTCGATCCGCTTCAGCAGCGCATCGACGTTCCACCCCACGAGCTTTCCCTTCCAGTACACGACCTTGCCCGCGATCAGGACATCGCGCACGTGCCTCGGGTTCATCATCGTCACGATCGTGCCGGGCACGTTGTTCATCGGCCACGTGTTGATGCTGCGCGCGTCGAGGACGATGATGTCGGCTTCCTTGCCGGGCGTGAGCGTGCCCACCTTGTCGAGGATGCGATTCGAGGCGGCGCCCGCGATGGTGGCCATCTCGATCACCTGGCGGCTCGTGATGGCCTGCGGCACCGGCAGGTTGCCCGGATTGCTCTCCGGGAAGGCCAGATCGTTTGCCAGCGCGCGCTGCAGGCAGAATGCGCCGCGCATGAGCGAGAACGGATCCGTCGTCATGTTCGTGTCGACGTCGGGGCTCAGGCTCGGCAGGATGCCGTGGTCGAGCGCGAGCTGAAACGGCGGCATGCCGTGGCGCATCTGCATCTCGATCAGGACGGCGATCGACACGTGCGCGCCCCTGTCGCGCCAGATGTCCCAGGCGCGCGACTTGTTCTCTTTCGGGTACGCGTCCTGCCATCGCGTGCAGTGGATGAACGTGACGTCGGACCAGTCGGTTCCGTTTCGCGCGTCCGCCGCCGCGTTGATCACGACGGGAGCGCCGCCGACGTTGTGGTTGTGAATGGACGCGCCGAACGCGCGGGCGAGCTGCCATCCGGTGAAGTCGGCGCCCGCCGCCGCGGGTCCAGGACCGCCGCCGAATCCGAGCGTGACCAGCTGATCCTTCGAGCTGAAATACGTCTTCGCGATGCGGCCGATACCCTTTGCCGTGTCGTTCATCGCGCCGGGGAACTCGTAGGGGCTGCCGTCGCGGCTCCGGTCGATCCCTCCCGTGTACGCGTAGACCATCCGGCGGCCCGAGTCCATCAGCCCCTTGATCATCGCGTCGGTGTGCTCGGGCGTGTGCGACGACTGCGACGTGTCGGTGCCCGTGGTGATCCCCTCGCTGATCTCGCTGAGGCATGCGACGAGCTCGGAGATGTAGCAGTCCTCGGGGTCGTATGGCGCGCGCCCGAGGTCCCAGACGATCGCGTTCGGGTCCGCCGGAGCGGTGATGCGCCCGGCGGTCCAGACGTTCTGCACGACCGAGCCGTAGCTTTCCTGCGGCCACGCGCCCGCGAGCAGGCCATCCGGGATCACGCTGCGCTGCAGCGTTTCGTACTGATGATGGTGCGTCGTGATGAAGCCCGGCATCACGATGGTGCCGGTGCAGTCAATCACCTCCGCGTCGCCGGCAGAGATCGTTGGCGCGATCTCGGCGATCTTCTTGCCGTCGATCAGCACGTCCGCTTTTTCGAAGTCGCCCACGCGCGGGTCGAGGCTGAGGACGACACCGCCGCGCAGGAGGATGCGGCGGCGCTGGCCGTCGCCGACGAGGCCCTGGAGATCGGCCGGCGTCGCCGAGCGCAGCCCTTGCGCCGGCCCCGCGCTCGGAGCCTGCGCCCCGTTCGCCGTCCCGGCTGGCATGCCGCAGCCGACCGCCGGGATCGTCGCGGCGGCAATCCCCGCCGCGCCCGCCTTGATGAAATCGCGCCTCGTCCTGGGGATCGGGGATCGGGGATCAGGGATCAAAAGCCCTTGATCCCCGATCCCTGATCCCTGATCCCCGACGGATCCCGCACCCCGGATCCCGGATCCCGGCCGGCCGCGGCGGATCACCGCCGGTACCAGTCGTGCAGCTTGTCGCCCTGCGGGACCTTCCGCGTGATATCCACGACGATCGTGTCGCCCTCCCACCGCTGCACGAGCTGCTGCTTGCGCAGGTTCCCGTACATGAACTCCTCGACGAACTCGATGCAGCGGTACTCGAGCAGCTGCGCGTTCGGCTCGAGCCGGCGATAGAGCGGCATCGCGATCTTCCACGGACGCGTGAAGGTCTTCGGATCCTCGATCGTCACCTCGTAGTTGATGGCGTCCGGGGTGATCGGCGTGAAGCGCTCGACCAGGTGCAGCGCGTCGCTGTGGAAGTTCCCGGCCCTGTCGAACCAGTTCTTGCCGTTGAAATGGCTTACGTCGACGACCAGCGTGTCGCCGTCCCACCGGGCGACCGAATGGCCCATGTAGGTGTCGTCGGGCGGCGGGTCCACCTTGTCGAGATGGATCGTGCGCGCGGTGCTCGTGAACTCGTACGCCATCTGGATCTTGTTGGTGCTCTGGACGATCTCGAAGGGGTACGGCATGTACATCGCGCGCGGAATGCCCGGCAGGTAGCACTTGAGCTCCGGGTCGCGATCGATCCAGTGCTCGCCGTTCTCCTGCTTGATCTTCGCGGCGTCCGGCGTGTACGGAATCTGCCCGTCGCCCTGCACGACGCCGACAGACCCCGGGACGCCGCCGGCCGCGCCGAGCGCCAGCACCGGCGCCGCGGGAACGCGCGCGTACTCATACGGGTAGACGCCGGCTTGCATCACCGCCCCGGGCCGCGCGTCGTGCGCCTGCAAATCCCAGTTGGCTTCGTTGGCCGCCTGCCAGATGCCGCTGAAGTTCGGCTTGCCGTCGGCCGTGCGCGCGGGCCGCGATGCCTGCCCCGCGGTGCGTGTCACCGACACCGAGATCACCGCGCTTACCGCCGCCGAGACGATTGCCACTGTGACGATCGAGCTTCTGACGTGTCGCATGACGCCCTCTCCTTCGTCTGTATTCAGCTCGAGTTATCGACTCAACGGATTGGCGTCCTCGCCGGTGTCGGCAAAGCCCAGGGCAAATCCTCCGCATCCCGCCGTGCACTCCTTGGCCGGGTCGGGGCCGCGCTTCTCCGCGAACGCGCGGTCCTGCGCGCGCGCGCCCGCCAGCAGCGCCGGCATCCCGTAGTTGCCCTCGTGGCACCGGGGCTCCTTGTAGATCCGGTTCGCCTCGTCGCTCTGCCTGCTGAATGCCTGCTTCACCGTCCAGGGCCCGGTCCACGTCGTCGGGTCCTCGATCGTGACGGCGTACTCGATCGTGTTCGCGTCGAGGCGCGTCCACCGTTCGACGAGATGCAGGTTCTCCTGCGCGCCCTGGAAATACGACTTCGGGCTGAAGTTGGTCACGTCGACCACGAGCGTCTTGCCGTCCCATCGGCCGCGTGAATCGCCCCACCACTGGCGGACGTTCGAGGGCAGATGCGGAGCGTCGGTGACGGGGATGACACGCTGCCATCCCTGTCCCTGACCGGTGTCGTAGAAGATCGCCACGCGCCCGGGCGACTGCACGACCTGAAGGTAGAAGCCGGTGTTGCCGCCGAAGTCGGGCAGGACGGCCGCCATGCACCGCTCGCCGAGGCCGCGATCCTCGGGATTGTTGGCTCGATTGATCGCGCCGCCTCCAGCCCCGCCGCCGCCGGCCGCGCCGACGGTCACGTAGTACGGCGGCGCTTCGTTCCGTTTTGGCGACGGCGGGCCGTACGTCCCGCCTTCGCACCCCGGCAGCTTGTTCTTGCACAGGTCCGTCGACTGCAGGAGCGCCAACTGATACTCGCGCATGGCCGCCCGCTTCTTCTGCGCCTCCGGCGTGAGCGGAGGAATCCTGCCGTTCGGCGGGTCGACGACCATCGACGTCCGGCGGCCCATGCGCTTGTGGGTCGTGAAGATGGCCGCGTTGTAGGCGCCGCCCACATCCTGCTCGCTCCCGCGGGTACGGCGGCTCTCGTCGGCTTCGCGGCCAATCGCTTCGGCCCGCTGCTTGTCGAGCTCGGCGCGCTCCTCGTCGGTGAAGAACTCCCTGTCCGCGTACTTGGCGGGCCGCTGCAACGGGATCTCGCCGTCGGCGGTCCAGATGCCTTGCAGGTCCGGCTCGCCCCAGGCGGTGCCGGGCGCGGGGCCCTTTCCGTCGGCGGCCGGGCCGGGCCGCAGGCGTGGGAGCGCAACAAGGGCCATGATGACCATGACCACCGCCGCGCCGATCAACGCGAGAAGTCGTCTGCTCATGAGTGCCTCCTGTGATGGCCGCTGTCAGCTGGCAGCTGGCAGTCGGCAGCTGGCAGCGCAGCTGAGAGCGCAGCGCCGAAGTTTCTGCCCGCTGCCCGCTGCCTGCTGCCCGCTGAAAAACGGTGCAATCCTACAGCACTTTCAGAGCACCGTCGTGGTGATGTGGGAGTAGTCCTGCTCTACTGAGTGCCTGCTTTTCCAACGAACCGGAGGAACTCGCTCCAGGGGACAACGCGACCGTGGAGCGGCGCGATCCGGTCGACGGGAAGCTTGAGCCGCTGGACGTTGTTGTAGAGGCTCATCGCCGCGGCGCTCGGCATCGCCGGAGGCGGCGTGTTCGGCGCCGGCGGGTTGAACAGGTCGGCCTCGACCAGGATCCGCTCCGCCGGGAGGTACGCCATCAGCATCCCGACCGCATGCGGATTGCCCGCGACGACGTGGAGGTCCATGATCCGCTTGCCGTCACTGATCGTGTACTTGTCGTTCTGCACCTGTTCCAGGATGAAGGTCTCCTGGAACTCGTCGGGCGGGTACAGCGAGAGCCGATCCGGGTCGAGTGTCCGCGGCGACAGGTCCATCACCGAGTAGTAGTAGTAGGGGACGATGTCGCGATGGGCGATCGGGATCGCGCCTTCGTGCACGTAGGTACGCAGCCCGCCCGCGTGGTCGAAGTGGTGATGCGTGCTGACCACGTACTTGATCTGCTTGTTCGGAAACAGCCGGTGCACTTCGGCGATGACGGCGAGCGACCGCGCCTCGTTGAGCGGCGCCTCGACGACCGCCACGAAGTCGGCGAACTCCACGGCCACGCTGTTGTGCGTGCCGCCGGCCAGATGGTACACGCCGTCGGCGAGCCGCTGCGCCTCGACACGCACGGGCGGGACCGTCGCGTTCTGCGCGGCCGCGGGAACGGTGATCGCGTCGCCGCACGCGTTGGGCTGGACGGCGCTGATCGTGATGCCGAACGAGTTGTGCCCGCCGTCGGGGACGCCGAAGAACCCCTGCGGCCGCAGCTCGTGGTCCCAGTTCGAGTGGTGGTGGAAGTTGGACGGGAACCACACGCTGCCGTACTGCTTGTAGTTGCCGTACGTCTTCTCCTCCACCGTGTCGCCCAGCATCGGCGTGGGGACGAAGGTCTGTATCCGCACGACGCGGTTGGTCTCCCGATCGATCGATCCCTGGATGCGGAACTTGCCCATCGTGTAGGCGAGGATGTTGCGCCGCTCGCCTCCGCCTTCGTACCGTTCGAAGCCGACGAGGTCGCGCGCCGCCATCGCCCCCTTGAGGAACCCGTGCGGGTCGAGCCAGATCTCCAGCTGCCGCACGTCAGCCGCCGCGGGCTGCGGATTGACGTCGGCGCCGTTGAGATTCCAGGCCGTGTTGCCGCTCACGAGCGCGACGCTCCGCTGTTCGCCCTGGATGGGAATACCGCCGCCGCCGCGGGGCGGGTAGTTGCCCTGGCGACGCGTCTGTTCTTCGCGCATCGACCTGGCGTCATAGTTGATGGTCCGCGAGAAGTTGGCCAGTTCGACCTTCGGCCAGTCGTCGCCCGGCGAGAAACTCTGTCCGACGATGCCCACGTAGCCGCCGGTGCCCGAGTAGGTGATGCACCTCAGCGTGTCGGTGCCCATCGCCCGGACGGCCGCCTGCAACGTGGCTCTCGCGTCCTGGGCGTGTGCTGCGGCGCCGAGCAGCGGGAACAGGAACAGGAACATCCAGAGTGTCTTCCTCATACGTGACCCTTCCGTTCTGCGTGACCGTCCGGTTGAGGGGCTAACCGTATGTCAATTCCACCGCCCGGACAACTGGTGGACGTCGTCGGTCACCGGCTGCACTCCGTCAACTGCTTCGCCTTGGAGGGGTGCCGCCGCCGTACGTACTGGTCGGCCAACTCAGGCGCGACAGGCGTGGCGCGCCTGGTCGTCAGCGTCGTCAGCCGCGGCGGCCTGCTGAGGGCGCCGCTCGAGCTGGATGGCCGGCGGTTCGCCGGTTTCGCGGAACATTCGGACTCGCCCATCAAACCGGTTTACGCGCCCCGGTGTCTGGCTGTAGGATTGGCCCGCCAACGCGACTGTATCTCTCCGATTTTTGTTCCTGATGCGACCGCGTGCAGTTTTCTGACGAGGTGAACGCGTTATGACGATCCAGGAGCAAACGCCACTCGAACCCGGCAACGTCTCCCGGCGTGCCTTCATCAAGATGGTGATTGCCAGCGGTGCGGCCGTCTCGGCCTCCGCGTACATGTTCCGCGGGCCGACGCTCATGGGCCAGGGGTCGCTGCCCGGCGCGGTGGAACGCCTGATGACGTTGAACGTCAACGGCCAGATGCGCCGCGTGGACGTGATGAAGCAGGAAACGCTCGCGATGACCCTGCGCTACAAGCTTGGCCTCACCGGCACCAAGCTCGGTTGCGACAGGTCCGAGTGCGGCGCCTGCACCGTCCTCATCGACGATGTGCCGCATTACTCGTGCTCGATCCTGACGCACACCGTTCGCGAGCGGAAGATCCTGACCATCGAGGGCCTCGAACGGCCTGACGGCACGCTGCACCCGGTGCAGCAGGCGGTGCTCGACGAGCAGGGCTTCCAGTGCGCGTTCTGCATGTCGGGGTTCATCATGTCCACGGTCGGGTTCCTCAAGACCAACCCGAAGCCGACGCGCGAGGAACTGGCGCACGGCATCTCGGGCAACCTGTGCCGCTGCGCGGACTACGACAAGATCCTGCGCTCGATGATGCGCGCCGCCGCGTACACGCGGCAGACGACCACCTGACGGAGGTAATTCAAAATGCAAAATTCAAAATTCAAACCGTACCCAGGTACGGCAATGACGGGGTGAAAGGCGTTGCGCCATTCACCGCGTTGGCGCGAACCAACACGGGTTTGCATTTTGCATTTTGAATTTTGAATTGGAGGAGATGGGACATGGCAATAGTTCACGACGTAATGCCCGTCTTCGAGTTGTTTCAGCCGACGACCGTCGAAGACACCCTGGCGCTGCTCGATCAGTACGACAAGGATGCGTGGGTGCTGGCCGGCGGGCTGGACACCTTCGACTGGTTCAAGGACCGCAACAAGCGGCGGAAGGTGGTCGTCGATCTCAGCGGCGTCCCGGCGCTGCGGGGCGTGAAGAAGGCCGCCGACGGCGGCATCGAGATCGGCTCGTCCACCACGCTCACCGACGTGGCGGGCGATCCGCTCGTCAAGGAAGGCTACCGGCTGCTGTCGCAAGCGGCCGCGCTGGTGGCGTCGCCGCAGATCCGGAACCAGGGCACGCTGGGCGGCAACATCTCGCAGGACACGCGCTGCTGGTACTACCGCTCCGGGTGGACCTGCTACCGGGCCGGCGGCAACATCTGCTACGCCGACACGCCGACCGCCATCAATCGCGAGCACGCCATCTTCGACGCGAACCGGTGCGTCGCGGTGAACCCGTCCGACACGGCGCCCGCGCTCGTCGCGCTCGACGCCCAGATGGTCATTCGCTCGATGGACGGCGAGCGGGTCGTCAACGCCGAGGACTACTTCATCGGACCGGCAACCGACATCACGCGGATGACGGTGCTGCGGCCGGGCGAGCTGCTGACGACGATTCGTGTGCCCGCCGCGTGGGCGAACGCGGAGTTCTACTTCGAGAAGGTCCGCGAGCGGCAGGTATGGGACTTCCCGCTCGTCAACGTCGCCTCGGCGATGAAGCTGTCGAACGGCACCATCCAGGCCGCGCGCATCGTCGTCAACGCCATTGCCGCGCGTCCGATGCGGATGAGGGCGGTCGAAGACGCCATCGCGGGCAAGCCGCGCACCGAGGAGACGGCGGCGATGGCCGGTGAGCTGGCGGTGCAGGGCGCACGGCCGCTCGCGCACAACGGCTACAAGATTCCGCTCGTCAGGAACCTCGTGAAGCGCGCCATCAGGGGAGGGGCACGGGCATGACGAACTTCCTGGTGCAGTGGGGCGTCAACCCCTGGGGCGAGGACACGCTCGTCCACGCGCAGTGGGGTCTCGTCTACCTCGCGCTGGCATTCGGCCTCTGCTTCATGGTGGGGCACACGCTCTTCGTGAGGTACTGGCCAAAGCCGGCGGGACCCGGCACCGCGCCGGTCAACGAAGCCGAGGCGGCCAGGGTGCCGGCACGCGTGAAGCGGCATTCGCTCGCGGCGCGGATGTTCCATTGGATCATGGCGGCGTCGATGCTGACGCTGCTCGGCACGGCAGCGGCGCCGGTTCTCGGGCTCCAGTTCAACTGGGTCGAGATCCACTGGATTGCCGGCCTCGTGCTCACGGTGTCGATCGTCTACCACATCATCCACGCGAGCTTCTGGCTCGACTTCTGGTCGATCTGGCTGAACCGGGAAGATGCGGGCGAAGCGACGGCGCGCTTCAAGCGGGCGATGGGCCGCAGCGCGCCCGCGCCGCGCAAGGCCGGGAAATATCCGTGGGACAACAAGATGTATCACACGGCCATCGTGCTGTCGGCGCTCGCCACGGTGCCGACCGGGCTCTTCATGATGAACCGCGTGGAGACGCCGCTGTTCACGCGCAACCCCTACCTGTTCGGCGACACCACGTGGGGCCTCATGTACGTCCTCCACGGGCTGTCGGGCATCGGGCTCGTGGGGTTGACGATGGCGCACATCTACTTCGCGATCCGCCCGGAGAAGCTGTGGATTACCAAGGGGATGGTGTTCGGCGACATCAGCCGCCAGGAATTCCTGCAGCACCACGATCCGGAGCGCTGGGCCGTGGGGGCACAGGCGCGCGGCGCCGCCGAACAGCACCATCTGTGACCATGACGCGTGACGAGCTGAAGAACCGCTGCGGCAGGATCGAGGAGTGCTACGAGTTCATGCTCGCGTATGCCGCGCAGGGTCTTCGGACCGAGCCGGGTGGCGGAAGCGGCTCGCAGGTACGGACGTTGTTGACCAGGTGCGATGCGGCACTCGACGGTCTCGGCGACGTCCTCGGGGAGATCGTGCGGAGCGAACGGCTCCAGCCCATGGAGAAGTACGACGCGTTCATCGCGGTGCTGAACCGCGATGCGAGCGACGCGCGCGCGGCCGTCGGCCTGGTGCTGGCCCAGCCCTCGATCAGCTCGCAGCTGGTCGACAACCTCAACGCGTCGATCCACCTGCGCGCGCTCCTCACCGATTTGTTTCTCATCGACGAGATCGTCCGGGCGGAACCCGTTGGCAGCATCCCTCTAGCGGATTAGACCGATCGTAGGGGCCGACCTTAAGGTCGGCCCCTACAGTACGAGGTGAGTATGGCTGACAAGAAACTGGTCGGACAGAACTACACGACGCCCGATCTCCGGGCGAAGGTGACCGGCCGCTCGAAATACGCGGAGGACTTCCGCGCCGAGGGGATGCTGTTCGCGAAGCTGCTCCTCAGTCCGTTCCCGCACGCGCGCGTCCGCAGCATCGACACGAGCGCGGCGCTCGCCATGCCGGGAGTGCGGGCGATCGTGACGGCCGACGACGTGCCGGGACCGAGGGATCAGGTCAGCGATGCCGGCGCGCTCATTAAAGCCAACCCGAGGAGCGAGAAGGCGCTGACCAACGAGCCGCTCTACCAGGGCGAGCCCGTGCTCGCCGTCGCGGCGGTCGACGAGCTCACCGCGGCGGAAGCGATCGAACGGATCAAGATCAAGTGGGAGCGGCTCCCCCACAGCGTGGACCCGGTCGCGTCGCTGCTCCCGGGCGCGATGAACCCGCGCGTCGAGGGGAACGTCTGGATCCGCCCCACCGCGCCGCCGGGACAGCCCGTTCCGATTCCCGAGGTGATGGACCTGAAATGGACCGAGGCTGAAGCCGAGGAATATAAGACCGGCCGCCTCCCGATGGGGAAGGACACGGACCCGAGCTGGTCGTACGGCGACCTCGAGGCCGGCTTCAAGAAGGCCGACCTCGTGCTCGACGAGACGTTCGTCACGCCGAACACCAGCCACCAGTGCCTCGAAAGCCGCACCTCGATGGCGTACTGGCAGAACGGCAAGCTGTTCATCCATCTCTCGACGCAGAGCACCGTGCAGACGGTGATGTCGGTCGTCCGCTGGCTGGACCTTCAGCCGGAGAACGTCGTGCTCATCAGCGAGTACTG
>Ga0137419_10000214_pt1 | contig 18627 bp, 15 predicted proteins | sample CZODoug3_1_2_16f_FD_108279 | JGI IMG/M metagenome (GOLD analysis project Ga0137419, IMG submission 108279) | Vadose zone soil fungal communities from Angelo Coast Range Reserve, California, USA - CZODoug3_1_2_16fungal (Illumina Assembly) | ecosystem: Environmental > Terrestrial > Soil > Vadose... | reverse complement strand
GGAAAGAAGGAAGGACGACCCGGTGCGGGAAAATACCTTCTCATTTGTGCCGGAGACCAGGCGCGCATTGCTCCTGACTTCCTGGCCGTCGTGAACTTTGACCAACACTCCCGGGGGTATGGCAAGGTTGTTGCCACCGCCCCGTTTCCATCACCCGATGCCACGGGCAATGAACCGCATCACATTGGCCTTTCGCAAGATGGGAAGGTCGTGGGATGTGGCGGGCTGCTGAGTGTCCTGAAAGGGCAGAAGGACATCTTCTTTTTCAACGTTGCTGATCCGAAATCTCCCAAATTTCTCTCTTCCGCTGACCCGCCCCTTTCTTCCATTACGGATGAATTTCATGCCCTGCCGAATGGCGGCTATCTGGTCACTATGATGGGCGGAGCATCCGGGATGGCTCCGGGACGGGTGGTTGCCTTTGACAGGAATCTGCACCTGCTCAAGGAATATCCTGACAATCCGCCCACGGATGGTTTTAATCCCCACGGAATTTCCATTCGCGCAGACCTCAATCTGATGGTGACCAGCGACTTCGTTTGTCCCACGACTACGCTCGGCTCCATGGGTAGCGATATTGACTTCCGTGGAAGCGTTCGCGTTTGGGACTTCCAGCACAAGAGCATACTGCGCACCATTGCCATTCCCGGCACTGTGGGAACGATCGATGTGAAGCTGATTCCAGGCGATCGCAAGGGACGCGCGTTTACCGCGGGCATGCTCGACGATCACCTCTACCTGATCGACACCCAGCAAGGAACCGCAACCTCGGTTTTCGATTTCAGCACCATTTCTGCCGGGGGGTGGCCGCAGCTCATACGCACCACGCGAGACGGCACTCGCTTGTTCGTTTCCATGAACGTGGCGGGAAAGATCGCCATGTTTGACACCTCGAACCCGGAGAAGCCCAGACTATTGACGACACTCGATCTGGGGCAAGGCTCCGGTCCCCATTACATCGCTCTGACCAGGGACGAGAAGCGTCTGGTGATCAGCGACTACTTCTTGAATGAGGACAACTTCGGCAAGGTTCATGCGGAAGGCGACCACAAGATCCACGTGACGAAGGTCACGAAAGATAGTCTGGTTTTAGATTCCAGGTTTGATCTCGACTTCAACACCGCATTCTCAACCGGACCCGCTCGCCCCCACGGGATCGCAATCAAGTAAGTGCGACGCTCGAGCGGCGCAGGGGGGCGATAACGAGATGACGGTCAACGGCTCGGACTTTAATGCAACTCCATGCGTGAAGAAGTCCTGTTGGCGCCACGGGGTTTCTGAGCCAAAGGAAGGAAGAAACAAGACGTGAAGTCAAACAGACAGATGATACGAGGAGGATCCATGCTCAGAAATATCTCCATCTTGATCGCCCTGGCTTGCGGTCTGTCGTTCGCTGGCGCACACATGCGGGACTCCAAGCCATCCGAAAGTGCTCACCAGCCCACTCCCGCCGAGGGCTACACCGTCCACGTCACCGCACCGCATCTGGTAAATGGTCATGTGATGGGGCCGTACCACCACTACTGCAAGGTTATCGCGCCCGATCCACAAATTGTCTGCCTTATCTTCGACTCAACCGACACTAACGCTCCTTTGAGCCAGATCGAATTCATCATGGCGAAGAAACTGACCCGGCCCAACATCAATCGTGATGACTGGAACCGGCTATGGCACGATCACGCAGTAGAAATCGCGGGAGGCAGAGTTCAAGTGCTGGATCTGCCTCCTGACAAAGCCAAGGAAGTGGCCGACCTGGTCTCAACCACAGACGGCTTGATCTACAGCTTCCAGTACGACAGCCGTCTCCCGAACGGGAAGATCACCATGGCACAAGCGGTAGGCCACGAACCGTTGACAGCCGCCGAGTATGAGCGAAGCCGCAAAGAAATCAGTGCCACTGGCGATCGATCCAAATAGACGGCCTGTTGGCTTAGACGCTGAAGCGCGAAACGGTGTTGGAGGTGTATCGGACGCGGGTAGCGTCGCATTGACCCTCCAGAATTCGAGCCACCTCTGTGACCGCTATGGGACCGGAGCCAGGCGCACTCCAGCGTAAAGCGGACCAATCCAGCACTTTCCCGGAAGGAAGTACCCTCTCGCCTCAGACGGAGTATATGGACGCTGAGGACCAGGGCAATACTTGAGGAGGGTATACATCGCATCAGGGGATTTGGCTACACCCTCCACCACTGGCGGGAACCTGGACGACGGAAAGCCCGGGCGGCCTACGTCATAGAACGAACTTCAGTTGTGCTAACACTGTCGCATCCCGCCGTTGCGGAGAAGGCAGGAGAGCGACACCCGACCTTATCTACCCGATCTCCAATTGGGAAAGCGTGGCTTGCGGTTTGCGCGGGCCCGCTGAATGGCTGCGGGAATGATTCCCCAAGCGGTCGCGCCATCCAATGGAGGGAAGGGGAGGAGGTTGAAGACGACGATTCCGAGGCTAAAAAAACCCAGAATGGCCAAAACCGCGTTAACGGCGTCAAACCGAGTGTAGCCAAACATCGCAACCCAAGCGAGCAGCGGGAGGGCCACCACCATTTGCGCGACAACTCCGCCCCAGGCGATGACGCAGTGGTCGAAACGCGACCATGGGGTTTCAAAATACGTCACCCCGAAAATGGGATAGAGCTTGACCGAAGAAACTCTCGAACCACGCCGTTGGGCTGCGATCACATGCCCCCATTCGTGGATGAAGAGCAGACCCATGTAGCAAACAAGGCCCGCGAGCGCAAGCACAGGGCGATGGATAGCGTTGGCCAAAATCAGGGCAGCGATCGCAAGTACCGTCCAATGCACGTACACATCGACCTGGTCGATTTGCACGATGAGGGTGAGGGGCTCGAGCTTGATCGGAGTCGGCACTCGGATTGAGTGTGGCATGGTGCTTGTTCCCCCGTAACAACGGCGGCTCGGTCTCGCGTCGCAGTTTACTATAACTGAGCCGGTGAGGACGCGTGACGTACCCAGCCTGACCAAATGGTCAGCCGTAGGTGTCATAAACTCCCATCCGAGGACTTTGCGGAAATGAAATCACGTCAGGCGAGGCAAATTGGCCCCAAAACGGTCGTGTGACCGCTGTGTGACCGAACCAGGAGCGCCTGCGTAAAGCGAACCGGTCCCGTGTTTCCGAAAGGGTGTTTTGTCCGCTACGGGCAACGCTCCGAATCTGGATGTCTTCCCGGTGATCTATGACATTGTCATTTCGTTCCGACCACCCGGGGGTCCGGGGACCGGATATCCTACAACTGTGACGCCGAGCGAATAAATCAGTTGGCAGACGAGCCCGTTTCCGACCGCCGCGCGGACCGATAACGAGCAATCTGGAAGTAAAGAAAAACAGCACGCGGTGTTGCCCACGTGCTGCTCACGATGAGCGTTATTTTCCTGGCATATAGCCGAGATCTGCTCGGTAGGCAGCTTCTTCGGTGTACTGGTGGGCTGTACAGTCGCGAATCGTCTTCTGGATCTGATCGGACAGTTCCTTCCCGTAGGCTTCATTGAGGACGTCTGCGGTAGTTTTTGGTAGCGGCGCGAAATCCGCCCAATTCTTTCGGCTATTAAGCAGAACAAATGTGGGTCCCTCACCTCCGTTGACTAACTGCAGCCAGCCACTGGTTTTCGGCCAGTCCGCTTGCTTGTTCAACGCGTCATTCACTTTCTTTACTGCAGCAATGAAGTCGGGACCTGCTCCGGGATGAAGAACGAAAATCGTAACCGCGGTCATGGGCGCGGGAGGTTGGTTCGCGGGGGCGAGACTCATGTCCGAGCGATATACATAGAAACCATTGCGGCCACCCTGAACATAAGGTGTCAAATTTGTGGCTCCATCGGTGGTATCCGCCTTCCCCATGCGCGCTTCCCATTCGTCAAAGTCTTTCCACGCGTGTCCGCACGAAGAGGTGACGTACGTCCCGGCGTTGTCACCGGTCTCAATCGCGTAGGTGTTCCATGTCCAAGTATCTTTCTGATCGCGGTGGAACTGCATATGCTTCTTTCGTCCGGCTTCATACTGTTGACCCATACCAGGCTTTGGCGTGGAAAAGTAAACACGGCAAACATTGTTAGCGTTCTGCGCATTGATCTCTTGCGTGTTTGATCCCGCACCGGAAGCGGTTTGCGCAACGGACGAAGCTACGCACAGGCAACTAGCAACAAGACACACTTGTAGGATTTTCAATTGGCACGACTCCTCGAAAATGAGATTCCCTGTCGGGCGAACTCTATGCTCAGTTGTCGACAATGTCAAAAGCGCAAGGAGAGGTGCTGGAGCTGCGGGGCCACCGTCCTGGATTATGTCGGGCCTGCAGCAACTCGCATCACTCGCGCCCACTCGCGTCGCGCGTCCCATCTGCTTGCGCATTAAATGACGTTTACTAACTGGTTATCATGCTGTTTACTACTTCGCACAGAGGTGCGAATTTTTTCCGCTAAGTTCTAACCCCGGCAATGCATTGGGGGTGGTGTATGGCGACGGCAAAAGTGCGACAGCTGAGCCTCGGGCGCCACTTGCCGTGCTACACTCGTGCCGCCCTAGATTGGCAGGAATGATGCGCTCGTACCACCTCTGCTCGTCCCCCCAAAGAGAGCGAGGTCGAGGTTCCAACAGTGGCCACTCTCTCTCAAGGCGCCGTTGCGCGTCCGCTCAATCCCGTATTTGGCCGAAACGGTCTGCTGGACAAGTATTTCTATTTCTCCATGTCGCTGCTCGTCGCCGCCATTGTTATATGGGGCTTCAGCTTCACCGTCAACGCTAACCTGTTCCATCCCGCCATTCCGCGCCCCGTCATTCTGTATTTTCATGCCGCCGTCTTTTCCAGCTGGCTCGTATTCTTTATCTTGCAATCCGCCCTCGTGCGTACGCACAACGTGCGCTGGCATCGTACCCTCGGCTGGTTCGGCGCCGCGCTCGGGTCGGCCATGATCTTGATCGGCTGTTCCACCAGTGTCATCATGGCCCGATTCGACACCTACCAGCTCCATCTGCCCGGCCAAGATTCTTTTCTCATCGTCCCGTTCACCGACATGCTCGCCTTCGGCCTGTGTTTGGCACTCGCCGTCTTATGGCGGAAGAAACCCGAGTTCCATCGCCGCCTCATCTTCATTGCTACCTGCGTGCTCCTCGACGCAGCCTTTGGCCGCATCGGCTCCCTCTTCGACCGCAGCCTCTTTTACGCGTGTCTGGACGGGGTCATCCTTCTCGGCGTCGTGCGTGATCTTCTCGTGAACCGGAGCATCCACAAGGTCTATCTGGTTGCGTTGCCCCTGCTGATGGTTTCCCAATACTTCATCATCCAAGTATGGCGCGGCGCCCCATCCTGGTGGCTCAGCATCGCCCACAAAATCCTGGCATAGCGCGAGAGTTGTTCCGGGACAGATTCCACTGCACGCGAGCATTGCGATTCCAAACGTGAACGGAGCGGGCTTGACGCTCCGAATTTGAACGTATTCCTCACGATGTTTGACATTGTCCGGAATTGGTTCGTTCGGCATCAGGCTGAGCTCTCTGATTTTGAGTCTGATCATAGAAGGGTCTTGGATCGACTCGCAACGGAGTTGCAGAAAGGTGATCCGGACCTTACTTTCGAATTCGGCCCAAAGGAACCGAAGAGAGGGTTTGTTATTAGTGCCCGGGGGATTAAAAAAACTTTTCCAGCGGTAGTCTCTCTAGCGGGCGCTGCACCCGCCCTTCATCGATGGCGGGTGACTGCCTTTCGCCCACGTCGCACGCCTTCAAACATTGTAGAGTTTCGAGGCAAGCGAGCTTACCCCGCTGATGTTGGGTTCTCGTTGCTTTTCCAGGAAGGTGTCTCCCTTGGCCCGTCCAGACCTACACGCTCCTAGCTCCGCCTCCTACAGCGCAGTCTATGCGCCTGAGTGCCCACACGGCAGCTTTGCGGATGAATCGGTACGCACACACGGTGTTTCAATAACCGTAAGAACCCGTTCCACTCGGCCGCGTGGCCATATCAGGGCGAACATCTGGATGATGGTTCTCCGCTGCTCAAGCACACATCGTGGCCGTGAATCACGCATGTGTCGACCCGCTCGTGCGCGTCGCGGCGTACGGACTTCAGATCCATCAACACGCCGCTCGTCATGGCCGCTTTCAACAAAGGCTCGCGTTGTGCATCACGCACATTCCTGCAGGAATAGATCGCCACAGATGTCACCATCTGGGCGGAGAGGCCGCGGTGTTCGCGAACAATCTTTGTCATCACGCCAACGCCCAGAGTGCGAGTGATAGCCATCGTGATCGGTACGACCATGCGCCCGCCGTCGCGCAGCCGATCGAGCCAGAGCGGGATCGGATGCGTCACTCCCGCATTAATCAACATGGCATCGCATGCGCCCGGATCAAAGGCACCGCCATCTCCCGTGTGCACCGTGACGTTGGGATAGCCAGATAGGTTCTTTTTTGCGCGCTTCACCAGATCGGGGTGTATTTCAATGCCCGCCACGGTCCCGCCCGCTCCAACTGTTTCCGCCATGATTGCTGTGTAGTAGCCGACGCCACAGCCGAGGTGATACGTCCGATCACCGGTCTTGAGATCAAGTGCGTCAATCCAGCGCGCCAGGGCGCTTGGTTGACCGTTATTGATGTCGCCAGTTTTATCGAGGACCACGAGCACATCGCGGTAGAGGTCGCGCGGATCGTCAGACTGCCTGTACGGCGCCTGCATCGAGCCCGAAACCGACAATCTTCTGTCGTCAGCGGAGTTGATCTCCCATGGGCCGGAGCCGAGAAACTTCTCCCTTGGCACGCGCGCAAATGCCTCGACTAGGGCGGGTGAACGGATATTGGCAGTAAACCGTAGTTCCTCGGCGTAAATGCGGCGACAGTCGTCGATGGTCACAACAGGGCGAGTATTCCACTACAAACGGGCGCCGGGCAACCAGATTCGCTGTTAGGTCGTCAGAGCACGTAAAGGCGACCGTAATACTCCTCGATGGGAAAGTCAATCGTCCCCGGTGGCTTACGGGGCGTTCACCTACTTGCCTACGTTTAGGACCGGAGTGGCATGTCCTTGAATGAATGTACAGCCACCGTGAGCACAAGCCTCTTGCTGCATCTTGATACGCTCCAATTCAATGAACTGTTCTGGACTCAGGTGCATCGACTCACGGTAAGCGTTGTCTGCGTTGGCCCGTGACTGTTCGGCTTGCAAGCGTTGGTCCTCTGCCAGCTTTTTCTGCTTCTCGGTCTGAATCCGCTGTTCCTGCGTGGCGGTTTCAATCCGTTGCGACTTGATGGCGTCCGGGGGATTCGCCTTGCCGACCGTCATCGTGACCAACTGGATCGGCAACTTCTTATCCTTGATGAAATCCACGAGAGACGCACGAATCTCTTCGTCAATCCCGTCGAGTGCCGTGGTGGAGATAACAGTCTCGTTCATGCCGTGTTTGCGGACGGCTTGGCGAACCATCGTCTTGAACTGCTCTTCCAAGTTGTTCTTGTACCAGTCAGCACCGAAACCTTTGATGAGGCCGACAGAATCCGTGACCTGCAAGATCACGATGGCGTGGAAGGTGATCGGCACGCCGTCCGAAGTCATCATGTCCGACATTTCCATCTCGTACTTCTGCGGCTGCATGAAGACGTCAACGCCTTCGGTTGAAATCGCCGTGAACGTTCGTCCCGTCTTAACTGGATCGGAATTCACACCGCCGTGTCCGAAGATATACGGCTTCTCCACCAACACGACCTCGTGTCCTGCGTCTGGTGAATACGAACTGCAACCGACCATGAACCCCAACATCAGCACCACGACTGCAACTGCTTTCTTCATAGGTTGCTCCACTCTGGTTCGCGGTAAATTCTCCAATGCTCCACCTTCGCTCCCTAATTTCCCATCGGATTCTGTTGTGGTTAGGCTTCGCCTGCGTAGCGAGGAGCAGATCTGCATATTGAGAAATGCCTTTCCCTCCTAAAGTGAATGCGTCTCAAGCAAGTTTCAGAACACTATTTCGATCGCATCGTGCAAGGGGGGGCCAAGAGCAATAATCTGATCCAGACCACCCAACGCGCGCGAGCGAACCAGGCTGCATACGGCATGTTTCCTCTGACTCCAAACCAGATGAAATTGCGAATGGCTTCAATCGCACCTTACACCACAAGATGTGTACATTCCAGTTACTTGAATAAAGCAGGCAAAAACAGGCTATTTCACTCGCCATCCCGGATTGTCGGCTTGTCTGCTCGATGGTGGTAGAAGGCTCATTTCTAGAAGTGGCCCGCGCTAGTTAATTGAAGTGAGTACGGCCTCGTGCTCGGTGTGAGCCGCAAGCATGTGCTCCAGCTTGCGAATCGCGTCGCGCCTGTACTCGTCAATGGCTTTGGAATATTTTTGCAGGATGCCGGGCGTGGAATGGCCGATCACTTAGGCGGCGGAGAGATCGGACACCCCTACTAGCTATGGCTGGGTTGTGTACTTACTATCCGCGCGGTTATTAGCTACTAACAGCAGTAGGAACGAATTTCTTACTGCGGCACGCCGACGCGGCGCACCAGATCTTGAAAGCGCGGGTTGGCATGCAGCGGGTCGAATTCCGCCTCCACCCCAAGCAGGAGCACGGTATACGACCGCTCATCGTAGGCTTTGTTCAGCCAGGCGATGGCTTTGGATTGCTCTCCCAGACCAGCATAGACGGCGGCGACGTCGTGCGCGGCGACATACTCTCGCTGCGAGATCGACTCTAGATCGCGCAGTATGTGGAGCGCCTCACTTCGGTTCCCAGCTCTGGCGTACGCATACCCGAGCCAGGCCATATGAAAGGGATGCCCCGACTGCTTGGTCGCCGTCTGGCCCTCGAGGATGGACTGGGTCAGGTTCCCCTTCTGAGCGTAGGCCCGCGCCAAGTAGACGTGCGCGACGGCGAAGTTCGAGTCCATGTCGAGAGTCTTCTGGTACTGCTCGATGGCTCCGTCGTAGTCGCGAAGGACATAAGGAATCCAACCGGCAACCAAGCTAATGGGAAGCGAGAGCGGGTCGAGTTGCTTCGCTCGTTGGATTTCAGCGAGGGCTTCGTCGCCGCGTCCGATGATAGCTAACTCCTCGGCATACCATTGATGCGCCGTCGCATAACTGGGGTTGAGTTCGATGGCCCGCCTGAATTCCTTCTCGGCGCCGGACGGATCCCAGTCATACTCCCACTTGAGTGCCCCCAGGGAAGCGTGGGCCTCGGCGAGACCTTCGTCGAGTTCTAAAGCCTTGAGCGCCGCCACACGCACTTTGGGAAAGGCCTGCGTCGGAGGGAGGAATCGATGGCCGTTCAACACAACATAGGATTCCGCCAGTCCTGCGTAGGCGGCGGCGTAGTTCGGATCGAGCCGCGTGGCCTGATCGAAGTATTCGATGCCCTTTCTCACGCCGTCTCCCGTCCGTTTGTTCCAGAAATAGCGCCCCTTTAAGTACGCCTCGTGTGCCTCGGGGTTGATGGAGTGGACACTCACTTGCGGGGATCGCTCCTGGACCTTGATCTGAATCTCGGTGGCGATGTCGCGCGCCACCACGTTTTGCAATGCCAGCATGTTGCTCAGGTCGCGATCGTAACTCTCCGCCCAAAGGTGCCGGTCGGAGCGCGCCTCAATCAACTGCGAGGTGATACGAACGCGGTCACCCGAACGCATCACCGTGCCTTCGACGATGGCGTCCACGCCGAGTTCGTGCGCAATTTCCGGCAGCGGCCGTTTGGTGTCCTTGTAGCGTTCGACGGACGTGTGGGAAATCACGCGAAAGGTTCCGAACCGGGCCAGTTCTGTGATCAACTCGTCGGTCATGCCATCGCTGAAGTATTCCTGCTCTGGGTCACGAGAGAGATTGTGGAGTGGTAGCACGGCGAGGGATTCGATCCTAGGCGGGCTGAATGCTCTCGATCGGAGCTGGCGAAAGAGTCCCCAGTACCACGCCAGAAACAGAGCGACCACGACGGCCACCGCCAAGCCAGCCAGTCCGTAGCGCAAAGCTCGTCTCTTGGGGCTGGGTGTCCGCGGCGACACTGGCGCCGGCGCTTCGACTTCCCACAAAGGCGGACGCGATTTCACCGGAGCGGTGAAGCGGTAGCCGCGTTTGGGCAGGGTTTCCAGGAAACGGGGATGGTCGGCGTCATCGTGGAGGACGGAACGGATTTTCCGGATGGCAAAGTTCAGACCCTGCTCGAAATCGACGAATGTCTCCGAGCCCCATACCTGGCGGGCGATGTCCTGTCGGGTGACGATTTCCCCGTGCCGGCTGACCAGCAGGACGAGAACCTTGGCGGGCTGAGGCTGGAGTTTGAGAGAGGTTCCGTCTCGGCTGAGTTCTCCCGAGCGCAGGTCAAGTTCGAAGTCTGCAAAGCGGACGACGTGGGAGGAACTCAGATGACTGGCCACGCTGTGCCCCCCGAGGCAAGTCCGAACGACTCGTTTGCGGAATTATAGCCGAGATCGCCAAAGTCATTGATTGTCTTGGTGTTGGCGGGAAAACGGGGAGAGTCGGTTGGCACGAACACAGAAAACTCAGCAAAAGCTCAGGGGGCGCAAATTGACCGCTATCTATGAGGTTGCGTACAAACGGCTGTTGGGGGCGGGTTCTGAATCCACTCATTTATATGGAGGATCTATGCGATTCAAGAGAATTAGCAAAGTAGTCCCAATTCTGGCTCTGACGGCGCTCCTGGTGGCCGGGGCAGCGGCACAGAAAACCAGCAAACACTGCCAGGGCGCTGGTGGAATGCTGATGACTAACCTGGGCGCGGTCGACGCCAACACCACCATGGGGCCGGTAACGGGGGACCTGCGGGGGGCGGTGGGCGCCACCATTGTGAGCACGGAAGTCAGCGGCAACAACCTCGTCCTCCATGTGCAACACCACTGGGTTACGGAATCGGGAGACACCCTGTCCTTTGATACGGCGGCCGCCACCGCGGCGCCCGTCGCACCGGGACTCTACGCCATTGTCAGTTACCACGTTCACTTAACGGGCGGCACCGGAAAGTTCGCCGGAATGACAGGAGACTTCGACAACATTGGGGAGGTTGACCTGAACAACGGCCATATAGTCCTGCGCTACACCGGACAACTGTGCTCCGCAGATAAGTAACGAAAAGAAAATCCCGGATTGGTAGTCCGAACGATTGCAACGACTTCCGCCTTCCCCAGCCCGGGGGAAAACGGCTGCGGGAGGTGGTTGTCAACTCAAGACGAACTCGTCTCGAAACCAAGCCCTTGGTTCAAAGGAGGAGAAGAAAATGAAGACCCTTTGGAAATATCTCGCCGTATTGTCGGTCGTTCTCGCTGGCCTGCCGGCCATTACCGGCAGCAAGGCATTCAAGCTGAACGCCGCTCCTCCAGCCTGCGGAAGCGCGATTCTGCACGGCGGCTACGGAGCTGGTACTAGTGGCCTGATCAACACCTCCGGTGATCCCAACGTCCTGACTGTCCCGACGTATGTTCCTTTCGCAGAAGCGGCGTATTTCCATTTCGACGGTCACGGCAGTCTCTCCGGCACGTCGACCGCCGACTTCGGCGGTCTCGTATCTCCCGTCACATTCACCGGAACCTACGCGGTGAACCCGAATTGCACCGGAAGTCTGACGGTGGATGCAGGCCCAAACGGCACGATTCACCGCGACCTGGTGATTGTCGATGGCGGCAATGAGGTTGAGTTTGTCAGCACCGATGCGAGCGTGGTCATCGCTGGCTCCATGAAAAGGCAGCGCGTCGGGGTGGAATAGGAACCTGCTCGTATCGAGCTCAATAATAAAAAGAGAGATCGAAAATTCCCGGATTCCAAACGGGGCGTTCCCAGATTTTCCTACTCGGCCACTGACGGGGACGCATCCATTGCGCCAAGAAGTAGGGAACGTCCCGGCTGTCCCCGGCTTTACTCCGCCTCTGCTCGACCTGCGCATGGCCCTCCGCATCCCCTTATGCATCGAGTACACTTTCCACACGCCGCTCCTGACCAGATCGGTGGCGAGGTATTCAATGCGCGCCCTGACTGCTCTATGTACTTTCCAGTTGCTGGTCGGTGTTCTCTTCATGGGCCAGGAGGACGACTATAGCAAAGTCGAGATGAAGGTCACGAAGGTGGCCGGCAACGTCTACATGCTGGAAGGCGCGGGCGGCAACATTGGCGCCTCCGTGGGGGACGACGGCATCGTAGTCGTGGATGACCAGTATGCTCCGCTGGCGGAGAAAATTCAGACTGCCCTGAAAAGCATTTCGGATAAGCCCGTCCGCTTCATCATCAACACTCACTACCACGAAGATCACACCGGTGGAAATCTATACTTCCAGAAACAGGCGCCCATCATTGCCCACGACAATGTCCGCAAGCGGCTGGAAAAAGGTGGAACTGCTGGCAACGGCAGCTCGGTGCATTTCGAAGCCAAGCCCCAACCTGCCGGGGCGCTGCCCATCCTCACCTTCGACCACGACGTCACGGTGCACCTGAACGGCGAAGACATTCGCGCGCTGTACTTTCCCGCCGGCCACACCGATGGCGACTGCATCATCTTCTTTCCCAAGTCGAATGTTGTCCATATGGGAGACGACTTCGGAACCTATGGCTTTCCCTTCATCGACATCGACGGCGGCGGCAGCATTAACGGGATGATTGACGCAGTGGAGACGGTGATTTCGCAGCTCCCGCCGGATGCGAAAGTGATACCGGGGCATGGTCCGGTTTCCAGCGTTGACGACATGCGGGCCTACGTAAAAATGCTGAAGGAGACACGAGAGGTGGTGCAGACCGCCCTCAAGCAAGGGAAGACGTTCGATGACATGAAGCGCGCCCGGGTGTTGGATCCGTGGAAGAAGTATGCAGGTGAGTTCATTACGGAGGATGCCTATCTGGAGACGCTGTACAACTCGCTGACAGGACAGAAAAACGGCAAGTTCATCCGGCACAACTAAGTTCCGATTGAAGGACCCGTTTCGAGGCTACCCAAAAGATATCGATTCGGAGAACCTACTACCTTCTGACAGTCCACACGCGGAAGGACTAGCAGCGTTCAGCCTGAGCGGTGGCTCGGAAGGCCGTTCCCGGACAACGTTCGATCGCTGACGTCGCGGCGATATGGAGCCCACTCAGGGTAAACTAGTCGTTCACGCGCGTGCACTCGCGGAAACAATGAACTGGAAATCTCGTAGCAGAGCACTCAAATGGCTCGGGCCGATCTCCGTGTTGGTGGCAGGTCTTTGGGTGTCGGCGCCGGTTCGGTCCCAGTCGGGTTCCGCCGCGTCGTCGACACAACGCAAGACCAGCACCCCTTACAGTGGCGATCTCTCCATTTTCGAAGTCCCGGGGCGCGATGAGCGTCTGCAGATCAACCGCGTCATGGATATGCTTGGCATTGAACCGGGCAAAAGTGTTGCCGACATCGGTGCCGGATCGGGCTGGTTTACCGTGCGCGCCGCTCGGCGCGTCACGGGCTCCGGTAGGGTTTATGCTGTGGATATCAGCCCGGAGGCAATTCATTACATTGACCAGCGTGCGAAGAAAGAGCAACTCCAGAACATAAAGACGATCCTCAGCAAGCCCGACGATCCACAGGTCCCAGCCATCAGCATCGACGCCGTGTTGTTGCTCAAGACCTACCACGAGGTAGCCCATCCGGTTGTGCTACTCAGGAACCTTCGCTCATCGCTAAAACCAGGAGCGAAGATTGGCATCATTGATCGCAATGGCAACGGAGAAAATCACGGCGTGAGTAAAGACGTGGTCGTTCGCGAAGCCGCCCAAGCCGGATACGAACTGCGCGACTCGCAGGATTTCGTGAAAGCCGACGGCATGGATTATTTTCTGATCTTCTCTGCGAAGCCGGATTAGGGTACGGCTCTTTCTGCCTAAGACAGTCGGAAGACGATTCCGGTTGTGAGTGTTGTTGGAACCCATGACAATGTCGGCCCCAAGGACCTGAGTCGACTTGGTGGTCGATCGCTCAAACCAGCGTGCACGCCCGTTTGCTTCCATCCCGACACGCACGCTCGCTCCTTGCACCCCCAGATCGCGACAAGGCTTCTCCCCTTCCTCAGGGGGCTCCGCCGCTCTTGTACGTCCCCGGTTCCGATATCTACAAACGCAATTTGTTGAAAGCCCGGATGGTAATCTGCTCCTACGTTCGGAACTGCAATTCGAGTTGTGATCGAGGACGCAGCGGAGCCATAGTCGATGCCTTGCTCGCCATTGCCGTCTTTTTCCGGGCAAAAGCAAGACCGAGCCGAAGACTTCCGGGTCAATCGGGGCTCCCGACAGGGATTTCGCGCGCTCGCCAAATACTTCTTCAGCCGCCACGCGCCTGCACGTTGATCGGAACCTCCAAGCAACATCAGAGGAATGGTTGGCGCAGGAATACACCGAGATTCATGGCGGAGAGGTACTGTCGCACGTGATTTGGCGCCAGTACCTCCATCCGGAAGACAAATCCCACCCGGAAGACGGTGTCTGCGGTGAGAGTACCTTCCGTTGAATCTCGTCGCTCGTCTAGTCACAGGGGAGCAAACTACGAATGTGGAAAGCCACGACTTGATAGCCGCGTCTCGCACTTAACCTCATCCTCCCCCAACAATACCGTCTTCACCATAGGTAACCTCCAGAGTAATCTCCCGACTCAAGTGTCAAGTTTCCTCCAACAGTAGTGCGAGACGCACCCCCCACTTTGGTGCGGTGACAAAAATTTTACAAGTCCGGACCAACTCTTCCTTGCGCATGCGCAAAATGCGAAACGGTCTTCCCCCCTAGCATCAGAGGGGAAAATAGTCCTGTTCGTAGGAGGTGCATGAAAGTTTTGTTGGCGGAAAGCAATACTTTTATTGATCTTCACTAATTTTAAGCAAACCGAAATTGAGCTGGGCCCGACATAGCGTGTGCCAGGTTGCCCCAACCTGAATCCCGCTGGCATCCAAATCGGGAATTCGAAACTCATTCTTCCTCCCAGCCGCAGCAGCGTTCTTCCGCCATCCCTCCGAAACAGTCGTCGATAGGACCACGTCATCCGTGCCTCCGGCGCATTTTTGCGCCAAAGATGCGGCGAAGCTGTTGATCCTGCTCGCGAATACTCTCGCGCGCAAGAACTGAAGTAAGGACTCGAGGAGGCAAAGAACATGAAGACCGAAACAAGTTCGGGAGCAGAAAAGCTCAATCCCAAACCACTACCGCGTCGGAACGCGTTGCGCCTCCTTCTGGGGGGAAGCGTCATGACGTTTGCGGCTTCCTTTCTTTCGCCGCTTGTGCGTTATCTTGTACCCCCGGTGGATGCCGGTATCACGGCGAAGGATGCGCTGGCCGGACTTGTCGGCGAACTGAAACCGAACAGCGCGAAGACCTTCGGCTTCGGCACGCGCCCCGCTCTGCTGGTGCGCCTTGCCAGCGGAGAATATCGCTCGATGTCAGCGGTGTGTACGCACCTGGGCTGCACGGTTCAGTACAAGCCGGAAACACAGCAAATTTGGTGCCCTTGCCACAACGGCTGCTATGACGTGAATGGGCAAAACGTCTCCGGGCCGCCCCCGCATCCGCTTCCCACCTACGAAGTCAACATTCGCGGCCAGGAAATCTACGCTATCCGAAAGCAGGATGCTTAGCATGAATGCTCCTGCCATAATTCGGGGATGGTTGGACGAGCGTCTCGATCTTGACGAGCTAACCGGGCCTCTCAAGAGCAAGACCGTGCCGCAACACCGCCACAGCCATTGGTATTACCTCGGCGGCATCACACTGTTTCTCTTCGCTATCCAGGTCATCACCGGCTTGTTGTTGCTTTTGTACTACCGGCCCAGCACGAAGGAAGCCTACGAGAGCGTGCAATTCATCACCAACCGGGTGCAGTTCGGCTGGCTGGTGCGTTCTCTGCACTCATGGTCCGCCAACCTGATGATCTTCGTGGCCTTTGCCCACATGTTCAGCGTCGCCTTCCTACGCGCCTACCGCAAACCGCGCGAACTCACCTGGATTACCGGAATGGTATTGCTGCTTCTCTGCCTCGGATTCGGGTTTAGCGGCTATCTGCTTCCCTGGAACACGCTTTCCTTCTTCGCAACCAAGGTGGGAACCGAGGTGGCGGGTCTCATGCCGGTTGTTGGGCACCCCATCAAGGTCTTCATCCGCGGCGGCGAAGACATCGGCCCACCTACGCTGTCGCGGTTTTTCGCTTTGCATGTCGTCGTCCTGCCCGGCCTCATCATGGGCATGCTTGGGTTGCATCTGTTGCTGGTGCAAAAGTTCGGGATGAGCGAGCCCCCTTCGGTGGAAAAAGAGTGGGACAAACTTCCTGAGACTCGCAGGGAAGTTAAGTTCTTTCCCAATTTCTTCCTCCGCGATGCCATGGCTTGGTGTGGAGTGCTGGCTCTGCTTCTGGTGCTGGCGGCGCTCCGTCCGAGTGAGCTCGGCACTAAGGCGGACCCTTTCGCCTCAGCGCCCGCTGGTATCCGTCCGGAATGGTACTTCCTGGCGCAATTCCAGACTCTCCGTCTCCTCCCCGCTCACATCTGGCTCTTTGACGGAGAACTGGTCGGCGTACTCGGTTTCAGCCTCGCCGGCGGGGTATGGTTCGCGCTGCCTTTTCTCGAGCGTTACCTCGGGAAGAACAGCACGCTCTGGGTGCGTGTCATTGCTGTCGTGGCCATCGCTTATCTCGGGTCTCTGACCCTGTACGCATACTTTGCCAAATAGTTCCGCTTTCCGTTGTGGATGAATTGGATTTCTTATGCGCGTTTCGTCCTTATCTCTGACTTTGTTCCTGCTGTTGCCGGTGTCCGCGGCCGCCCAAGAGTCTCGTGTGCACACTGTTGCAGGCGAGTTTGCCGCAGACATCCACTCCAAAAAAGGAATGGGCTGCGAAAGCTGCCACACAGGTGTGACCCAAGCGGACATCCAGAATCCGGCGTCGTCGTCCAAGTTCGTCATCAAGCGAGAGCGGATTCCCCAGCTCTGCGGTTCCTGCCATGCGGATGTCAATCGAATCAAGCAGCTGGACCCGCAAGCCAAACTCCGCTCCGATCAACTCGAGCTTTATCGCACCAGCGCGCACGGCATCAAGTTCACGCATGGCGATCCGCGTGTAGCCGTGTGTACAGACTGCCACTCCACGCACACCATCCGGCCCTCGTCGGATCCGCTATCGAGCGTGCATCCGATGAACGTTGCGAAAACCTGCGAACGCTGTCACGCCGACGCAGACTACATGAAGCCCTACCACGTTGCCACCGATCAGTTCGCTGGCTACACCGCCAGCGTACACCACGAAGCCATGGTGGCCGCCGGCGATCTCAGCGCACCGACTTGCACCACCTGCCACGGCAGCCACGGCGCGGCGCCGGCTGGCCTTAAGGCGGCGGCTGATGTCTGTATCACTTGCCACGTCCAGCAGGCCAAGTTCTTCGAGGAAAGCCCGCACAAGGAAGCCTTCGCTCTTCTGGCTGCTCCGAGTTGCATCACTTGCCACACCAGCCACCTGATCCAGCATCCCGATGACGCTTTTGTCGGGACTGGCGCGCATGCCGTTTGCAGTGACTGCCATTCGAAAGCAGACCCCGCCGGCAAGGCCGCTGACGGAATCCACGAGCGTTTCCAATGCTTGAAGTCTGAGATCGCTGGCGCCAAAACCGTAATCGATCGTGCCCAGCTTGCCGGAATGGATGTGGAAGCGGCGCAATTCCAGTTGGCCCAGGCGACAGGGGCTCTCGCCAAGGCGCGCGTCACCGTGCATACTGCGCGTCTCGCTCGCGTCGATGCGGAGGTGGCTGAAGGGACCAAGATTGCGGCGGCGGCACTCGCGGACGGCGAAGCCGCGCTGAAAGAGCGGGATCACCGCAGGAAATCGGTCATCCTCCCACTCTTTGCCATTGCGGCTTTGATGGTCTCGCTTGGCGCGTATCTGCGTGCGATCGAGGAAACAGAGGTAGCTGATTGAGCCACGGCGGAAGGACAAGTGCAGGGACACCTCGAACGAGAAAGGGACGGGCAGTGAAGGGCAACATGATCCATCGAACCCGCGCTGCACAATCGGCCACCGTAAAGTGGACGGCCGCCGATTTGCGCCCGTGGAACGCTCCCTCTTCTCGCTCTGTCCGTCTAAGCAGTGCCTTTTCCCGGTTCATCACGCCGTTGTTCCTGGTGTTGGCCCTCGCCGTTTCGGCCCGGGCTGCCACTCATCCGCCAGTTCCAGACAAGGCCCCGGATTCCAAATGTCTCGAGTGCCACGCGGCCAAAGCCACCGGCAAAGCGGTGCACTCGGCCATCGCCATGGGCTGCACAACTTGCCACGAAGTGCGCGTGAATAGCAAGGAGGTCACGCACATCAAGCTGGTGACGGTGACGCCGGTCAAGTTGTGTCTGCAATGTCATGAGGACAAGGATGCCTCCCGGATTAAGGGGCATGTCCATAGTCCGGCGGTACGCGATTGCCTCACCTGCCACGATGCCCACAGTTCGGACTTTAAGAACATCCTGCTCAAAGCACCCACCGGGGAAGCGAAGGACAATCTCTGCCTGTCCTGCCACAGGACCGGCCTGAATGTTGCCGCCGGAGGCAGCCGTCACGCCGCCCTCGACATGGGTTGCGACAGTTGCCACGCGAGCCACAAGAACGGCGAAGAGATGGACGGCGTTTTCCATCTCACGAAATCTGCGCCCGGTTTGT
>Ga0137419_10000212_pt1 | contig 18639 bp, 19 predicted proteins | sample CZODoug3_1_2_16f_FD_108279 | JGI IMG/M metagenome (GOLD analysis project Ga0137419, IMG submission 108279) | Vadose zone soil fungal communities from Angelo Coast Range Reserve, California, USA - CZODoug3_1_2_16fungal (Illumina Assembly) | ecosystem: Environmental > Terrestrial > Soil > Vadose... | reverse complement strand
CTCGCGCGCCCAGGCGTAGCTGATGCCGAGGCGCTGGAGCTGCCCCTTCATGTGCGCGATATTTGCGCGCGTCGACTCCTCGGGGTGAATGCCGCTCTTGATCGCGGCGTTCTCAGCGGGAAGGCCAAAGGCATCCCAGCCAAACGGATGCAGCACGTTGTAGCCGCGCATCCGCTTGGTGCGCGCCATCACGTCCCCGATGATGTAGTTGCGGACGTGGCCGACGTGCGCATGGCCCGAGGGATACGCGAACATCTCGAGGCAGTAGTACTTCGGCTTCGACGGGTCCTCGGTCACCTCGAAGGCGCGGCCGGACGCCCAGCGCTGCTGCCACTTCTTGTCCAGCTCTTGCGGATGGTATTCGGTCATCGGTTTCGCCGGGTCTACGTACGTGGGGCGGGTTCCGCGGAGCGACGATGGCCACGCGAACGCGGACCCGCCGGAGTCTCAAATTTCGATTATAGCTGCCAGTACCGGCGGAGCCCTGGAAGCGCCGCCTCGATCGCGCCTCGACCTCGTGGTGCCGGCCCCTCTGGCGCGCGTTCGCTGGCGAACGATGTGTCCCCGTCGAGGACGGGAATGACGGCGCGGAGGCAGCCCGCCAGTCCTCCGAGGTCGTATCCGCCCTCGGTGACGGCGACGACGCGACCGTCGCAGCATTCGTCCGCGAGCGCGCATATCGTGGCCGTCAGCCTCGCGAATCCTTCCGGGGTCAGGCGCATGCCTCCCAGCGGGTCGTCGTCGAGCGCGTCGAAGCCAGCGGAGATCAGAATCAGCTCGGGCCGGAACTGCCGCAGCACGGGGAGCGCCACGGTGGCATACGCGAGCTCGTAGTCGGCGTCGGTGCCGCCGGCGTCCATCGGCAGGTTCACCGTGAACCCGGCGCCGTCACCCGTGCCCGTCTCTGTCGCCGCGCCCGTCCCGGGATAGTACGGATACTGGTGCGACGAGATGAACAGCACCGATGGGTCGTCGTAGAAGCTCCACTGCGTGCCGTTCCCATGGTGGACGTCGTAGTCGACGATCGCCACCCGCGCGAGGCCGCGGGCACGGGCGTGCGCGGCGGCAACCGCGATGTTGTTGAAAAGGCAAAAGCCCATCGCGCGGTTCCGTTCGGCGTGATGACCGGGCGGCCGCACCATCGCGAGCGCACGGCGGCCGCGCCCATCGAGCACGTGGTCAACACAGCCGACCGCGGCACCCGCCGCCAGCAGCGCCACCTCGTAGGAGTCGGGCGAGGTGAACGTGTCGGCGTCGAGCGCGGTCGCCCGTCCCGCCGTCTCCGAGATGAGCGAGATGTACTCGGGGTCGTGCACGCGCGCGAGCTCCTCCTCCGTGGCCGGCCGCGGCTCGCGGACATCGCCGCCGTTCCGGCGGAATTCCGACGCGACCACCTGCATCACCTCGGCGCGCTCGAGACGTTCGGGATGGCCGGGGGGGTTCAGATGATCGGCGAAACGATCGGAGGTGAAAACCGCGAGACTACTCACCTCGTCTCTGCCGGACATTCGGCTCATTGTAGATGCAACGAGCCATTACCGAATTTTCCGATGTCAGGATCGCAGCATCGAAAGAGCGCGGGTCTCGAGCGCGCCCAATCGCCCTTCGAGCTCGCGCCGCCCGGATTCGAGCTGCTCGTCGGTCGCGTCGGCCGGCACGTCGAGCGGCTCTCCGATCACCAGCGCCACCGTGCTGAACGGCTTCGGGATCTGCGTCCGGTCCCAGCTGTTGGTCGTCCAGTGAGAGGAGGCCTCGAGGTGAAACGGCAGCACCGGGTTGCCGGTGGCGCGCGCGAGCCAGATGGCGCCCGGCTGCGCGACGCGCGCGGGCCCGCGCGGACCGTCGAGCGTAAAGCCCGCTGGCTTCCCGTTCTCCATATCGCGTACCAGTCGGAGCATCGCCTTCAGCCCGCCCCGGGACGAAGAGCCGCGCGCCGTGCCGAAGCCAAACCGCTCGATGATGCGGGCGATCCATTCACCATCGAAATTCTCGCTCGTGATGACGACGATGCCGCGGCGCCTGAAGTAGTAGGTGGCGGGCAGGATCCGCCCGTGCCAGAAGGCCATGACCGGCTGGCGGCCGGAGGCGACGATGGCGTCGTAATGATGGAGTCCTTCGGTGCGCCACCGGAGCGTATGGCCGAGCGCGTTGATCGCCGGATAGCCGATATTCGCGATGACTGCGACCTCGGCGCGCCTGCGCCAGGAACCGCGCCAGTCATCGGTCACATGCCATTGTATTGCGGACCGCCACCACCCTCTGGCGGCACCCACGTGATCACTTGGTACGGGTCCATGATGTCGCACGTCTTGCAGTGAACGCAGTTGGACGCGTTGATCTGCAGGCGCGGCGTGCCGTCGGCGTCGTGGGCGATCTCGTAGACGTTCGCCGGGCAGAACCGCGTGCACGGATGCCCGTACTCGGGCCCGCAGATGGAGCTGCAGACCTCGGTGTGCACGAGCAGGTGCGCGGGCTGGTCTTCGTCGTGCGACGCACCCGAGAAGTGCACGTTCGTGACCTTGTCGAACGTCAGCCTGCGATCGATGGCGGTGACGTTGCTCGCCTGTTGCCGTGATATCCGGCTCGAGCCGTGATACCCCGCGAGGGTTTTCATCCGCTCGTGGCCGGGATGCCCGTGCAGGTCTTCCGGCGTCCATCCGTGCGTCGCCACCGCGAGTCCCGCGAAAGCCAGGCCGGGAAACAGCCCGTAGCCGAACGCCTGGTGGACGTTTCGCACGGGATACAGCTCGTCCCTGACGGCGCTGGCGTCGATGCGGCGCTTGTAGCCCTCGAGCGCCGCAGATGACGTATCGCCAGCGCGCACCGCGTCGAACGCCGTCTCGGCCGCGAGCATCCCGGTCCGCATCGCGAGGTGAATCCCCTTCAGGCGCATCGAGTTCAGAAAGCCGCCGGCGTCTCCCGCGATCAGGCCGCCGTCCATGAAGACGCGCGGAATCGTGTTCCACCCGCCCTCCGGAAGCGCCTTCGCGCCGTAGCGGATCATCTGGCCGCCGTCGAGCAGCGCCGACACGAACGGATGCTGCTTGAAGCGGTTGAAGGCCATGTGCGGATCGAACAGCGGGTCCTGGTAGTCGAGGCCGACGACGAAGCCGAGTGAGACCTGCCCTTCGGGCATCGCGTAGATGAACGCACCTCCGAACTCCTCGTGCTTCAGCGGATACCCCAGCGTGTGGATGACCGTCCCCGCCTTCAGCCGGTCGCGCGGGATCTCCCAGAGCTCCTTGAGGCCGATCGCGAACTGCGGCGGATGATCGGGGTCGCCGAGCGGCAGCCGCCGCATCAGCTCCTTGGTGAGGTTGCCGCGCACGCCGTCGCAGAAGATGGTCACCTTCGCCAGGATGTCCACGCCCGGCTCGAAGGTCGGCTTCTGGTCGCCGTGCTTCCCGATGCCGCGGTCGCCGGTGCGAACCCCGATGACGCGCGCGCCGTCCATCAGGATGTCCTGCCCCGCAAAGCCCGTGAAGAAGTCGACGCCCGCTGCCTCCACCTGGCCCGTCAGCCAGCGGACGAACTGGTTGAGCGAGATGATGTAGTTCCCGTGGTTCTTCAGCGGAGGAGGGATGATCGGCAGCGCGAGCTTCGAGGATTCCGTGAGGAAATAGACGTCCTCGTCGTGCACCTCGGCGGCAAGCGGCGCGCCCTTCTCCTTGAAATCGGGAACGAGGTCGCGGAGCGCGGACGGGTCGAGCACCGCCCCCGACAGCATGTGCGCGCCCGCCTCGCGCGCCTTCTCGAGGACCGCGATCGCCAGCGGGTCCCCGCCTTTTTCCTGCTGGAGCTGCGAGAGACGAAGCGCCGCCGAGAGTCCCGCCGGACCCCCGCCGACGATGAGGACGTCGACTTCCAACGTTTCGCGGTTAGTCGACGTTTTCTGCTCCACCCTGTTTTCTGACGGCCATCAGCGCACGACGCTCGTCGCCGTTCGGGTCGTTGACCGCACTGCATTCGTTGTCGAGCACCATCGTCGCCCGCCGGGTGGTATCGAAGGCGGGCCATTCGGGGAGCAGGCCCTTGACGTTCGGATTGCCGGTACGCGCGAAGCTGGTCCAGGCGGCGCTCATGCGGTCCTGCAGCGCGTAGCGATCCTGGCGTCCGCCGGTCATCGCCGTGGCGAGATCGACGTTCTCGAAGACGAACGGGATATCGAGCGTGTGATACGCCTTCAGCTTGCCGTCGTGCACCGGCGAGCGCCACGTGAAGTAATACATGTAGACGGGCGCCTGCTTCGCCTCGGCCTTGCGCTCGGCAACGGTCAGGATGCCGCTGCGGACGGTGTTGTCGGACGCGAGGATCAGATGGATATCCACGTTGCTGACGCCCGGCCGCGCCTTGCGGTAGGTCGCGATCAGCCTGTCGGCCTCCGCGTCGGACACCCCGCGCGCATCCTGCTTCACCTGCGTCCTGAGGGCTGCGTCATCGAGATCGTCGATGACGGCGCCGCGGGTCCACGCGACTTCCGTTTCATTCGAGCCGCACAGCAGCGGCACGCTCGCGGACAGGGGCGAAGAAACCGGATCGAAGGGCCCTGACGGCAGGTTCTTTCCGTCGACGACAGGCGAGAAATTCAGGCCACGAATCGCGCCGAGCAGCTGGTCCACCGGCCTCGTGTGCAGGTCGGCGACCTGGTTCGGCTTCAGGTTCAGGCGATCGAGGAACGTCTGCGCCGTGCGTGTCGCGCTGGCGCGCGGCGTCGCGGCCACGTTCGATCCGCTCTGCGCGATCGCCTTGTGGAAGAGGCCCTTCGCCGCCGGCATCCCCATCAGCGTGCAGACCTTCCCGCCGCCCCCCGACTGGCCGAAGATCGTGACGTTGCCCGGGTCGCCGCCGAAGGCGGAGATATTGTCGCGCACCCATTCGAGCGCCGACACGATGTCGAGCATCCCGGCGTTGCCGGAATCGGCGTACCGTTCGCCGGCGATCTCTCCGAGGTACAGGTGGCCGAACACGTTGAGGCGGTGGTTCAGCGTGACGACGACCACGTCGCGCCGGCGCGCGAGGTTCGCGCCGTTGTAGATGATGAAGCTGCCCGAGGCCTGCGAGTAGCCGCCGCCGTGCAGCCACACCATCACGGGGCGGCGGCCGCCGCCAGGCGCCGGCGTCCAGACGTTCAGGCGCAGGCAGTCTTCGCCAGCCGCCTCCCGGCGATCCACGGCCGCGACCTCGGAAATCAGGCCCGACGGACCCTGCGGCGAACGCGGGCCGTACTCGACGCAGTCGCGAACGGCTGTCCACGGCTGCGGCTTCTTCGGCGCCAGGAAACGGGCATCGCCCGCGGTGGTCGCGCCGTACGGGATACCGTGGAAGGCGTTGATCCGGTCGAAGACGACTCCCCGGATCGGACCGGACGTCGTCTTCGCGATACCGCTCTGCGCGGCGCCGCGAACGTCCTGCGCAAGCAGCCGCTCCCACGGATCGAGCAGGACGCCTGTGCCGATCAGCGCGCCCGACTTGAGAAACGTTCGACGCTCCATGACTCTGCCCTCAGGATTTTTCGAGTTCAGCGACAATCGCGGGCGCAATCTCGAACAGATCGCCGACGATGCCGTAGTCGGCGACCTCGAAGATGGGCGCTTCCGCGTCCTTGTTGATCGCGACGATCGTGCGCGAGCCTTTCATGCCGACCAGGTGCTGGATGGCGCCGGAGATGCCCAGGGCGACGTACAGCTTCGGCGCGACCGTCTGGCCCGAGCTGCCAATCTGCCGTTCCATCGGGAGCCACCCGTTGTCGCAGATCGGACGCGACGCCGCGACCTCGGCGCCCATCGCCTTCGCGAGCTTCTCGGCCAGCGGGATGTTCTCCTGCGACTTGATCCCTCTGCCAATGGCGACGATCCGCTCGGCCTGGCCGAGATCGACCGCCTGCTTGGCTTCGCGGAACGGCGGCTCCGGTTTCTGGCGGATGGCGGCGGCGTCGATCGGCACGTCGACCTTCTTCACCGCCGCCGAGCCGCCCTTTTTCGCCGCGTCGGCGCGGAACGCGCCGATCTGGATCGTCACGACCGCCGGCGTCCCGCCCTGCGGCTTCACATGGGCCGCCAGCTTCCCCTGGAACATCGGTCTGACGAACGTGGCACCGTTGCCGGTCCCCTCGATGCCGGTGACGTCGGTGACGAGCGGCTTGCGGAGGCGCGCGGCGAGGAGCGGCGCGAAGTCTCGCGTCTGGTAGGTGTGCGGCAGCAGCACGAAGGCCGGCCTTACCGAGTCGATCAACGCGCTGGCGGCGGCTGCATATGCATCCGGCGTGTACGGATCCAGCGCGGCGTGTTCGGCGACGAGGACGTCGGCGACCGCGGCCGACGCAAGCTCCTGCGCCACGCCGCCCGTCGCCGCCCCGAGCACGGCGATGGCTATCGGCATCCCGCCGGCCAGCTGTTGCGCGGCGGCAACCGTTTCCCAGGTGGCGCGATTCAGTGTGCCGTCGCGCTGCTCGGCGATGACGAGGATCACAGCGCGCGCGCCTCGTCTCGAAGGCGGCGCACGAGCTCTTTCGCCGCATCCGCGGCGGAACCGCCGATCATGTGCGTCTGCTTGCTGCGGGTGGGCACCGCGAGGCCGACAATCTGCTGGGCCGGCTGGAGGCCGTCGGGAAGCGCGGCCTTCCTGATCTCCTTTTTCTTCGCGGCCATGATGCCCTTCAGCGTCGCGTAGCGGAGCTGGTTGATGCCGCTCTGGATCGTCAGCAGCGCCGGCAGCGGCATCGCGATCCACTGGAACCATCCGCCTTCGAGCTCGCGTTTCACACGCAGGGTGCCCGCTTGCCCTGAGCCTGTCGAAGGGTCGACCTGCACGTCCATGATGATCGTGGACGAGGGGATGCCGAGCCGCTCGGCGAGGATCACCCCGGTCTGGCCGTGACCCTGGTCGTCGGACTGCAGGCCCGTGAGCACGAGGTCGAACCGCTCATCCTTCATCGCCGCCGCCAGCGCATCCGCCACGACGAAGGCGTCCGCGGACCCGAGGGTGTCGTGCTCCACGTGAATGGCCCGATCGGCGCCGCGCGCCAGCGCCTCGCGAATGACCGTCTGCACGCGGGCCGGGCCGGCGGAGCAGACCACCACTTCCCCGCCGTGCTTTTCCCGGAGCCGGAGCGCCTCTTCGAGCGCGTAGGCGTCGGGCTCGTTCATCTCGTAGCTGGCGTCCTGCTCGCGAATCCACGTCTTCTGGTCGTTCAGGCGTGGCTGCCACTCGCGGGTCGGGACTTGCTTGATACAAACCGCTATCTTCATGTCGCGACAACTCTCACCGACACGAGCCACGGAGGCACGAAGGCACGGAGATATCTCTTGAAAAACAGGCTCCGTGTCTCCGTGTCTCCGTGGCGCGTATCAGTGGATTACCCTTCGAATCTCTTGAACAGCAGCGCCGCGTTGGTGCCGCCGAACCCGAACGAGTTCGACAGCGCGTACTGAATCGGCATCTGCCGGCTCTGGTGCGGCACGTAGTCGAGGTCGCACTCCGGGTCCGGATTGTCGAGGTTGATCGTGGGCGGCGCGACCTGGTTGTGAATCGCGAGCGCCGTGATGCCCGCCTCGAGCCCGCCGGCGCCGCCGAGCAGGTGGCCCGTCATCGACTTGGTCGACGAGATGGCCAGCTTGCCGGCATGGTCGCCGAAGCAGTTGTGGATGGCGAGCGTCTCGAGCTTGTCGTTGTACGGCGTGGAGGTGCCGTGCGCGTTGATATAGTCCACATCGGCGGGCGCAATGCCCGCCTTGCGGATGGCCATCGCCATGGCGCGCCGCGCGCCGTCGCCGTCCTCGGACGGCGCCGTCATGTGGTACGCGTCGGATGACATCCCGTAGCCGACGATTTCCGCGTAGATGCGCGCGCCGCGCCGCCTGGCGTGCTCGAGCTCCTCGAGGATGAGGACGCCCGCCCCCTCGCCGATGATGAACCCGTCGCGATCCTTGTCGAACGGACGGCTGGCGCGCCCCGGCTCGTCGTTGCGCGTGGACAGCGCGCGCAGCTGGCCGAAGCCCGCGACGCTCATCGGGCAGATGGCGGCCTCGCTCCCGCCGGCAATCATCGCGTCGGCGTCGCAGCGCTTGATGATCTCGTAGGCGTCGCCGATGGCATGCGCCGAGGCCGAACAGGCCGTGCAGGTCGCCGAGTTGGGCCCCTTCGCGCCGAAGCGGATCGACACCTGGCCCGAGGCGAGATTGATGATGGCCGACGGAATGAAAAAGGGCGACACCTTGCGAGGGCCGCCGGCGAGCAGCGCCTCGTGCTCGCGCTCGATCGTGATGAACCCGCCGATGCCGGAGCCGATGTAGACGCCAATGTTCGGGGCGTTGACATCGGTAATCTGGAGGCTGCTGTCGTCCATCGCGATCTGCGCCGCCGCAATCGCGAACTGGATGAAGAGGTCCATCTTCTTGACGTCCTTCTTCTCGATGAAGGCGAGCGGATCGAAGCCCTTCACTTCCGCCGCGATCTGCGTCGCGTAGCCGGAGATGTCGAACCGCGTGATCCGGGTGACGCCGCTCTGGCCGGCCAACACCCCTGCCCACGTCTCGTTGGTCCCGATGCCGAGCGCCGACACGAGTCCGATGCCGCTTACGACCACACGCCTGTTCACCGCTCCCTCCGCGCCTCTCTGGCTCGCTCCTGCGTGCTTACTTCTTGGTCTTGGCGTGCGACTCGATGTAGTCGATGGCTTCCTTGACGCGGGTGATCTTCTCGGCGTCCTCGTCCGGGATCTCGATCCCGAACTCCTCCTCGAAGGCCATCACGAGCTCCACCGTGTCGAGCGAGTCGGCGCCGAGATCGTCGACGAACGAGGCATCGGCCGTGACTTCCTCTTCATCGACGCCGAGCTGCTCCACGATGATGCTCTTCACCTTGTCTGAAACTGCCATTTGGCCTCCTGGCCTTTAGTGGTTGATGGTTGGTGGTACCGACCGACGACGAACCGGATTCACATGTACATGCCGCCGTTGACGGCAAGGACCTGACCTGTAATATACGCCGCCTCATCCGACGCAAGAAAACAAACCGCCGCGGCGACATCGGCAGTGGTGCCGAGTCGGCCGAGCGGAATCTGCGCGGCCCAGTCGCCCTGCGCCTTCCCGGTGATCGCCTTCGTCATGTCGGTCTCGATGAGTCCGGGCGCGACGACGTTGACCGTGATGTTGCGCGATGCGACTTCGCGCGCCAGCGCCTTGCTGAAACCGATGAGCCCGGCTTTCGACGCCGCGTAATTGGCTTGTCCCGCGTTCCCGGTCTGGCCGACGATCGAGCTGATGCTGATGATGCGTCCGCTGCGCTGCTTGATCATCGGCTTGAGCGCCGCCTGCACGAGCACGAACGCGGGCGTCAGGTTGGTCGCAATCACCTCGTCCCAGTCTTCGCGCTTCATCCGCAGCATCAGCTGATCGCGCGTGATGCCGGCGTTGTTGACGAGGATGTCGACGCGCCCGTGGCGCGCGAGCACGCCCGACACCATCGCGTCGATCGACGCGGCGTCGGTGACCTCGAGCGCGACCGCGTCGGCCTTTCGCCCGGCCCCCTCGATGTCGCCGACGGTCCCCGCGGCGTGGTCGCCGCGGGCCGCCGCGACCACGTACGCGCCGCGCGAGGCGAGCATCACGGCGATACCGCGGCCTATCCCGCGCGATGCGCCGGTGACGACGGCCACCTTCCCGGTGAGATCAAGCACGCAGACCTGCCTCCACCGCCGCGAGATCGTCGGGCGAGGCGAAGCTGAACACGCGTGCGTCCTTGTGAATCTTCCTGACGAGACCGCTGAGCACGGCGCCTGGGCCAACTTCAACATAGTTGGTGACGCCTTCGGACGCAAGGCGCTGGACGACCTGTTCCCAGCGGACGGGCGCGGACACCTGCCTCACCAGCGCCTCGATGGCAGACGCCGCGTCACGCTTCGGTTCCGCGTCCACGTTGGCGACGACCGGTACCCGCGGATCCTGCACGCGCAGCGCCCGAAGATCCGGCTCGAGCCGCGCCTCCGCGGGCGTGAGCAACGCGCAATGGAACGGCGCGCTGACCGCGAGCGGAATGACGCGCTTGGCGCCCAGCGCTTTCGCCCGCTCGCCGGCACGCTGCACCGCGGCCGTCGCGCCGGCGATGACCACCTGCCCCGCCCCGTTGATGTTCGCGGGGCTGACGATCTCTCCCTGCGCCGCCTCCTCGCACGCGCGGGCCACGGTCTCGCTGTCGAGACCGAGAATCGCGGCCATCGCCCCGGCGCCGACCGGCACCGCTTCCTGCATGTACTGGCCGCGCCTCCGCACCGCCCGCACGGCATCCGCAAACGCCATGGTTCCCGCGGCGACGTTGGCTGAATATTCGCCCAGGCTGTGGCCGGCGACGAAGGCGGGCTCGATGCCCCGGGCGGCAAGCACCCGCTGCGCGGCAATGCTGACGGTGAGAATGGCCGGCTGGGCGTTCTGGGTCAGCACGAGCTGGTCTTCGGGCCCCTCGAAAATGACCTGCCTGAGGCCTGGCAGCGCCGCTTCCGCTTCATCGAACGCGGCGCGGGCTTCCGGGTAGGCGTCGGCCAGCGCGCGGCCCATGCCGACCTTCTGGGAACCCTGGCCCGGGAACACGAACGCGATCAATGCGGTGACACCGTCGCGGCGGCAATCTCGTGCCCGACGCGCTGAATGAAATCGCCCGCCGCAAACCGATAAGCCATCGCAATCGCGTTGCGGACCGCCTTCGGCGACGAGCGGCCGTGGCCGACGATGGCGAGGCCGGCGACGCCCAGCAGCGGCGCGCCGCCGTACTCGGAGTAGTCGACCCGCCGCCGGAACCGGCGGAAGGCCCGGCGCGAGAGCAGATAGCCGACCTGGCTCGAGAACGTTCCTCGGAGCTCGTCGCCGAGCAGCGTCTCGACGGCGTCCACGAGCCCCTCGCTGGTCTTGAGCACCACGTTGCCGGTGAACCCGTCGCAGACGATGACGTCGGCGACGCCGCTGTAGACTTCGCGCCCTTCGACGTTGCCGATGAAGTTGATCGGGGCGGCCTTGAGGAGGCGGTGCGCCTCGCGGGTCAGATCGTTCCCCTTGGTCTCTTCCTCGCCGATCGAGAGCAGGCCAATCCGCGGCCTGTCGGCGCCAAGGGCGACGCGCGCATAGACGCCCCCCATGATCGCGAACTGCAGCAGGTGCTGGGGCCGGCATTCGACGTTGGCGCCGGCATCGAGCAGCACGGCCGGCCGGCCGCGCGTCGGAATCGTGGCCGCGAGGGCCGGACGATCGACGCCGGCGATCATCCCGAGCGCCGCGTGGGTCGCGACGACGGTCGCGCCGGTGTGGCCGGCGCTGAAGAGCGCCCCGGCTTCGCGGCGCGCGACCAGGGCGGCGGCCACGCAAATCGACGCGCGGGGCTTGCGGCGCACGGATGCGGGCGGGTCCGCCATCTCGATGACGTCGGGCGCATCGACAATGGTGACGGGAAGGCTTCGCCAGTCGGCATGCGCGTCGAGCGCCTGCTCGACCCGGGTGGGGACGCCGACGAGTGCAATCTGGATGTCGAGATGGCGCGCGGCAGCGACCGCGCCGTCCACGATCGCCGCCGGCGCATGGTCGCCGCCCATCGCGTCAACGGCGATGCGGATCATCGTGAGAGGACTGGTTCACTCCTCGTCGACGGCGCGGACCTGGCGCTGGCGGTAATACCCGCAATGCGGGCAGATCCGGTGGGGCGCCTTCGGCTCGTGGCACTGCGGGCACAGGCTGGTCGCGGCCGGGCGCAGCGTATCGTGCGTGCGGCGCTTGGCCGTGCGTGTCTTCGAGTGTCGGCGTTTTGGATTAGGCATTTTTTCCCTTGAACGCTTTCAGCGCCGCCAGCCGCGGGTCCTCCCACACCGGCGCGCAATCGCACGTGCCCGTATTCAGGTTCGTGCCGCACTGGGCGCAGAGACCCTTGCAGTCCTCGCGGCACAGCGGCTTCATCGGCAGCGCGAGATAGAACTGCTCCCGCATCAGCTCGCTCAGGTCGATCTGGTCGTCCGTGTAATAGCTCGTCTCCAGGTCGTCTTCCTCGACCTCGCGCTCGGCGTCCGTCGTCGACGCCTGGGACGAGGGCAGATACCGCTGGTCGAACTCGGCGTCGATCGGAAAACTGTAGGGCTCCACGCAGCGGCTGCACTCCAGCTCGAGCACGGTGCGCACGCGTCCCACGAGGCGGAACCTGTCCTTGTCCTTGTGGATGTCGAACTCGAGCTCGACCGGCGCCGCGATTCGATAGGCATCCGACTCGCCGCGGACTTCGTCGAACTGGAACGTCCGGCCGAAGTGGCTGACCGGCTGGCGGTACCGCGTGAGATCGAGCTGCATGGCCCTTCTATCGCGAATTTTCCGCGAAAGACAGACCGTCGATTATAGCTGATCCCATGCCATCGGCCCGACCCACGGCTTGGGGATGAACAGGCGCTCGTACAGGGTCACCGCGAAGCGGTCGGTCATGCCGGCGAGGAAATCGCGCGTGGCGACGTCGAGCCCGTCGGTCTCGATGATGCGGCGGTCGAGGAATTCATCCGGCCGCTCGCGCACCTTCTCCCAGAGGCCGCCGAGGATGCCGGTCGCCTTGCGGAACTCGGCGGTGGCCTCCTGGTTCTCGTAGACGGCATCGAAGAGGAAGCTGCGCATCGCCAGCGTGGCGTCGAGAATCGGCTCGCTCATGCGGATCTCGGCCAGCCCGCCCTGCTGGGTCTCGGTGACGACGTCCTTCACCATCGCGGCGATGCGCGCCGACGAGCTCGCCCCGAGGACCGCCACCGCGTCGCGCGGCAGGTCCGCTTCCCTGAGCACGCCCGCTCTCACCGCGTCGTCGATGTCGTGGTTCACGTACGCGATGAGATCGGCCACGCGCATGATCTGCCCTTCGAGCGTCGCGGCGCGCTGCGAGGCGTCGACGCCGACCGGCGATCCACCCTTCCCCTTCGAGTGGCGGCCGATGCCGTCGCGGACCTCGAACGTGAGGTTGAGGCCCTGCCCATCGTTTTCGAGCACGTCGACCACGCGAAGGCTCTGTTCGTAATGGCGGAAGCCGCCGGGCACGATCGAGTCCAGCACGCGCTCCCCCGTGTGGCCGAACGGCGTGTGACCCAGGTCGTGGCCGAGCGCGATGGCCTCGGTCAGCTCTTCGTGCAGCCGCAGCACCTTCGCGATCGTGCGGGCGATCTGGCTGACCTCGAGCGTGTGCGTCAGGCGCGTGCGGTAATGATCGCCGGCGGGCGCGAAGAAGACCTGGGTCTTGTGCTTCAGTCGCCGGAACGCCTTGCTGTGGATGATGCGGTCGCGGTCGTGCTGAAACGCCGGCCGGACATCGTCTTCGCGCTCGGGGTTCAGGCGGCCCCTCGTGTCGGCGCTCTTGGCGGCCTGCGGCGCCAGCGTCTCGCGCTCGCGCTGCTCGAGCCCTTCACGGATGGTGGACAACGATGTCCTCCAGGAAGCTCGTGCCATGCGCGAGCGGGCCCACGCCGAAGTTGGCCGCGAGCGTCTGCCCGAGGTCGGCAAAGGTCTGGCGCGTCCCGATGTCCGCGCCCCGCTTGACCTGACTGCCGGTAAACAACGCGGGTACATACTCGCGCGAATGATCTGTGCTGGGCGTGCTCGGATCGTTGCCGTGGTCAGCGGTCACGACGAGCAGGTCCGAATCGCGCAGCGCGGGCAGCAGCCGCGCGAGCGCCTCGTCGAAGCGTTCGAGGTTCGCGGCGTAGCCGGGCACGTCGTTGCGATGACCGTAGATCGTGTCGGAGTCCACGAGGTTGACGAACACGAACCCGTCCGTCCCTTCGCGTACGGCAACCGCGAGCCGTTCCATCCCTTCCGCATCGCTCGCCGTGTGCGTGGCGTGCGAGATGCCGCGCCCCGCGAACAGGTCGTTGATCTTTCCGATGGAGATAACGGGCACCCCGCTGCGCGTCAGCAGGTCGAGCAGCGTGTCCGTGGTGGGCTCGAGCGCGTAGTCGTGGCGATTGGCCGTCCGCCTGAACGACCCGGGCGAGCCGACGAACGGCCGGGCAATGACGCGGCCGACGCCCATGCCGCGACCCACGAGGTCGAACGCGACTTCGCAGATGCGGTATTGCTCGGCGACCGGGATGACGTCTTCATGCGCGGCGATCTGAAAGACGCTGTCAGCCGACGTGTAGACGATCGGCTTGCCAGTCCGCATGTGTTCCGGTCCCAGTCGATCGATGATCTCCGTCCCCGACGCCACCACGTTGCCGATGGTGGGCCGCCCGGTCCGCCGCTCGAACTCGGCGATCAGCTCCGCGGGAAAGCCGTGCGGAAACGTTGGGAACGGACGATCGAGCACGACGCCCATCATCTCCCAGTGGCCCGTGACGGAATCCTTGCCCGGCGACGCTTCGGCCATTCGCCCGTAGGCGCCAAGGGGCTGCTGGGACAAGCCATAAGGGCTCGTTTCACCGGCATCAAGAGCCACCAGCTTGCCCAACCCCAGCGATCGTAATGTGGGGATTCGCAGTGGCACGCGCGCGGCGATGTTGCCGAGCGTGTTACTCCCCTCGTCACCGTATGCCCGCGCGTCGGGTAGCTCACCGATCCCGACGCTGTCGAGCACGATGACGATGACGCGGGGAAAGATCAATCAGGAATGGTGAGCGGCGAAGTAGTTCGCCACCGACCGCTGCGTGCCGATCGTGGCGATGGCGTGCTTGAACACCAGCTGGTCGGCGCCGTCGACCTCGACGATCACGGCGAAGCGATCGAAATTCTTGATGCGGCAGTCGAACTGGCGTCCGTCGAGCAGGTGAATGGAGACCGCGAGACGGTCGCGGCGCGCGTAGTTCAGGAAGACGTCCTGGATGTTCGGCTGCGACGCCGACGATCGCTGTTCCGTGACCTGGGCCATCAGGGAGCAACTCCTCGCGATTCATGCGTGGCGAGCGCAGCTTCCACGAGTCGAAGCACAACCTCGCCCTCGCCGGGGCCATCGAACCACTTAAGATTAGGCTCTTTGCGGAACCAGATCAACTGGCGGCGCGCGTACCGCCGGTTCTCCTGCACGATGAGCGCGCGCGTCTCCGCTTCGCCGCGCACCCCGCGAAGCATCTCCATCACCTGCCGGTAGACGAGACCGCCAAACGGTCTCACGTGTGGCGAAACGCCGCGCGCGAGCAGCGCCTCCACCTCTGCGACGATGCCGCGCGCGAACTGCTCGTCGACCCGACGCGCGACGCGTTCCGCGGTCAGCGCTGGCGGCAATCGCAGCGCAATCGCGAACACGTCGCAATCCGCGATCGGCGAGGCCGTCTGCGCGAAGTGCGACGTCAACGACCGGCCCGTCGTGTAGTAGACCTCCAGCGCGCGCACGATCCGTTTCAGATCGCGAGGCATGATACGTGCCGCCGAGTCGGTGTCGACGCGACTCAGCAGACGGTGCAGGCGCTCGGGACCGCGCGCGTCCGCGATCCGGTTGAGCCGGGTGCGAAGCGCTTCGTCCGCGCCGGGACCGGGAAACAGGCCGCGCGTCAGCGCGCGGTAGTAGAAGCCGGTGCCTCCGACCAGGATGGGCAGCTTGCCGCGCGCGTGGATGTCGCGAATGGCAATCGCGGCATCGCGCGCGAATTGAGCGGCGGTGTAGACCTCGGTCGGATCCGCGATGTCGATCAGATGGTGCGGGATGCCGCGTCGCGCTTCGAGCGGCATCTTGTCGGTCCCGATGTCGAAGCCGCGGTACACGGCGGTGGAATCGCAGTTGATGATCTCTCCGCCGTGCCGCTCGGCCAGCGACAGTCCCAACGCGCTCTTGCCCGACGCGGTCGGGCCCAGGACGGCAAGGACGAGCGGTCGCACGTCACAATGATAAGTAGGCCGGGTGCCGCGACGCCTACGAGGGCCACGGCGCCGCGGACCCGGCGAAATCCTCAGCGGCGCGGACATGGGAGTCGTGCCATAGTGTCGTAGCGATTCATGATGCTCCAGCCGACGCCGCGTGGCGGCTATCGCTGAAGAACTGGCTGCGTGGCTCGCCGCCGCGCAGCCATCAACGCTGCCACCCGCCGCGCGCGAAACCGTCGGTCGTCTCTTTCTCGACGTCTGCGGCCTCTGCGTGGCCGCCCGTCAAAGTGAGTACATCCGGGCGACGCTCGCGAGCGTCGATCGCGGCGGCCGCTGCACGGCGATCGGCCACGAGGGCGGCTTCGACGCGTTCGGCGCGGCGCTCATCAACGGGACGGCCGCCCACGGCGAGGATTTCGACGACACGTTCGAAGGCGGGCCGGTGCATGCCGGCGCGGTGGTCGTCCCCGCTGCGCTCGCGGCCTGTGAGCGCGAGGGCCTTGCGGGCGACCGCCTCCTGCTCGGCATCGCGGCCGGCGCGGAGCTGATGTGCCGCCTGAGCCTCGTCGCCCCGAAAGCCACCCATGCGGCGGGATTTCACCCGACGGCCGTCTTCGGCGCGCTGGCTGCGGCGGGCGGCGTGTCCGCCGCGCTCGGCCTTCGCGCGCCGGAGATTGCCTCGGCGCTCGGCATCGCCGGAAGCATGGCGTCGGGCATCATCGAGTATCTGGCCGAGGGAACGTCGACCAAGCGCATGCATGCCGGCTGGGCCGCGCAGTCGGGCATCCGCGCCGCGCTGATGGCGCGTGGCGGCTTCGACGGCCCCCGCACGGTTCTCGAGGGGCAACACGGCTTCTATCGCGCGTTCGCCCCGTCGGTGAAGCCCGATTTCGAGCCGTTGCGCCGTGACCTCGGGCGCGCGTGGGTGATGGAACAGATCGCCTTCAAGCCCTACGCGTGCGGGACGATGACGCAGCCGTTCGTGGACTGCGCGATCGAGCTGGCGCAACAGGGTGTGCGCCCGGACGACATCACGGATATCGTCTGTGACGTGGGCGAGGGAACCGTGCATCGCCTGTGGGAACCGCTCGCGGTGAAGCACCGGCCGCCGACGCCGTACGCCGCGAAGTTCAGCACGCCCTATTGCATGGCGGTCGGTTTCTTCGACGGCCGCGCCGGCTTCGCGCAGTTCACGCAGGCGCGCATCGAGGATGCCGGCGTGCTGGCGCTCGCGTCGAAAATCCGCTATTCAATCAACCCGGAGGACGAGTACCCGCGCAACTTCACGGGCCGCCTGCGCGCGACGCTGAAGGACGGAAGCCGGCGCGAGATTCGCCGGCCCTACATGCGCGGCGGCGTGCACGCGCCGCTGTCGCAGGAAGAATTGGACGCCAAGTTCATGGACAACGTGCTGTACGGCGGCTGGCGCCGCGAGCGGGGCGAGCGCGTTCGACGACTGTCGCACGAGCTGTTCGGGCAGCCGGGGCTCGCCGCCCTGGCGGAGCTCCGCTCGTGACCGGCGGCGATCTCGACGGGAGGGTCGCCATCGTGACCGGCAGCGCCCGCAACATCGGCCGCGCGATCGCCCGCGCGCTGGCCGACGCCGGCGCCGCGGTCGTCATCAATGCGAAGTCGAGCGCGGCCGAGGCGGAGGCGGTGTCACAGGAGATTCGCGATGCCGGCGGCAGGGCGGCCGCACGGCTCGCCGACGTCGGGACGCCCGATGGCGCCGCCGCGCTCGTCGCGACGGCGATCGATCGGTTCGGACGCCTCGACATCCTCGTCAACAACGCGGCGACGCGGCGGGAGATCGATTTCGCGCAGCTCGATTACCAGGAGTGGCGCGACATCATCGCGACCATTCTCGATGGCGCGTACCTCTGTGCCCGCGCGGCGCTGCCTCACCTGGTCGCGGCCGGCGGCGGCTCGATCGTGAACATCGGCGGCCTGTCGTCCTATACCGGCGCGGCCCGCCGCGCCCACGTCATTGCCGCGAAGGCGGGCCTCGTCGGCCTCACGCGGGCGCTGGCGCACGACCTCGCGCCGCACGCCATCACCGTGAATTGCGTCGCGCCCGGGTTGATCGACACGAGGCGGCGCGGGCCGGAGCCCGGGCACCACGCGTCGCACGCGACGCTCGTGGGGCGCCGCGGCACGCCCGAGGAAATCGCCGCGGTCGTTCGCTTCCTGTGCGGGCCCGATGCGCGTTACATCACCGGCCAGACGCTGCACGCCAACGGCGGCGTCTTCATGGGCTAGCGGGATCCAGGCAGCTGCGGCTACGGCGCGACAGGGCGCAGTTCGTACCCCTGCGGCGGCTCGGCCCCGAGCAGGTGGCGCACGAAGTAGTCCCACCGGCGCCGGATCATGTACGGCTCCGCCGCGTACCCGTGCCGGCGGTTCGGCAGCAGCAGCAAGTCGAAGTCCTTGTTCGCCTTGATCAGCTCGTCCACCAGCACGAGCGTGTTCGACGGCGGCACGTTGTCGTCCATCGTCCCGTGCGTGAGCAGCAGCTTGCCCTTCAGGTTCTTCACGAAATTCTGGTTCGCCTGGCTGTCGTAGTTGGTGGTCTCGCCCTTCTTCTCGAGCAGCCCCTGCCACTTCTCGGCCCAGTCGTCCTCGTAGTTGCGGTTGTCGTGGTTGCCCGACTCCGAGATGCCCACCTTGAAGAAGTCCGGATAATGGAACATCGCGCCGGCCGTGGCGTATCCGCCGCCCGAGTGTCCCCAGACGCCCGCGCGCGGCAGATCGATCCACGGATACTTCGCCGCGAGATCCTTCATCCCCGCAACCTGGTCGGGCAGCGTGTTGTCGCCCATGTCGCCGAAGTACGCGTCGTGGAACTTCT
>Ga0137419_10000210_pt1 | contig 18677 bp, 11 predicted proteins | sample CZODoug3_1_2_16f_FD_108279 | JGI IMG/M metagenome (GOLD analysis project Ga0137419, IMG submission 108279) | Vadose zone soil fungal communities from Angelo Coast Range Reserve, California, USA - CZODoug3_1_2_16fungal (Illumina Assembly) | ecosystem: Environmental > Terrestrial > Soil > Vadose... | reverse complement strand
CCACCGCTCATTGGAAAACCACAGAACGGTTTTCCACAGCGACCACAAGGCATCACACAGGGGACATTTCTATTTCGTTAAGAATGGGGACATTTCTATTTCGCTTTGACACACGTGCCCACCGGCGTTGACGGCCTCACGCCTCGGGCGTATTGTTGGCGGCACCCTGCGCGGCGTGGCCAGGGCAGGCCCGGGTACGAGGAGGACGTGATGAAGCAGTCGTCGCGTCGTGTCACGCTCGTCGCATTGCTGCTGCTGACCACCTGTGCGCGTGCCTGGGCGCAGCTTGCGACGGCCCAGATGAACGGGCGGGTGACCGACGAGAGCGGAGCGGTGCTGCCGGGCGTTACCATCACCGCCACTCAAACTGACACCGGCGCTACGCGAACAGTCGTCACGGACGCCGGCGGCTCGTACGTCCTGACGAACCTGCCGACGGGCCCGTATCGGTTGGAGGCGATGCTGTCGGGTTTTCGCGCCTATGTGCAGACCGGCATCGTCCTCCAGGTCGCGAGCGCTCCCGTCATCAATATCGCGCTCGCGCTCGGGAATCTCGAGGAGGCGGTGACCGTTGAGGCCGCGGCGCCGCTCGTCGATGTCAAAAGCGCGGGCATTGGAACCGTGATAGAGAACGAGCGGATTCTGGAGCTCCCGCTGCAGGGCCGCCAGGTCACCGACCTCATCCTCTTAGCCGGCGCGGCCGTCCAGACCGGCCAGCCGAACACCCGCAGCTTTCAGGGCGGCGTGAACATCGCGGTGGCCGGAGGGCAGGGGTTCAGCGTCGCATACCTGCTCGACGGCGCGATGCACAACGATCCCTCTACCGCCGCCGGCCTGCCGCTGCCGTTTCCGGATGCACTGCAGGAATTCAGGCTGGCGACGAGCGGCCTGTCCGCCGAGAACGGCATTCACTCTGGTGCGTCGGTCAATGCGGTGACGAAATCGGGGACCAACCGATTCCATGGGAACGGGTTCGAGTTCTACCGGGACAAGCGGTTCAACGCGACGAATGTATTTGCCCCGATCGGGCCGGATGGCAAGCGGCTGGACGATGGTCTGCACCGGAATCAGTTCGGCGGAACGCTTGGGGGGCCGATTGTCCCGAACAGGCTCTTCTTCTTCGGCGGCTATCAGCGTACGCAGCTCCGTCAGCAGCCGAACGCCAACATCGGATATATACCGACGCCCGCGATGCTGGCCGGCGACTTCACCACCTACGCGTCGCCTGCTTGCAATAGCGGAAGGCAAATCACGCTGGGGGCGCCGTTCGTAGGCAACCGTGTCAATCCGGCGCTCTTCAGTCCAGCCGCGCTGAGACTCGTGCCATCGCTTCCGACCACGACCGATCCATGCGGCGAAATCAGATTTCCGTTTGGCGGTGGCGAGAACATCCAGGTGCAGACGGTAACCAGGGTCGATTTTCAAAGAACCGCCGACGATACGATCTTCGCTCGATACATGGCGACGACGATCGACCAGGACATTCCGGATTTCGACAATATCCTCTCGGCGATGAATCCGGCGACGATCGGGTTGGACAACCTGTCTCAGGCCGTCGTGTTCGGCGATACGAGAGTGTTCGGCAGCAACACGGTCAACTCGCTTCGCCTTGCCTATAACCGTACGCGTGCCTTGCGCCTCAATCGCCCCGCAGTCGGCCCCGAGGATCTTGGGATCGGGCCCTTCTACAACTACGAGCCGCATCGCATGGCGCTGAACATCATCGGCGGATTCACCTTCGGAACCAATGCGGGTAGCAGCAGATCCCTGTCGCAGACATACCAAGTGAGCGACGACCTCACGCTGGTACGTGGCAACCATCAGATCGCGACTGGCGGGACGTTCGCCTACTGGAACACCTACATCAGGAACTGCACGCGGTGTGGCGGCCAATTCGAATTCAACGGCCAGGTGACCGGTCTGGGTTTGGCGGATTTTCTGCTGGGCAGAGTGCTGTGGATGGAGCAAGCCGGGGCAGGCGGCGTGGATCCCGAACAACACTACGTGGGCCTCTTTGCAACAGACGCGTGGCGGGTCACGAATCGCCTGACCGTGAACGTCGGCCTCCGGTGGGAGCCGTTCTTCGGGCAGGAGATGGGATATTCGGGGGAGTTCGGCACCCCCGTGTGGAGCTGGGACAACTTCCGGAGCGGCGAGCGAAGCGGCGCGTTCGTGAACGCACCCCCCGGGCTTCTCTATGCGGGCGATCGCGGCTTTCCACCGGGGCGGTCGGGGATGAGCGACCAGTGGTTGAATCTTTCGCCGCGCGCCGGCGTGGCCTGGGACGTCAGCGGCAACGGGCGGACGGCGCTGCGCGCGTCGTACGCCCTCACGTACGATTTTCCGACCGGCGATATGCAAATCCTTCAGACGTCGGCCGCGCCCTTTGGCAATCGCGTGCGTGTCGATCTGCCACCTGGAGGGTTCGACAATCCGTATAGCGCGATTGGCGGCAATCCACACCCGATCGCGACGAGCAGGGACACCGTCTTTCCGCCTTCGGGCACGTTTGGCGTCATGGCGCCCGAGATCAACTCACCGCGCGTTCAGTCGTGGAACGTCACGCTCGAACGCCAGATGGGGGCCAATTGGGGGGTCTCGGCGAGCTATCTGGGCAATCACTCGGACCGCCTGTGGGACCTGGTGCCGCTCAATCCCGCGGTCTTCATGGGGCTCGGGCCCTGCACGCTCCCCAACGGCGTCTTCTATCCCGTCTGCAGCACGACCGCCAACACGAACGATCGGCGCGTGATCTCTCTGGAGAATCCCACGGTCGGTCGCCAGATCAGCAACCTGGAGGTCTTCGACGACTACGGCGTCTCGAACTATCGCGCTCTCCAGTTCTCGGCGCGTCGCGTGTCGGCGAACGGCGTGAGCTTCAATGGCAACTACACATGGTCGTACTGCTTCGGCGATCGGATGGCCGATGGCAACCATCAATTCGCGTCGGGACCGACCAAGCCCGACGACCTCGCCTTCGATCAAGGCAATTGCACGCAGAACAAGACGCACATCGCCAATCTAACCGTGGGATATCAGACGCCGCGGTTTGCCGGCACACTGCTTCGGGTCGCCGCCTCCGATTGGCGAGTGTCGGGGATTCTCACCGCAAGCTCTGGGCCGTGGCTCACCGTCTTCACCGGCCGCGACAACGCGCTCAATGGGCAGCTTGGCACCATCAACCAGATGACCGGGCAACGAGCCAACCAGATCAGCGACGACGTGTATGGACCGAAGACCCTGACGCAGTACCTGAACCCGGCGGCGTTCGCGCAGCCGGTGCCCGGTACCTTCGGCAATCATGTCCGCGCGAGCATTACCGGACCCGGACAGTGGGTGATCAATACGGCGTTGTCGCGGATGCTGACGTTGTTCGGCGCCCAGACCGTGGAGTTCCGGGTAGAGGCGTTCAACCTGTTCAATCACTTCAACTGGGGGCTTCCCACGACGAACCTCCAGCAGGGCACGTTCGGGCGGATCACTTCGCAGGCAACCGATCCGCGGATCTTGCAGTTTGGCGTGAAGTACGGCTTTTAGCCTACGGCCGGGGCGGCGCGACGATCGTTGTGGAAACGCCCCGTTGACTGTAGAGCGCGGGGTCGAGGCCACGCTCAATCATCAATCGACGAATCAGAGCCTCCGCCCGGGGCTTCCACCTCCCGTTCGCCGCAATCAGCATGCCCTGCGTGACCATCAGGGGCGTCCATCCGAGCTTGTTTCTCGCGTCGAGCCTCGCGCCCTGTTCTACCAGGAACTGAATGATGGACAGCTGGTCCATGATGGCTGCGCCGTGCAGCGCCGTGCTGCCCGTCCACCGCACATCAGCGATGGCGCTCGCGGGAAGCTGCTCGAGATTGTCCGGATACGCGAAGAGAAGCTTCTGACCGTCGCCCGCGATCGGAAAATCGCCGAAATCAGCGACGGCATTCACGTCCTGGCCACTCAGTTCCAGCGCCAGCTTGACGGCTTCCAGCCGCTCGCTTTCTGGTGTCCCGTTCAGTGGACCGGGAGTCTCCCCGTCCCAATAGCCGAGCCCCGCCGCCGCCATGAATGGCATCACATTCTGCACAGTGGAGAGCCTGGGATCCGCACCCTTGGCGGCGAGCACACGCATCAGGGCGACATCGCCGTTCTTGGCTGCGACAAAGAACGGCGATGCGCCAACCATCGTGAGGAAATCGCGACCCACTGAGATATTCGGCGGACTCTTTGCCTCTCCGTCGTCACGGTCGAATGGGATTTCCTTCCATGTGATTCGAGCGTTCGGGTTCGCTCCACGCGCGAGCAATGCGCGTGCGACTTCCAGGCTGTCGCCGATCGGTTGCGGCGGCGCGGGCCCTGTTCCGGAGCCTGGCCGTCGCATCCACGCCAGGGCGTGCAGCAGAGAGCCTCTCGAGTCGGGAGCGTTCGGATTCGAACCATGTTCCAGAAGCAACAAGGCGATGTCGAACTGGCCGTTGATGATCGCCAGCCCCAACACGGAGGTGCTGTCCTCGGTGGGTCCGGCGACGCCCGTCGAGAAAGCCGCCCCTTGCACGGTTTCGTTCACGTCCGCGCCCGCGGCCAGCAAGACACGGACAACGTCGATAGCCCCCCTCCGGACACCAAAGAGCAACGGCGTGAACCCGCCCTTCGACCGCGCACGAACATCGGCGCCTGCCTCGATCAACACCTGGACTGCAGCCGCGTGGCCGTCCGCTGCCGCCCACATCAGCGCGTCTTGTCCCTTCGAGCGCTCCCGTGCGCTGATGTCTGCACCGTGGGCCAGAAGCGCCTTGACCGCAGCAACATTCCCCGTGCCGGCCGCTGACATCAAGGGAGTCTCGCCTTCCGGCAGCGCGGCGTTCGCGTCGGCGCCTGCCTCGAGGAGCCGTTCAATCATCACCGCATTCCCGTTTGCGGACGCGAGCGAGAGCGGCAAGACGCCATAGCGGGTCGCGGCCTTCACGTTGGCACCAGCGCGAATCAGCAGCTCCGCCGTTTCCACGTCATCAAGACGAGCCGCCCAGTGAAGCGCCGTCATGCCATCCGCCTCGGGACGATTCACATCGACCCGTTGCTGCAACAGGGCGCGAACGGCTGCCTTGTCCGCCCGTTTGACCGCTTCTATCAGCGAAACCACCGGGGCTGCCATCCCGAGGCTGAGAAGGGAGGACAGCGCCACGACCCACCAAACGCTTCGGTCTGTGATGCGCATCTTCAGATCCTCGTCGACGTGTGCGGGTCGTAGTTTACCCTTTTGCTGTTGACAACTTGCAGATGCGTCTCAATAATGGCTCGCTTGGTCGGTAAGTAAGTCGCCCAAGTCGAAGTGTGCCGCGGCGTTATCCGCCTCGCACAGTTCACCAGGATCAAGCGAAACGGAAGCGGGCTTCACGAGAGGGGTCGGAATGAGAGCCCTGTATCTTGTGATCGCCGCGTGGATCGCGGCGCTGACTGTCGCCTCTGGTTCCGTTGCAGTGGCCGACTCGCCCCAGCAGCCCTCGGGTGCGATTGCAGCCGCTGTTTCTCCGCGCGCGGTTCTCAATCGATACTGCGTATCCTGCCACAACGAGAATCGGCGTACGGCCGGACTCATGCTCGACACGATCGACGCCGGGAACATCAGCGCGGCAGCAGAGACGTGGGAAAAGGTCGTGCGAAAGCTTCGGAGTCGCGCGATGCCTCCCGCCGGGAGCCTCCGGCCGGACGAGACGACCTACGATGCTGTTGCGTCACAGCTGGAAACGGATCTCGACCGATTGGCCGCAGCCAGTCCCAATCCGGGCAAGCTGCCCGCCTTTCACCGGCTGACTCGTACTGAATATAGAAACGCGATTCGCGACCTGCTCGGGCTGCAAGATCTTCCCAAGGCGGTGGACCTCGAGTCGCTGCTGCCAGCCGACAACTCGAGCACCGGGTTCGACAACCTTGCCGATCTCCTGTTCGTGTCCACGACCCAACTCGAGCAGTACCTTTCTGCAGCCCAGAAAATTGCGCGGCTGGCGCTAGGCGATCCAGCGGTCCTGCTCGTCGACACGTACAACATGTTGGGCGACCAGAGCCAGGATGGTCACGTGGAGGGTCTGTCGTTAGGCACGCGCGGCGGCACGGCCATACACACGCTGTTGCCGCGCGAGGGCGTGTACAACATTCACGTCGAGCTCACGGCGGCGCCGCGCGAGCCGGAGCAGCTCGAGGTCACGGTGGACGGCGAGCGAATTCGGCTGTTCACCGTATCCGACAAGCTGAATCCGGACCAGGCCGCGCGGCCCGGCGCCGGCGATGCTGGTTCAGCGCTGACCACGCCCCCGAAAGCATCCACGCAGCTGGAGCTGGACCCCGGCACGCCAATTCAAGTCGACTCGGTGCTCAATCGCCGATTCGAGCGAGATCGACAGGCGGACGCTCGACGGGCCGCAATCGCGAAAGGCTTCGACGTCCTTGTCCCGTTCAAGGCCGGACCGGCCGTCATCGGAATCACGTTCATCAACCGCTCCTCCGGGCCGAGCGAAAATCTCGTGCTCCCGCGGGTGCGCGGCAAGGGTCAGCTGATCGGCGTTGCGAGTGTCACCATCAATGGCCCGCAGAATCCAACCGGGACTGGTGGTGATACACCCAGTCGCCGCCGGATCCTTGTGTGTCACCCCGGGAACGGGGCAGAGGAAGGGCGTTGCGCGAAGGAGATCCTGTCGACGCTGGCCCGTCGCGCGTATCGACGGCCCGTGAACGACGCAGATCTTCAGCCGTTGCTGGCCATCTACGACGCCGGACGGACCGAGGGCGGATTCGACGCCGGCATCGAACAGGCGCTCGAACGAGTCCTTGTCAGTCCGCAGTTCCTGTTCCGCATCGAACGCGATCCGGCGAGTCGAGGGGCGACCGTCCCGCCCGCACGTGTCTATCGAATCACCGACCTCGAGCTGGCCTCCCGCCTCTCATTTTTCCTCTGGAGCAGCGTCCCGGACGATGAGCTGTTGAAGATGGCGGTTGCGGGGAAGCTCAAGGACCCAGCGGTGCTCGAACAACAAGTGCGGCGGATGCTGGCAGACGCGCGCTCCGAGACGCTCGCCAGCAATTTTGCCGCGCAGTGGCTGTTTCTGCGTGACGTCGAGACGAAGACGCCGAGCCCGCGATTCTTTCCGGATTTCGACCTGAGCCTGCCCCAGGACTTCGAGCGCGAGACCGAGCTCTTTCTCGAGAGCGTCTTCACCGGGGACCGCAACGTCCTCGATCTGCTGCGCGCGAACTACACGTTCGTCAACGAGCGTCTGGCGCGGCACTACGGGATGCGGAATGTCTTCGGGACCAACTTCCGGCGCGTCACCTACAGCGATGACAGTCCGCGGCGCGGCCTGCTCGGCCATGGCAGCGTGTTGATGTTGACGTCGTATGCCAACCGGACCTCGCCGGTGCTGCGCGGCAAGTACGTGCTTTCGAATATCCTCGGCGCGCCGCCGCCGCCGCCGCCGCCCAATGTGCCGGCGCTCGTCACCGAGGCCGGCGACTCCGGGAAGCGATTGTCGATGCGTGACTCCATGGCCCAGCATCGCACTAATCCCGTCTGCGCCACCTGTCATGCGCGGATGGATCCGATCGGCTTTGCCCTCGACAATTTCGATGCGGTGGGAAAATGGCGGACCGTCGATGACTCCGGTACGCCGATTGACGCGTCGGGCGTGTTTCCCGACGGCACCAGGTTCGATGGCATCGCCGGGCTCCGGCAACTGTTGCTCCGCCGTCCCGAACAGTTCGTGAGCACCTTGACCGAAAACCTTCTCACCTATTCGTTGGGCCGCAGCATTGCGTATTACGATGCTCCGGCGGTTCGCGCGATCGTGCGGGACGCCGCGCGCAGCGACTACCGCTTCTCGTCGCTCGTCATTGGCATCGTCAAGAGCACGCCGTTCCAGATGAGAAGGACGGGAGACAACTGACCCTGGTGTTCGTAGAGGCGGACCTTCAGGTCCGCCTGAGTGAACGGAGAAGGCCATGATCGTCACCAAGAAATCGCTTCCCAGGCGGACGTTCCTGCGCGGCATGGGCGTGACCGTGGCGTTGCCCTTCCTGGACGCGATGGTCCCTGCGCTCTCCGCTCTCGCCGAGACGCCAGCCAGGCCGGTGCGTCGGCTTGGGTTCATCTATATTCCGAATGGAACGATTCAGAGCATGTGGGTGCCCGCCACGACGGGCGCCGGCTTCGAGTTGTCGCCGATTCTGAGCCCCCTCGCTCCGATTCGAGATCAACTCGTGGTGCTGAGCGGACTGGCTCACATGGAGGCCGACTCGCGAGGCGATGGTAACGGCGACCATGCCCGTGCGACGGCAGTGTGGCTCACCGGCGTGCACGCCTACGATCGCGACAGAACGGGCGTTGACGGTGTGAAGCTGGCGACGACCGTCGACCAGATTGCTGCCAGGGAGCTTGGCAGGGACACGCGTCTTCCCTCACTCGAGCTCAGCCTGGAGAAGCCCACTCAGATCGGGTGCGACAGCGAGGACTGCTTCTTCTCGAACACGATTTCGTGGCGGTCGGCCACGACGCCTCTGCCCATGGAGGCCCACCCGCGGGTCGTCTTCGAACGGCTGTTTGGCGATGGCGGCACGCCCGCACACCGGCTCGCGCAGGTGCGCCGCACCGGCAGCATTCTCGATTCCGTCACGCAGGAAGTGGCCGGGCTCGAGAAGACGCTTGGCTCGAGCGATCGCACGAAACTCGATGAGTATCTCGAAGCCGTGCGCGAGCTCGAGCAGCGCATTCACGTCACCGAGCGGCGCGGCGCCGAGTCCGTGCTGTCACTGCCGGACCAGCCGACCGACATCCCGGACACGTTTGAAGAGCATGCCAAGTTGATGTTCGACCTGCAGGTCGTGGCCTACCAGGCCGACATCACGCGCGTCGTGACGATGCTGCTGGCGCGCGAAACAAGCACGCTCACCTACGAAAACATCGGTGTGCCCGAGCAGCATCACTCCTGCTCGCATCACCTGAACAATCCGAAGCTGATCGCCAGGAAAGCCAAGATCGACCAGTATCACGTGCAGCTGCTCGGGTACTTCTTGAAGCGGTTGCGCGACACGCCCGATGGCGACGGATCGCTGCTCGATCATTCGATGATTCTGTATGGTGGCGGGTTGGGCAACGGCAATCTCCACGATCATCTCAACCTGCCGTGTCTGCTTGCGGGAGGGGCGGCGGGTCAGCTGAAGGGTGGCCGTCACCTCGCGTACCCCGAGAAGACCCCGATGACGAACCTGCTCCTCAGCATGTTGGACAAAGTTGGGATCCCGACGCCGGAAAAAGTAGGCGACAGCACGACACATCTGTCCGGCGTCTAGTCTGCGAACAGTCACCGAAGCCTGCCAAGGTTCTGGCCTGGAAAACATCAAACGAGGAGGACCCATGGTCTCTCGTCGTCTCCGCCAACCAGCGCGTACCGCGCTGATGGTCTGTCTTCGAACGTTCGTCGGTCTCCTTCTGCTGGCAGTGCCCGCAATGGCGGGCCAGGGAGCCGGAACTGCCGCCGGCATCACGGGCGTGGTCGCCGACAATAGCGGGGCCGTCCTCCCCGGCGTGACTATCACGGCGACCAGTCCGGCGTTGCAGGTTCCTTCAGTCACGAGCGTCTCGGACGATCGAGGCGAGTACCGCCTGTCGCCGTTGCCGATTGGCGTCTACAGCGTTCTCTTCGAGCTGGCCGGATTTCAAAGCGTACGGCGCGAGGCCTTGCGGTTGACCGTGGGGTTCACCGCAAGAGTGGACGCGCAGCTGAACCTCGGGGGCGTGCGAGAAACCATTACGGTCTCTGGCGCGTCGCCACTGGTGGATGCCACGTCGACAGCCACGGCGACCCAGCTCACGAGAGAGCAGTTGGAGGTGCTTCCCACGTCTCGGGATGGCTTCCACTCCTTCCTCAACCAGGCGCCCGGCGTGCGCACGAACCTCGACGTCGGCTCGTCCGGTTTGGGCGACACGGTGGTCTTCAAGGCCTACGGCCAGGAAGGCGCGCCGTGGCAGATGCTCGAAGGGGTGGTCGCGTCCGCCCCCACGGCAGCCGGCGCCCAGGGCAGCCATGTGGATTTCAATGCGATCGAGGGGACTCGCGTGCAGACGGTTGGAAGCAACGCGGAGATGCCGAGGCGCGGCCTGATGGTCGATGCCGTGATCAAATCCGGCGGCAACGACTTTCACGGGAGCGCGGTGACGTACGGATCGAGCGGGTCACTCGAGGGCAACAACATCGACTCCTCCCTCACCGCAGCCGGCATCAGATTGCCGAAGCTCCATACCGTGCAGGACTTCGCCGGCAACCTGGGCGGCCGCATCATTCGGAACAAGCTCTGGTTTTTCGGCGGCGCCCGTTATCAGAAAGTCTCGCGCGACATCCTGGACGCGTTCGATGCCGACGGCACGCCGATCCTGAATGTCAAGAAGGGCACGTATTACCTAGGAAAAGCGTCGTACCAGATGACCCCCGGGAATCGCTTCACCAGCTTTGTCCACTGGACCAATGATTACGAGCTTCGCGGCGCGAGCCGGTTCGTTCCAAGAGAGTCGATGCTCGAAAAGAGCAACCCGGTCTGGATGACGAAGGCGGAGTGGCAGACCGTGCGCGGAAATTCCCTGGTCGCCTCGGTGCAGTACGGCCGATGGGACTTCAACGGCGTCTATGACGGCGTCACGCCGGGGAAGGTCTCCACGATGGACATTGCGACCCTCTACGTGACCGGTGACCTGTTTGCCCAGGCCGCCAACGGCAACGGGCGGCGAGCGGACAATGGCCGTCATCACACCAAGGGCGTTGTCAGCTGGTACAAGCCCGATCTGTTTGGAGGCAACCACGACTTCAAACTGGGAGTCGATCACCTCTGGAGCTGGTTCGACGACTACTATGTCGGACCGGAAGCGGGCAAACTCGACTACCAGCTCAGGTTCAACAACGGCGTGCCGTTCCAGCTGGCCACGATGAACGCTCCCGTCGTCGGCCCGAATCACGGCAACTATGTTGGCGTCTATGGACAGGATTCGTGGACGATCGCGCGCCGGCTGACGCTCGACCTGGGGATGCGCGTCGAGCATGACGATGCGTACGCGCCGCCACAGTGCCGCGAAGCCGCGCCCTTTGCCGCTGCTCAGTGCTGGGACAAGATCCAGCTCGTGGTATTCAATTCCGTCGCGCCGCGCGCCCATGCTGCATTCGACGTGACGGGCGACGGCAAGAGTGTGATCAAGGGTGGGTATGGCCGCTTCAATCAGCTGCGCGAGCTGCAGCCGGACGTCACCAACATCAACCAGAACGTGATCTCGACGACGATCTGGGATTGGCACGACACCAACGGCAACAAGCTGTACGAACCGGGCGAGGTCAACCTCGATCCCAACGGCTCCGACTTCCGGTCGATCACGGGCACGATCCTCGGCGTCGTCAACCCGAACGAGAAACAACCGAAGGTGGACGAGTTCTCGCTGACCTTCGAGCGGGAGCTGCTCGCGAACACCGCCGTCAGAGTGACCGGTGTCTATACGCGAACCATCGATCAGCATGGGCTGTCCGAGATCAGCCGCGACGGTCAGTACACCATCCCCATCAGGAATCTCGACCCCGGCCCGGATGGCAGGGTCGGGACGCCCGACGACACAGGCAAGTCGATCACCTATTACGACTACCCGGCAAGCCTGGGCAGCGCCGCGTTCTCGAAAACGATGATCACCAACAACCGCGCGGCAGATGCGCGTTACAAGACGTTCGAAATCGCCGCGACCAAACGACCCTCTCAGAACTGGCAGCTCGGTGCGTCGTACTCGACCACGTGGTCGGACGTCCCGATTGCGTGCGGCATTTCGGGCGGAGGGCTTGGCAGCGGCGCCCCTCTCGTGTGGTACCCGAATCGATGCCTCACAAATCCCAACCAGGCGTTCAATACGGCCTTCCATACGAGAGAGTGGCAGGCCAAGTTGTCTGGCGCGTACAACCTGCCCTACGGAATTCTGGCGTCGTCGAACTATGACGTCCGCAGCGGAGCTCCCCAGGCTCGGCAAGTCCTCTTTACCGGGGGACAGGCCATTCGCTCGATCACGTTGAACGTCGAACCGATTGGCAGCATCTTTCTCCCCAACACGCACGAGTTGGACGTACGTCTGGCAAAGCGCGTCGGTCTCGGGAGTGGGCGCTCCGTGGAGCTGCGCGGTGACATCTACAACGCGCTGAACAAGGGCACCGTCAGGGAGCGGAACCTGCTGTCTGGCGCAAATTACCTGCGCCCCAGCCTGATCCTCTTCCCGCGGATTCTGCAGCTCGGCGTGACGTTCACGTTCTAAGCGAGTGAGGCCGCGCCAGCGCCTCGAGCCAAAGGCAATGAACGTCGATCAAGGCTGACCTCGGAAAATCGGGGTCGGCCGTCCCTCGCGGTTGAACCGATGCGCATGCTGCGCGTCACCAAAAAGCGCGCGTGACTTATAATCGGCGCCCTCGCCGATGAAACGCAGCGTCGATCGCATTCTCACCACGCACACCGGAAGCCTGATTCGGCCGCCACAGCTGCTGGAGCTCGTCAAAGCGCGCCAGGCCGGTCAGGCCATCGATCAGAGCGCGTACGAGGCGACACTCCAGGACTCGGTGCGCGATGTTGTCGCGCGCCAGGTCGAGGCGGGCATCGACATTCCCAACGACGGCGAGTTCGGCAAGTCCACGAGCTGGTCGCTGTACGTGCTCAAGCGGCTCAGCGGCTTCGAGCTGCGGGAGGTGAAGGGCGTCAACCCGTTTGCGCGCGGGGCGGATAGGCTTCGATTCGCGGACTTCTACGCGGAGCTCGAAGGACGAGGCGACGGGAAGGACTGGTCGAACGTGACGAGAAAGGATGCGGTCTGCGTCGGACCGATCACGTACAACGGCCTCTTCGAGCTGCAGCGCGACATCGACAACCTCAGGGCCGCCGCGAAAGCCGCCGGTGTCGACGAGGCCTTCCTGCCGGTGGCCGCACCCTCGAGCGCCATCCCCGACCGCAAGAACGAGTACTACAAGACCGACGAGGATCTCGTCGTCGCCCTCGCCGAAGCGCTGCGGACGGAGTACCAGTCGATCGTCGACGCGGGGTTCCTGCTGCAGGTGGACGATGCACGGGCGGCGGTGACGTACGACCGAATGGTGCCGCCGGCCAGCTTTGAGGATTACTACACATGGCTCGAGCGTCACGTGGAGGTCCTCAACCACGCGCTCGAGGGAATCCCTCAGGATCGCATCCGCTATCACGTCTGCTGGGGCAGCTGGCCCGGGCCGCACACGACCGACGTGCCGCTCAGGAAAATCGTCGATCTAATCCTGAAAGTGAAGGCAGGCGCATATCTGCTGGAGGCAGCGAACCCGCGTCATGAGCACGAATGGAAGGTCTGGCGGGAGGTGAAGCTGCCTCCAGGCAGGATTCTCGTGCCGGGCGTCGTCAGCCACAGCACGAACGTGGTGGAACATCCGGAGCTCATCGCCGAGCGTCTGACGCGGTTCGCCTCGTGCGTAGGTCGCGAGAACCTGATTGCCGGCACCGACTGCGGCTTCGCGCAGGAAGAAATCAACCGGCGCGTGCATCCATCGATCATGTGGGCGAAGCTTGAAGCGATGGCGGAAGGCGCGCGCATCGCCAGCCGCGCATGACCCGTAGCGCCGGCCAGCCTTGCCAACATCGGCTCGACATGACAGCGAATCAAGGGTCGAGGTCAGCGCGCCGACTTCGCACGACGTGCTGTCGCGGCAGTCTTCCGCGGTCGTCCGCCAAGCCGGCCGTTTGCGCGCGACGCCCGCGCCTTGGTGGCGCTCCGACGCGCGCCGATCATCGCCGCCACGCCTACGATCCGGACCTCGAGCTTCGGGCGATCTGAGAACCTGGCGACACGCACTTGTGCGGCCGACCGACGACCTGGATGAGTCTCGAGATACGCAGTCAAGACCTTGCGAATCGCGCGTTCAGCCTTTTTGTGCGTATCCGCGGCCGCATACACCGGCAAGCCTGGAACGTACGCGCTGACGGCGCCACTCTCCTCGGTTTCCAGGACGATGGGGTAGTGGACGGTCATTTCACTCCCGCCTCCCGTAAAATGCGGTTTCCCAACTGACCCGCATCCTTCTTCGTGTGAACGGCGATCCAGACTTCTTTGCCGGTTTCCGGATGCCTCAGCAGCAGGTGGCTGCCTTTCCCGGCACGGACTTGGACGAACCCGGCGGCCTTCAGCTTGCGGATCACTTCCGCCCAGGTCACACAGGTACTCTAAAACCTAACGTTAGGTTATGTCAAACCACCGTCGTGCGAGTTGGACCTATCGAAGCCCGGCGACGATGACGAGCTCGGCGCGCGTGAGAGTCGTCGCCGAATCGGGAGAGTGCGCGCAATGACTCGGAAAATGAGCAGTGATTTCGTGAGGGCGCAGATTGAGAAGAGCCTCGAGATCTTGGCGTCTTCCGCTGCGGACCAACAGTTCTAGTCGGGCGAGAGCCATCCCTTGTGCGCGACGACGCGGTGCAACCGAGGTGCCGCCGCAGGGCTACGCAGGGTTGGTGGACGGCCTGAACATTTGCGCAACTGCGCACCAGTCGGTGGAAAAGCTTTTCAGTCGAGTCGGCTGTGACCTCCCGAATCGACACGCAGTCCCGGAAGTTTCATCCCTCGCCATTGAGTGCGTTTCGCCGCATCGCTCACAGAATTGCGCCGGATGCGTCCGATGCACCGGATCGATCTCTGCGGGCATACCTCTTGCCTCGCGAGGCCCTCCATGCGACTCGCCTGCAGCTTGGTTCTGGCGCTCGTCGCCTGTGCCTGTGGTGGCACCGCGACCGCGCCAACTCCAACCGCATCAGAGACAACCGCGCCTACAGTCGCACAGAGCTGGTTCGGACGACAAATCCGCCAATCCCTGAAGTGGTGGTCTCACAGCAAACGCCTGCCCCCGCCATCGCCACACTGTTGAACGGATCGTCGGATGGATGATTTCAAGCAGAGATGAGCGACTCGCCACCGTGAAACTCCTGGTCCCGACCGATTCATCCCGAGTCAGCCCCAATTCGCGTTTCGGCGGAATCGCACGAAGTTCAGAACTTCGACAACATGTAGCTGCTCGGAGTGCTACCATCCCGGCATCGACCGACCTCGTTCCAGAACGAAATCGGAGGGCGATATGCGGCTGTTGCTCGCGGCGCTGATTCTGACGATGGGGACGATTTCGGCCGAGGCCCAGTGGCTGGATCGGCCTACCCCTGGCATTCCGCGCACTCACGACGGCAAGCCGGACCTCACCGCACCGGCGCCGCGGGGGCCCGACGGCAAGCCCGATTTGACCGGAATCTGGACTGGGCCGGCTCCCGTCTTTCGCCCCGACCTTACCAATGCGCAGCCGTGGGTCAACGACGTCGTTCGTCAGCATCAGCAGGATTACTTCAGGATGCGTCCTTTCTTTCAATGCCTGCCGAGCGGGCCCGAGTCTGGCAGGTTTGCAGGCTGGAAGCGTATCCTCCAGACGCCCGCCGCCATCGCGATCCTGAACGACGACCTCACCTATCGCATGATTCACATGGACGGCCGCGAACTGGAGGCCGGGCCCGCACCAAGTTGGATGGGCTACTCTGTGGGGCGCTGGGACGCGGACACACTCGTTGTGGACAGTGTCGGCTTCAACGACAAGACATGGCTGACTGACTCTGGTGTGCCTCATACGGAATCGTTGCGGATGACAGAGCGATACCGACGCCGGGACGTCGGCGACCTGGAAGTGGAGGTGACCTACATCGACCCGGCCGCGTACGCGAAGCCGTGGGGCTTTACAGCGAACATGACGCTGGCCGCCGATACGGAAATGCTCGAGGCTGTCTGCGAACGCAGCAGCGAACAGTGGGCGGGCAGTCTCGCGGATGCTGCTCGCACAGTGGTCACCGTGCCGTCAGACGTGCTGGCGCGATATGTCGGCCTCTACAAAGGGTTTTGGGGGGGCAGGCCGCGTACGGTCGAAGTCTCGCTCTCCGGCGGCCAATTGATCGCCAGGATTCCAGGCGGCACGATCCCCGGCGACGAGTCGCGGCCGCTGGTACCGCAATCGCAGACGTTGTTTGAAGGCCTGGGGCTGGGCTACCAGTTCATTGTCGACGACAAGGGCGCAGCAACCGACGTCGTAGAGATTCACATAACGGGGCCCTACAGGTACGCGAGACAGCCGTGACGGCGGCGACGCGACCAGCGACGGTTCCATAGGTCAGGAGTTGCCTATCTGTCGGTCCGGGAATCGCCGCGACAGTCTGCGCAGAGGCCTTAAAAGGAGATTCAACATGAAGCTGTTTCGCACTGTCCTTATGAGCGGTCTCGCCCTTGCGCTTTGCGCCGGAGCACCAGCCGCGCAAGCTCCGGCCAAAATGATCTCCTTGCAAATGCCGGCGACCCCAGACCCGGCCCGCGTCACGCTCGATCCCAAGACGACCGCTTTGATCGTGCTCGACTATGTTGAGGACATTTGCAACAACCAGGTCAGTTGCAAGACCAAGATGCTGCCGGCCATGACCCCCTTTATGGAGCGGGTACGCAAGGCGGGCCTCACCGTGGCCTACGGCACGCGAGCGCAGAACCAGACCAAATGGCTGAAAGAGGTCGCGCCGGTTCCGGGCGACATCAGGATCACCAACACGGCCCAGGACCGGTTCTACGATACCGATCTCGACAAGGAGCTGAAGGCGAAGGGCATCAAGACGCTCATCATGGTCGGCTGGAAGATTAGCGGATCGGTGACCTACACATCGGTCGGAGCGATGGCGCACGATTACACCGTCGTTATTCCGATGGATACGACTTCAGCCGGCAGCGACTACGAGACGATCATCGGTTTCTATAATGTCTTGAATTCGGGCAATGCGAACCTGGCGAACCAACCCTTGAAACCAAACGCCGTAACGCTGACCCGTACGGATATGGTCACGTTTCAATAGGAGACCGACGGCTTCTTCGGCTTTGACTATCGCCACGCCGTCGACCGAGTTCCGCGACGTCAAGACAGCACTGACCGTCGCGACTCATCGCATCCATAGACGACTGACGAACTGACCAGAGGATCGTCGACGCCGCTGCCAGAGTCGAACGGCACCGGCCGCTGACCTGCGCGATCATCGCGTCTGTTCCGCGAACGCGTCCCCGACTCGCAGCGCCAGCGAGGACGTGTTTGCGTGCGCCATGTTTGACGTGACAGCGATGACGATGCCGCTGTCGCGCCGCGTCATCAGCGACATCACGATGCCGCCGGCGAGCTCACCGTTGACGCTGCCGGGGTTCGCCGCCAGCGCGAAGCGCACGAGATCGGACGGCGTGGAATAGAACGCCATCCCGTTCGCGCAACAGGCCAGATCGCGCATGTACATCAGTCGTCGTCCACGGCCGGGATTGTCATCGGATCTCGGGACATAGAACGTCGCGCGATCGCCCGGCAATGGCTGCGCGGGGGCGAGACCGATCGGCCTGAAGATGACGTGGCGGATGATCGTGAAGAGCGGGAAGTTCTCTTCCGGCTCGCCGATATGCTCAGGACTCCATTCTGCCGCCGAGTCAGCGCCGGTATTGGTCAGCCCGGGCGGCGCGACGGCGGCGGTGACCGCGGACGCCGCCGTGCCGATGTTGAATCGCGTGTCCGGCGTGACGGCCGCCCGCGTCCCGACGTCCCTCCATCCGAACCCTTCGGCCCAGACGAGGGTGCCGCCGGCACCGGCCGCCACGGACACCCCGGGCAGGTTTTGCTCCAATACGGCTGCGCGCACGAGCTCCCGCGCGCGCTCGACGGCCGCCGCATATTGCGGCGACGGCGCCGAGTCGACGACCGATGGCACCTCCTGAGACTGCGGGAAGAGAGGCGCGGTGACAACAACCCCATGGGTCAGAAATGCCGCGAACGCGGCGACGACGACGCCGACGGCAAGCGCGCTGCGGGCCGCCCACATCGGGAGCCGGTTGCGCGCGGCCCTCACACCGAGCACGACTCCGACCACCATCAGCAGCATGCCGATGACCGCGGCGCCTGGCGCGTCGTCGGCGTCGGCCACGTAGACTCCCATGGCCGCGATGGCCAGGCCGAGGGCGAGAAGGATGAATGCCTTCACGGGGTTCATCACAGTGGTTTTCATGCCCGCAGTGTGGCCGAGGCCCGGCCGCGGAGTCCTCACCAAACCGTGAGCGGCCGCTGAGATTTGAGTGAAATGCCGCGAAAGCCCCTTGCTTCCGGAAGTAGATGCTGCCCGTCTCCGGCGAAACGAGCCTGGACCATGAATCCGCGGCCCGAGTTCAGTTCTCGACCGCAGCTGTTATTATCGGCGTCCTTCATCTACATTTACCGTACGCGCAGTCGCGGCCCCGCCGCCCCGTGCTGACTGAAGAAGGAGCAGGAGCATTGTCGATGAGAACCAGGATCGTCGCCTTCGCAATCGCCATGACCGTTGTCACCCTCACGGCTGCCCCGGGCTTCGCTCACCATTCGGACGTTGCCTACGATCAAGCGAAACGCACGACGCTCAAGGACGCGAAGGTCATCAGCTACGCCTGGAGAAACCCGCATGGCATCATGATCCTCGACGTCAAAGACGAAACGGGCGAGGTCGTTCGCTGGACGCTCGAAACCGGCAGTCCCTCGTCGCTGATGACCGACGGGTGGACGAAGAATTCGGTCGTCGCCGGCGACGTGATTACGGTTG
>Ga0137419_10000206_pt1 | contig 18794 bp, 14 predicted proteins | sample CZODoug3_1_2_16f_FD_108279 | JGI IMG/M metagenome (GOLD analysis project Ga0137419, IMG submission 108279) | Vadose zone soil fungal communities from Angelo Coast Range Reserve, California, USA - CZODoug3_1_2_16fungal (Illumina Assembly) | ecosystem: Environmental > Terrestrial > Soil > Vadose... | reverse complement strand
GTGCGGAAACCCAACAGCGGCTCGGCGCGCCATCGCTGGGCTCGGGAAAACTCCAAACACCGCCGAACCGCTACCCGCCAGCGAGGCTTCTGCAGCTCCTCTTTGGAGCAACTCCCGCTTGATCTGATCAAGCCGGGGATGCCGCCGGAAAACCGGTCCCTCGAAATCGTTCGAAAGGCCGCTTCCCTGCGCGCTCCAGCATAGAGCACAGAACTCAAAGAGTTTAGAGGTTACGGCGGAGTTTGTCAATTCGAGCGGCTGGGCCTCCAGCCAGCGGTAGGCGTCCGGCGTGGGGACGTGAATCTCTTCGGGAGAAACCACCAGAAAGTGCAACTTGGGGACGTCCGGCAAAGGATAGATTTCATCGCCTTTGTTCGCGCCAAGCGCGCGCCCTCCCAGCAGAAAAAACGGGACATCCGCTCCGAGGGAAGTGGCGATTTCCAGTAAACGCGCTAGCGCCAGTTTCTTCTTCGTGAGCCTCAGATAGCCCAGCAGCGACGCGGCGGCGTCACTCGAGCCTCCGCCCAGGCCACGGCCCGCAGGAATTGTTTTCTTCAGGTTGATTTCCACGCCGCCGCGGATTTTCAGCTCGCTGCGCAGCGCATCCACCGCGCGATATACGAGATTTTTTTCCGCCGGTTCGGTAGAGAGCGGATGGTTCCCCTCGACGGTCAGCGCAATTCCCGGCCGGCGTGACGCGCGCAACCGCAATTCGTCGTGCAAAGAGATGGTCTGAAACACAGTGCGCAATTCGTGAAACCCATCAGCGCGTTTCCCGAGGATATCAAGGCGGAGATTGATTTTTGCGAATGCGGGAATGCGAACTTCGGGCATGCGCTAATTACGGCTTCGCGACGCTGGTGGTGGATTTTTGCGCCACGCGATGCTTCGATTGCGAGAGCTTTTTCTCGAGTTCTGCGACCTTGTCGGCTTCCATGTCCGCGGGCAGCGAGCGCCGCCATTCTCCCAGCGACTTTTCCCATTCCGCAGCGGCCAATTCGCTCCGTCCCATCTTGGCGTAGAGATCGCCGAGGTGCGAATGAATGGTCGCGTCATGGCGTTCGCGTTCCACGGCCTTGCGCAGGGTGGTCTCCGAAGCGGTGAGCTTATTTTCCTTGAAATAAATCCAGCCCAGGCTATCCAGGTACGCGCCGTTGTAGGGATCTTCCTTCAGCGCCTTTTGCACCAAGGCTTCCGCCTCATCGAGCCGAATCCCGAGGTCTCCGAGCATATAGCCGTAATAATTGAGCACCGGAGCGTTTTTCGGATTCACGGCAAGAACTTTCTTGAACTGCTCCTCGGCTTTGTCGAAAAACTTTTGGCGCTCGTAGATGGCACCGAGCAAGAACCACACCATTTCGTTTTCGCGCGGCTGACCCGGCAGGACTTCCGCAGCCCGGGCCGCTTCTTCGGCTTCCTTGTACCGCCGCCCGCGCTCGTATACTTGCGCAATGTTCAGATACGTTTCGCGATCGCCCGTCTCGCCGTGGAGTTGCGCCCGCAACATCTTGACGGCGTCTTCGGTCTGTCCGTTCTCACCAAGCAAGAGCGCATGGCTGGTACGGATCGCGGGGTCGGCCGGATATTTCGCCAGCGCTTCCTTGCCGGTTTGCAACGCCTTAGGCAGGTCTTTTGCGGAGCGGTAAGTGTCCATGATCATCATGCGCGCCCGGCGATCTTCTTCCTCGCCGAGATGTCCCAACTCTTCGAAGGTATAAATCGAAGCGGGATAATTCTGGGTGTCGCGATAAAGCTGCCCAAGTTGCTGGTACAGGATGGCCAGGGACCGGCGGCGGGTTGAAAGGGCGGGAGACTGCCCCTTGATGCCGGTGACCGCGTCCGACAAAACACGGATGGCGTCTTCGTAGCGTCCCTGCGCCTGGTAAAGCATGGCCTCGTTGTACATGACTTCGAGGCTGCCGGGTGCGTATTGCCGCGCCTTCACCAGATTCTGTTCCGCTTTATCAAGCTGATGCAGCTCGCGGTAAATCTGGGCGATTCGCAGATACACATCCGAATCGTCGGGCATCACGTCCGAAAGCTTTTCGAATACCTTGAGCGCTTCGGGATATTTTTCTTCGGCCAGCAGGGTCTGCCCCAGCCCACGCTGGTGGCTCAGCTCCGAAGGATCGAGTTCCACGGCTTCGCGGTAGGCCTTCTCGGCCTTCTCCAGATCGTGCGCTTGCGTGTGCGCATCGCCCAAAAGATCCAGAAGCACCGGCGAGGGTGAATGTGCGGTGATCGCTTCCAGCAGCGTGACTGCTTCGGTGGACTTGCCCTCGTCCATCAGCAACTGGGTCAGTTGCTCGACAGCCGGCTCATTCTCGGGATCGGACTTCAGGATGCTGCGCAAAACCTGTTCGGCCTTGTCGTGCTCATTCTTCAGGCGGTAAAGGCGCGCCAGCCAGAGGGCGGATTCAGTGTCTGAAGGGTCAAGGCGGTTAATCTCGCGGTACTGCTCGATGGCCTTGCTAACCGTTTCCGATTGGCCGTTGCTGGCGCTGACATCGCCCAGGCTGCGCAAATAGATTCGCCCGAGCAACCGCCGCGATTGCACGTTGTCGGGATCGCGCTTCAGGATTTCTTGGGCTTCGGCTACCGCGTCGTGAATACGCTGCGCCTTCCAGTACATCTCCGCCAGACGCTCGCCGATGACCTGCGATTTGGGATCGAGGGCATAGGCTTTCTTGTAGGCCTCAATTGATTTGGTGGCGTATTCGGCATTACTGGTCGCTTCGTACTGCTGCTCGTAGATGTGACCCATCGTGAAGGCGTAATAAGCTTCGGCTCGCAGGGATTCATTTGAGGCCGAAGCGGTTTTCGAGCCAGTAGGCTGCTCTTGTGGCGCTTGCGCCATGGCAGCGGCAGCCGAAACGCCTGTCAACACCATGGCAAGACTAATCTGTCGAAGGTTCATCGTAGCCCCAGAAACTTAAATTATCCCATGCGGCCGAAACGCGGTCAAAAGCCAAATGCTAGACGTTTCCAAAGCCTGGGTGGCCCCACTCTAAGATGCAGGATGGCCGTCAAAAGGTGGGATAAAGGAGGAAATTTGGCAAAGATCCGTCTCTCTAAGCATGAGCATGATACGAAACGGCAATTTGCCCCGCCAAAGTTGCGTTCGCGACAAGAAGTGCGATGTTCGTCTTCAACGTTTTTCCGCCGCTCAATCTTGCCATTTCTTGCAACAAGAACGGCGTGACGTCCTTTCCTCGCACTCCGGCCGTCTCGGCGGCCCGCGATGCCGCGACGATGAATGCATCGATTTCGCCGCGCGGAAGGGCGCTTTCCCTGGGCGCGGGATTGGCAAACAGGATGCCCGTTTTTGTTCCCTCGTTCGCGCCGCGTTTTCCCGATCCGCACTGAACTTTCATAACCTTTGCAGCTTCCTCCGGTGTGTCCACGCGATGTACAAGCTGCAGGCCGCTCTCCCTAGAATAAAACGCTGGGAACTCTTTCGTAGCGTAACCCACCACCGGCACTCCGAAAGTCTCCAACACTTCCAGCGTCCGCGGTAGATCGAGGATCGCCTTGGCGCCCGCGCAAACCACGGCCACCGGAGTCCGCCCGAGTTCCGTGAGGTCTGCCGAAATATCCATAGAGTTTTCGCCGCCGTGGTGCACGCCACCAATTCCACCCGTAGCGAAGATGCGTATTCCAGCCATCTCCGCGGCGATCATCGTGCCCGCAACGGTCGTTGCGCCTGGCATGCCAGACGCGAGGACCGCGGCCAAATCCGCGCGGCTTACTTTTGCTACGCTTTCCGCCTCGGAAAGAAACGCGATTTGTTCCGGGGAGAGCCCAATCACAAGTTTTCCATGCAAAACACCGACGGTGGCCGGTATCGCTCCCGCCTCTCGCACGGCTGCTTCCATCGCGTTGGCGGTTTGCAGATTCAGCGGCCGCGGCAGTCCGTGCGCGATCACAGTGGACTCCAAGGCCACGACCGGCTGTCCTGCGGCAATTGCAGCGGCTACGTCATCACGAACGGTGAGAAATTTCTCCAACCGGTTCCTCCAAGCACGCACCTGCCGTCTTATCACAAGAAAACGCCACGCGCGAATCCGATGACGCAACCCTCGCAGGGCTCAGGCCGCGTTGCCGTGGCCCCGCAGTAAGGAATGATAAGATGCCGCTCGCCATGGGCCGCAAAAAAGATTCCGCCGCAAGCCTTCTCGTATTTGGCGATCTCAATATAGATGTGATTGGCCACGTGGACGCCTGGCCGGTTCCCGGAGGCGAAGGTCTTTCCCCACAACTGGAACTGAATTGCGGCGGCGTTGGCGCCAACTGCGCCCTGGCCATAGCGCCTTGGGGGCTCAAGGTTCGTTTGTTGGGCTGCGTGGGCCGGGACCATTTTGGCGACCTGCTGCTCGACACACTAAGAAAAACGGGCGTTGAGGTAGGCAGCGTACAGCGCAGTTCTCGCTCCCTCACTGGCCTTCTTTACATTAACGTTACTCCCGACGGCCAACGGACGTTTTTCGGCAGCCGCGGCGCCAATCAATTCATGGACCCTTCGCAAGTTCCTGCCAGTTCGCTTCTTTCATCTAGTGCGGCGCATCTTGTGGGTTACAGCTTTCTGAATCCGGGGCCTGAAAAAACGGCGAGGCAGATCCTGCGCCAGTTTCATTCACGCGGTAAATGGGTCTCTTTCGATGTTGGGATGGAGCCGTGCAAAAGAATTCCCAAAAAAATCCTTCGTCTACTCCCCCAGGTGGACCTTCTGTTTGTAAGCAGCGAGGAAGCCGCCCTGCTCACCGGTCAGAGCAACGAGGGCAAGTCTTTTCTGCAATTCCAGCGGGCGGGCGCGAAAGAAATCGTGATGAAATTAGGAAAACGCGGATGCCTCATCTCGGATGGAGGAATTCTCCGCGAGATCCCTTCGTTCGCTGTTCGCGCGGTGGATTCAACCGGCGCCGGTGACGCGTTCACCGCGACATTTCTACAGGCTCGCATGCGTGGGTGGTCGATGCTTGAAGCAGCGCTTGCTGCCAACGCCGCCGGAGCAGCCGCTGCATGCCGCGTCGGAGCAGGAGCGACGCTATCGGACATCGCGGGAACTCTTCGCCTGCTGCGTAAGCGGCGCAAGAGAGGAACTTGGGAAAAAATACGATTACAGATCTTGTCACGCGTACAAGAGATGCGTCGTTTCTAGCCGAGGGTTGTGGCTCCGCATGAACTATTGGGAGAAGGCCGGTCGGCGGCAAGTGAGCCCTACCACTGAAGATCACTTCTCAGTGTAGGAAGTGGCGCATACTGGTGAAGACCATGGCCAAGCCAAGGCGGTCGGCTGCTGCGATTACGTCGGGATCGCGGACCGAGCCTCCGGGCTGGATGACGGCCGTCGCCCCGGCCTTGGCTGCTTCTTCGACTCCGTCCGGGAAAGGAAAGAAGGCGTCGGAAGCTACTACCGTACCAGTCAGCGAAGATTGCGCCTTCATCACCGCGAGTTTCACGGAATCGACGCGGCTCATTTGGCCTGCGCCAACACCGAGCGTGGCCCCATCCTTGGCAAACACGATGGCATTGGACTTCACGTGTTTCGCCACTTTCCAGGCAAAGAGCATGGTGTGCATCTCTTCGGGCGTGGGCACGCGTTTGGTTACCGTGCGCAGTTCGTCTTCTTTGAGTTCGCCGAGGTCGGGCTGCTGTACCAGCATTCCACCGAGAATGCGCTTGAGTTGCAATTCGCGTTCCGGCTCCAGGCCGCCAGGAGGCAATTCGAGCAATCGTAAGTTTTTTTTCGTCCCGAAAATTTCTTTCGCACGTTCCGCAAAACCGGGCGCGGCTATGCATTCCACAAAGAGTTTCGCGACTTCCTCCGCCGTCGCCGCATCGACCGCGCGGTTGAACGCCAAGACTCCGCCGAAAGCGGAAACAGGATCGCACGCGAGCGCTTTCAAATACGCATCCAGCAGCTCCGCCTGTTCCGCCGTGCCACAAGGATTATTGTGCTTGATGATGACCGCGGCGGGATTCCGGAATTCCGCGGCGAGGCTGCGCGCGGCTTCCAGGTCAACGAGATTATTGTAGGAAAGTTCTTTACCCTGAAGCTGTTTGGCCGCTGCCAATCCTTCCCGTGCGCGGCTGGCCGGGACATAAAGCGCCGCGGCCTGGTGGGGATTTTCTCCGTAACGCAATTCCTGCTGACGACGCAGAGCGATATGCACTCGCTCAGGCAAGGGCGGCTTCGCTTCGACGGCAATATGTCCGGCGCCAGCCGAGAGACGCTCCAACTCCATGGTGATCATGCCGTCGTATCGGGAAGTGGTCGCGAAAACTTTTCGCGCTAGGTCCAACCGCGTCGCCAGCGTTGCTTCTCCCGCGCGTTCAATTTCACTCGCCACTCGCTCGAAATCCGCTGGGTCCGTCACGACTGTTACGCTCTCGAAATTCTTGGCTGCCGATCGCAGCATAGTTGGCCCGCCGATATCGATGTTTTCGATCAGCTCTTCGGCGGTCAGCCCTGTTTTCGCGGCCGTGGCTTCAAACGGGTAGAGGTTCACCACCACTAGATCGATGGGAGCGATGCCATGTTCCGCGGCTTGTTTCTGGTCCTCTGCATGTCCGCGCCGGAAGAGCAGCCCACCGTGCACTTTGGGGTGCAGGGTCTTCACGCGTCCGCCCAACATCTCGGGCCAGCCGGTGAAATCGGAAACGTCGCGCACCGCGATTCCCGATTCGCGCAGCAGCTTGGCGGTTCCGCCAGTGGAGAGAATTTCGATCTTCAGAGCCGCCAGGCGCTTGGCAAATTCCACAATTCCTGTTTTGTCGAACACACTGATGAGCGCACGCTGCACCCCCATGTCTTCCTCCACAATGAGAAAAGCACAACAGTGTAAGCGCGCGGCGCGGATAGGGAAAGTGCAATCCGCGAGACACGCGCAACGCTCGAAAAATTTGTGGAAAACTTCAGGAACGGATTTTTCCGGAGATGCGCTGCCAGCGACGAATCGAACATCGCCAACGGGCCGGGAGCCTCAACTCGTCAAGACTTCACAAGAGCTTTCAGTTTGACTTGGCCTGCGACCATTTCCACAACGTACTCGACATCCTTGCAGTTCTTCTGCTTTTGCAGCTCTTTCGTTTTTTTCAACACAAATTCGTTGAAGCTGGAGCGCGACAGCCTTCCCGTGTGTTCGCCGGCCAATTGTTTGGCCTGCAGAAACGCCTCGTACAATTGCTCGACCTTTTCTGCTTCGCGCTCGGGCTCGGAACAGATCATGCGAAATGCCTTGGATCCCCCGGCAGCCGCCGCCGCTGCCTGCTCTTCAGCTTCCTTTTTCTTGCGCCCGGCTTCGATCTCTTTGGCCGCGGCGCCAAAATGCCGCTGGACTTTTCCTTCTTCCTTCTGCGCGGTGCGCTTCCGGAAGATATCTTTGTACTTCGCGTAAGTCTGGGAAAGATTGTTGAGGCGGAATCTCTGCGCGAATTTCAAATCGCCGCCGCGTTCCGAATAGCGCTTTACCATCATGTCGATGCGCCATTCAATTTCTGTGGGCGGACGTTTCCGGCCACCGCCGAAGTACTGATCGTACTCCACCTTGAGCTGTCGAATGTCCTTTTCCAGTGTAGCCAAGTCTTCGTCAATGGTGGCCATGCGCGGGGAAAGACCTCAAACCACAATGCTAAGAGTGCCGAGGGCAGTCGTCAACCGAAGGAATCGGCGAAGATTCTAATGCGGTACGGCACTCGGGCGTCGCTGGGCCAGGCCGCGGCAAGAGGAGGTCCCGGCATTGCCCGGCAGTCCACAGTGTGCTGAAATGTTCGCATGGAAGCGCGGGGAAAGAGAGCGGTTTCGGCGGAGCAGGCAGAATTGTTGCGGCAGATTCCGTCGGTGGACGAATTGCTCGCGCAGCCACGGCTGGCAGCGCTTTCGAAACGGACGGACCGCAACCTGGTCGTCGAAGTTGCACGCGCGGTGCTTGCGGACTTGCGTGCGCGGATCGCGGGTGACGCGAATTCGACAGCGCTGGGCCTCAGCGCCGCGTCCGTCGAAGAGCTGATTAGCAATGAAGTCGAACGAATTCTTTCACGGTCGTTGCAGCCGGTAATTAATGCGACGGGAGTGATTCTGCACACCAATCTGGGCCGCGCGCCGCTGCCGGAAACGGTGGTGGACGAATTTCGCCGCAGTGCCACGCAATACAGCAATCTTGAATACGATCTCGAAGCTGGCGTGCGCGGGAAACGCGATGTGCACACTGCTGAATTGTTGAGGCGCTTGACCGGAGCGGAAGCGGCCATTGTGGTGAACAATTGCGCCGCAGCAGTACTGGTGACGCTTGCGGCTCTGGCCCGCGGCGGCGAGGTGATCGTCTCGCGCGGAGAGCTGATCGAAATTGGAGACGGCTTTCGAATTCCGGAAATTATGGAGCAGAGTGGGGCGATCCTTCGAGAAGTTGGCACCACCAACCGCACGCGCCTTGCGGATTACGAAAACGCGATTAATGAAAAGACGCGTGTGTTGCTGCGCGTGCATCCTTCGAATTTCAAGGTAACAGGTTTTACGGACAAACCTTCGCTTGAAGAGCTCGTGTCGTTGAGCCAGCGCAGCTGCCTGCCGCTGGTGGAAGACCTCGGCTCGGGCTGCCTGGTCGACCTTTCTGAGCATGGAGTCAGCGAACCGACGGTGAAGCAAAGCGTTGAGGCCGGCGTTTCGATTGTAATGTTCAGCGGCGACAAACTCCTCGGCGGACCGCAGGCAGGCGTCATCGCGGGAAAGAGAGAGCTCATCGCACGCGTGCGGCGGTATCCGCTGTTTCGCGCGCTGCGGGTGGACAAACTGACGATTGCGGCGCTCGAAGCAACTCTGGGAGCTTATCTTCGCGCTGCCTGGGATGAAATTCCCACGATGCGAATGATTCGAATGACGCCGCAGGAGCTGAAGCGAAGGACGGAGAATTTCATCCGCGAGCTGCGCCCCGAACTTCCGCTCGATGAAGTGGAAATCGAAATCAAGGATGGCACTTCTCTCGCCGGCGGCGGCTCAACGCCCTCGCAATCATTACCAACAAAAATCATTCGAATCGCTAGCGCGCGCTACTCCGCGACGAAACTCGAACAGCGGCTGCGCCGCGCCCCTGCTGGCGTCTCCGTTATCGCCCGCGTGGAAGATGATCGCCTCATCCTCGATTTGCGGACCATCTTCCCCGAACAGGAACCGCTGCTGATCAAGACTCTGGCTGCTGTGCTGCATTAGCGGGAGCCGGTGGCAGGACGGCTAAACTTGGCCGGCGCCAATTTTGGCGGCATTTTCGCATATTTTTGCCTGGGAAAGCTTGTCTCGATTAGGAATACGCGACGGCATCGCGCGGTCTTTACCCAAAGCGATCCCTGAATTGGCGGACAAGGAGACTTTGATGGAAAACCTGGTGCAAGACGTCCGTTACGGCATTCGCACGCTGGCGAAGAATCCCGGGTTCACGGTTGTGGCGGTGTTGACTTTGGCGCTGGGCATTGGCGCAAATACGGCGATCTTCAGCGTGGTGGAGAATTTGCTGCTCCGTCCGCTTCCCTACCCGCAGCCCGAACGTTTGGTGAAGATCGCAAACAGCTATCTGCCTCAGATTCCCAAAGCGGGTTTGTCTCCGGGCGATTACGCCGACTGGCAACGGCAAAACCAGAGCTTCTCGGAGATGGGCGCCTTCGCAAGCAATTCCCAAGGGTTTAATCTTTCGAGCGAGGGTGAACCGCAACGCGTTGAAGCAGGCTATGCTGACTCCGGGCTTTTTCCGATGCTGGGGATTCAACCTGCGACGGGACGAGCGTTTCTTCCGGAAGAAAACCGGCCTGGAAGTGCTCCGATAGTGATTCTGGGGCATCGTTTATGGCAAGGCCGTTACGGCGGTGATCCCGGTGTAATTGGCCGCAGCATTTCTCTCGACAATCAGCGCTACACCGTCGTGGGCGTTCTGCCGCCGGGCATGCAGCTCATGCGCTCCGCCGATTTGTGGATGCCTCTCGGCCAATTTGACGATGATCTAACGGAGCACGTACATCATGAATTCGTGGCCATTGCGCGGCTGAAGTTCGGCGTGAGCCTGGCACAGGCGCGAGATGAGGTGGGCCGGCTCCATCGACAGGAGGCGTTGGCCTACCCGGCGGCGCACAGGAATTTTGGCGTGCTGGTGGAACCTCTGGAAGATCCATCGGCTGCCAGATTGCGCCCCACGTTGCTGGTTTTGTTTGGAGCTGTCGGGCTGGTTTTGCTGATTGCTTGCGCGAATATTGTGAACCTGCTGCTGGTGCGCAACGCCGCACGGGAGCGCGAGGGCGCTGTTCGATTGGCGCTGGGTGCCAGCCCGTGGCGATTAGTCCGGCAACTGCTCACGGAGAGCACCTTGCTTTCCTTATTGGGCGGCGCGCTCGGTCTGCTCTTCGCGGTTGTTGCATTGAAGGTATTGTTAGCGTTCGTTCCTGCCGAGCTCGCCGTGTTGCGGGAAGCCGGCATAAACGGCCGGGTGCTGGGATTTACGGTAGCCGTTTGCTTGACTGCCGGTCTCGCTTGTGGATTTTTCCCGGCATTGCGAATGCTGAAATCCAACCTGTCCGGCACCTTGAAGCAGGGAAGCAGGGGTTCGCGCGTTTCAGGGCGTCATCGCACGCACAACGTTCTGGTGATCTCGGAGATCGCGATGGCGCTGGTGCCCCTCATCGGCGCGGGACTGCTGCTCCGAAGTTTCCAGTATTTGTTGGAAGTCGATCCCGGATTCCGCCCGGACCACGCTTTGGCGATGGAGGTCGAGCAGCCGGCGCTTCCCGTCGCGCAGTACAACCAGCTTTCCGAGGACCAGCAGATTGCATACGGGCGGAAGCAGGCAGTTCTCTTTGCGCAACTCGGTGCGCAGATCCGCGCGCTGCCCGGCGTCAAGGAAGTCGGCGGGATCGCCCAATTGCCGCTGGGGACGCAGTTGCGTAACGCCACGCGATTCGTCATTGAGGGGCAGCCGATTGCGGACAGTGGAGGGCGCCCCATCGCGGAGTATCGCACCGTGAGCCTGGACTATTTCTCTTCGATGGGAATCCCGTTGCGCGCGGGGCGTTTTTTCAACGAAGACGATCTCAAACAGCTAAATACGGTGATCAACGAAACGATGGCGCGGCGGTTCTTCCCGCATGGAGACGCGCTCGGAAAACGCATCAATCTGTGTTCGCTGGATCCCAAGCCTTGCTGGAACACGATCGTCGGCGTCGCCGGGAATGTGCATCAGTATGGACTCGACCATGCGCCAACGTATGATGTTTATTTTGTCGGCGGATGGACCCGCTATTTAATTGTTCGCACGGCTTCCGATCCGCTAAGCCTCGCCGCCGCCGTCACCGAAGTAGTGCATCGGTTCGATCCAAATTTGCCGGTGACGCAGGTGATGACCATGGACAACCTGATCTCGGATTCCGTTTCGCCACGGAGGTTTTCGTCGGTGCTGGTGGCTATCTTCGCAGGATTGGCGCTGGTACTCGCTGCCGTGGGGATTTATGGCGTGATGAGTTACACGGTGAGCCGGCGAACGCAGGAAATTGGAGTACGCATGGCTCTGGGCGCGCAATTGGCTTCCGTGCGGCGCATGATCCTGGGCCAGACACTCAAATTAGCTCTTATGGGAGTTGGGCTCGGACTTGCGGGGACGTTTGTCGTGGCGCGATTTCTAACTAGCATGCTATTCGGTGTCGGCATGTACGATCCTGCGACGTTTCTGGGAGTGGCGGCATTGCTGATTGCGGTCGCTTTGGCGGCTTCCTACATTCCGGCACGGCGCGCCATGCGCGTGGATCCTATCGTGGCCCTGCGGTATGAATAGTTCACACAGCTGAACTGCTTTCAAGAAAGAACTCCGATGTTCGCGGAGGCGCTCCGCGAACCGCCCGGCAGACTGTACAATGCCGCCGTGCTCTCTTTCCGCATTGAACATGGAAAACTGAAAGCAACGTCAATCCGCTTGCCAAAACTTCGGCCTGAATGGGCGCTTGTACGCATGCGGCTGGTGGGCATCTGCAACACCGACGTGGAATTGTTGCGCGGCTATTACAACTTCCGGGGCGTTCCTGGGCATGAATTCGTGGGCACGGTTGAACGATTGCGCGGCGCATCGGCCGCGGAAAAGAATAAATGGCTGGGGCGGCGAGTTTGCGGCGAAATCAATATTTCCTGCAGGGCCCTCGGGCGGCGCCCGGTCTGCGATTTTTGCCGGCGTGGACTGAAGACGCATTGTGCGCGGCGGACGGTATTGGGCATCATCGGCCATCCCGGCGCCTACGCAGAGTACATAACGCTGCCGCTGGAAAATCTCCACATCGTGCCGGACGGAGTTAGCGATGAGCAGGCGGTGTTCGTCGAGCCGCTGGCCGCGGCTTGCGAAATACTCGAACAGGTTGATGTGAAGGAAATTCCTGAGGCGGCAGTGCTGGGGGATGGGAAACTGACGCAACTCATCGCCCGAGTGCTGCGCACGGCGATTCCACGCGTGGTGATGTATGGCAAGCATAAAACAAAGTTGACGCTGGCCCGACGCGCAGGGATTGCGACGAAGAAAGTGCGCGGCGATACGAGCGATTTGAAACGCGTTCAAGACAAATTTCGCCTGGTGGTCGAGGCCACGGGTTCGCCCACGGGTCTAGCTTTTGCACAGTATATGACCGAGCCGCGCGGTACGCTCGTTCTGAAATCGACGTTTCATGGGGCAGCGCCAGTAGAAACGTGGCCGATCGTCGTGAAAGAGATCACCGTCGTCGGGTCGCGCTGCGGGCCTTTCGCCAAAGCAATTGCGCTTCTTCGTTCCGGGAAGATCGATCCCACGCCGCTCGTCACGCGCACATTTCCTCTTTTGGATGCGCCAGCAGCCATCGCGTTCGCGCAAAAACCTGGAGTGATGAAAGTGTTGCTAAGGGCGTGATTCTGGTTCAAAGATAGCTTGCGCCGAAAAAAGACAACGCTGAGACGCAGAAGACGCAAATATTCGCAGGGACGTGGCGCGAAGTCTTCATAACCGGTTGATGCAGGAAGCGACGCACGCCGCGCCGAAACCGTTGTCAATGTTGACGACGGTGACGTTGGAAGCGCAGGAATTGAGCATGCCGAGCAGCGCGGCGACGCCGCCGAAGCTGGCGCCATAGCCGACGCTAGTGGGCACGGCGATCACCGGCGCTGCAACGAGGCCGCCTACCACGCTGGGAAGCGCGCCTTCCATTCCGGCCACACAAATAATCACACGAGCCTGAGCCAGCTTGCTCTCGCGGTGTTCGAGCAAGCGATGGATACCTGCCACGCCAACGTCGTAGAGGGGTTCGGCACGGTTGCCCATCATGCGCGAAGTGAGAAGAGCTTCCTCCGCAACCGGTATGTCGCTGGTACCGGCGGAGATCACGAGAATGGTTCCTTTGCCGGTGATCTCTGAGTTGCGCTCGATAGAGATTACGCCGGACAATTCGTGAAACTTTGCGTTCCGCGCATCTTTTCCGGCGGCGCGTTTCACGGCGGCAAAGATCTTCTTATCGGCTCGGGTCACCAGGATGTTGTGGCACGAATCTTTTTTGCGCAGCATGGCGCGCACAATCTCGGCGACTTGCTGCGGCGTTTTACCTTTCCCAAGAACCACCTCGGCAAAACCTTGCCGCAGCGCGCGGTGATGATCCACCTTGGCAAAACCGAGATCTTCAAATGGCAGATGCTTCAAGCGCTCGATGGCCTTGTCTGGAGCGAGTTCGCCGGCTTTCACAGATTCCAGAAACTTCAGCAATTCAGATTGATTCATATACTCCGGCCGCAGCGAATTCTATCATCGCACGGAACTCGCGCCGCAACTTGACTTGCCGGAACACCACTGCGAGACTGATTCTACCCGCGTAAAAACATGGCTGGCACGCAAAAACAAATTGTAACCGTAGGTGTGACCGGCGCGAGCGGAGCCATCCTGGCGCAAAAGACGCTGGTGTTGCTTGAAGAAGACCCGCGCGTCGCACGAGTCCATCTGGTGGTGACGGAAGCGGGACAGCGGCTCTTTGCTGAAGAATTGGGCATTGCGTCCGGCGACTTGAAGCAGCTTCCCAGCCGCATGCTTGGTCATGCGGTTGCCAAGATCGACGTGCTTCCAAATAAAGATGTGGGCGCTTCGATCGCCTCCGGCAGCTACGCGGTGGATTCCATGGTGGTGATTCCCTGCTCGATGGGGACGCTGGGAGCGATTGCCAGTGGCATCAGTGACGATTTGGTCGCGCGCGCGGCGGACGTGATGCTGAAGGAGGCCCGCAAGCTAGTTCTGTGCGTGCGCGATACTCCATTCAACCGCGTCCATCTGGAGAACATGCTGCGGGCACAGCAGGCCGGAGCGGTGATCATGCCCGCCGTGCCGGCGTTTTATCACCAGCCGAAGACGATCGACGATCTTGTTACGCAATATGTTTGCCGGGTTCTTGCGCAGATTGGGCTATCGCAGGACCAAATGTATCGGTGGGCGGGCACACCGGCATCGAAAAAAGCGGAGGCGTAAGGTAACACGCGAATCAGAGATGGCAAGCCGCATCAAAACGGTGCTCGAAATGATCAAGTTCGAGCACTCCGTATTCGCGTTGCCATTCGCGTTGACGGGAGCGTTGCTTGCGGCGCGCGCGACGCGGCATGGGTGGCCTTCGCTGAGCCAGGTTTTGTGGATCGTCGTCGCAATGGTGGCGGCGCGCTCCGCGGCCATGACCATGAACCGCATCGCCGACATCCGTTACGATCGGGAAAATCCGCGAACGAAACAACGCGCGCTACCGACAGGCGCCCTAAGCTTGCAATTTGCATGGCTTTTCACACTTGTTGCCGTGGCCCTATTTTTCGTCGCGGCCTGGCGGCTGAATCCGCTGGCCTTAAAGCTGGCACCCCTGGCCATCGTCATTCTGTTTTTTTATTCGTTCACGAAGCGCTTCACAAGCTGGTCTCATCTTTTCCTGGGATTTGCGCTGGGTATTTCGCCCGCAGCCGCTTGGATCGCCATTACGGGCGGCCTCGATGCGCGGATGCTTATTCTTTGCGCTGCGGTTACGCTGTGGGTCGGCGGGTTTGACGTGCTCTATGCATGCCAGGATATTGATTACGACCGAAGCGCGGGACTTTTCTCCGTGCCCAAGAAATTCGGAATTGCCAAAGCGCTGCGCATCGCGCGCGGAATGCATATCGGAGTGATCGCGCTTCTTGGTTGGCTGGCGTTCAGCTTTGGATTGCCATGGCCGGCTTGGGCGGGAATCGCGGTTGTCGCATCGCTACTGGCTTACGAACATTCACTTGTCAAAGCGGATGATTTAAGCAAGCTGGACGCTGCGTTTTTCACCGTGAACGGCTATATTAGTATGTTGTTCCTGCTGTTCTGGGGCGCTGCGGCAGTGGTTTGGCGCGTTTGAAAGTTTCGACGGATTCAGAATGAGCGAACTCACGATCACCGACCAGCGGTTGAAGCCGATTGCCGAGAGAGTGCTCGCAGGCGAGCGCTTGAGCATTGACGACGGCATCAGGCTTTACCGCTCGCCGGACCTGCTGGCGGTTGGCTGGCTGGCGAATCACGTGCGCGAGAAAAAGCACGGGAACGTCACCTATTTCAACGTCAATCGGCACATCAATCCGACCAACATTTGTGTCGCGCATTGCAAGCTCTGCGCATTTGGGCGGGATCCCAACGCGCTGGGAGCGTATAATTTCTCCTTGGAAGAAATCTACACCCGCGCCGAACAGGGCGCGCGCGAAGGAGCGCTGGAATTCCACATCGTGGGCGGCCTGCACCCGGATTTGCCGTTTGAATATTTTCTGGAGATGATCCGCGGGCTGAAGCAGCGCTGCCCGGGTGTGCACTTGAAGGCCTTCACGATGGTCGAGGTAGGCTACTTTGCGCGCATCGCGAAGCTGTCGACTAAGGAAACTCTCCTCAAGCTGAAAGAAGCGGGGGTCGATTCGCTGCCGGGAGGCGGGGCGGAGATTTTTCATCCGCGCGTGCGCCGGATTATCTGCGATCACAAAGTGAGCGGGCAGATGTGGCTCAACATCGCGCGGCAGGCGCATGAAATCGGGCTGCGTTCGAACGCGACGATGCTTTACGGGCACGTGGAAACGGAAGAAGAGCGCGTCGACCACCTCGTCAAGCTGCGCGAGCTGCAGGACGAGACGCATGGCTTCGTGGCGTTCATCCCGCTGGCGTTTCACCCGGACAACACCGCGCTCTCGCACATTCCGAAGCCGACAGGCTACGCCGATTTGCGCAACATCGCGGTGTCGCGGCTGTTGCTCGACAATTTCGAGCATATCAAGGCGTACTGGATCATGCTCTCGCCAAGCATCGCACAAATCGCGCTGCGTTTCGGCGCGAACGATCTTGACGGCACGGTGGTGGAAGAAAAGATTTATCACGATGCCGGCGCGAAAACGTCCGAGTTCACGCCGCGCAACGAACTCGAAAGGTTGATCCGCGCTGCCGGCCGCGTTCCCGTCGAGCGCGACACACTCTATCATCCAGTCGACCGCTCGAAGATGCCACTTCCGCCGCCCACGCGGCCGGACCTGGTAAGTCTCACTCTAAATGTTTAGTCGTCTGTGATTTTCGTTCAACGAACGGTTGTGGCCCTGGCCAAGACTTTTTCCAGAACTTCCGGGGGCAGAATCGCGTAGCCCTTTTCCTGCGCGATCTTTTGTCCGCTGGTGTAGACCCACTTCAAGTAGCTGGCCACGGCGCTCCCCCGGCTGGGATCTTTGGCGCTAGCGGGCACATAAAGCCACGTGAAACTGCTGATCGGATAGCTTTCCTTCCCCGCCGCATTGGTCAGTGAGACCCGGAAATCATTGTTCATTTTGCCGCCGCTGGCGGTGGCGGCTGCGGCAATCGAATTTGCCGAAGGCTTGACGAATTCTCCGGACGCGTTCTTGATGCTGGCCATGCGCACGGCCGAGCCGGCAGCAATGTTAAGTTCGGTGTAACCGATCGCGCCCGGCGTGCTGCGCAGTTTCGCCACCAGATCCTGCGAGCGCTGGAAAGCTTGACCCACGGGCCACTTCGGTGATTCGCTGCGCCCCGGAGCGCCAAGGAACTCTGGACTTACCTTGGCCAGGTAATCGGAAAGAATGTAGTTGGAACCCTTGCCCTCGTTGCGGTGGAGAACCTGAATGGGAAGCTCTGGCAGAATCATCTCCGGGTTGAGCTTAGCGATCGCCGGATCATTCCAAGATTTGATTTTTCCAAGATATATGTTGGCTAGAACCGGCCCGGTAAGCTTGAGTCCGCCCTTCACGTCGGGCAGCTCGTAGATGATCACGATCCCAATCAAGACGGCGGGCAATTCAAGAATCGGCCGGCCCGCTGCGCGAAGCTGGTCCTCCGGAATGGGAGCGTCCCCGCCCCCGAAATCACCTGAGCCCACAAGAATGTTTCTGGCGCTCTCCGCCGTTCCCGTGGCCATGTAACGAATCTCCGCGGAGGGCTGTTGTTTGTGGAATTCCTCGATCCAGTTCTTATAGAGCGGCTCCGGCATGCTGGACCCCGTCTCGACAAGGACAATTTTCTCCTGGCCACGGGCAGCGCCTGGAAGCAAGAGTATACATCCGAGAAAAATGGTAAGGAGGTTGTAGGGTTTCATACGCACACAAGCCTCTCTGACTTCTGGAAATTCCTTCCTAGTTCCACGAGCAGGAGACAATTTGTCCCAGGGTATTCCCAGAGAGTAGAGGAGAGATCCCTGCGTATGAAAGAGGAAGGAAGTACAGTTGTGCGGAATCCGGCACTAAACAGACAGCCTTGAACACTCAATGGATTCCTTCCAGTTTTAGAGCGCTTTTATGCTGCGCGCGAAGAGGAATCTGCAGGCGCAGAAAGCCGTTGCGGCGGCCAAACCAGAACATCCTGCCTTCGAGCGAAGTGCAGGAGTGGCCGGGAGATCAGCGCGATCCCCAATGCCTCCGCCATCGTATTCCCAGTGAATTCGGCTTCCGCCTCTTGCAGCGGCCACGGCAGATGATGAATCTCGCCCCGAATAATTTGCCCGCGCCCATCGGTCGTATACAGGCAGTAGCGTTCGGTCAAGAAATATCCCAGAGTTCCGCGGCGCGCGGAGAAAACCTCGCCAATGGGGCGATACCGGCCCGTCAGCAATCCGGTCGGCGCGCCGCGATGCGTCCGCTCACTCTGGTATTGAATCCATCCATCTGCTTCTATGCAACCCATGCGGGCTCGAAAATACGGCAAGTGGAACCACGCGCGCGCAATGGCAACCGCTAACGAGTTACCCGCATCGAGACTGAAAAACCACACGCCGGGTTTTCCGCCGCACGTCACGTAGGTGCGAACGTTCAGTTCAGGAAAAGCCGAGAGCCATGGCAGCGCCGGCGCTCCGCGCAGCCGTACACCGGTCATTCGAAACGGAACTACTCCGAGCCATGCTTGCCCTTCACAGGTGTCGATCTGCAACTGTGCTGGAAGCAACAGCCGCAACGCGGCGAGGTCAACCGGCCAGTGGGCGAAGAGCAGATCGTGCCAGGTTTGCGCCATGACCCAGGGCCCTGCGGGCAGCGGCCAGGGCCGGTGCGCGACTTCTTGCAGGACCGCAGTCATGCGCGTTTGCAAAGGATTCTAGACAAGGTCATTTTCTGAATATACCCTTGCAGGCGGGCTGGGAATCGAATTCTCTGGAATCATAAGGAATGAAAGAGCCGAAAGGAGAGAAAGCATGCAACGCAAGGCATCGGCGGTTTGGCAGGGCGGACTGAAAGATGGGAAGGGCTCGATTTCGACAGACAGCGGCGTCCTGAAGCAGACGCAATACTCCTATAGCACGCG
>Ga0137419_10000205_pt1 | contig 18818 bp, 18 predicted proteins | sample CZODoug3_1_2_16f_FD_108279 | JGI IMG/M metagenome (GOLD analysis project Ga0137419, IMG submission 108279) | Vadose zone soil fungal communities from Angelo Coast Range Reserve, California, USA - CZODoug3_1_2_16fungal (Illumina Assembly) | ecosystem: Environmental > Terrestrial > Soil > Vadose... | reverse complement strand
GTCGCCCGACAGCCGTTCCCTGGCGTTCGACTTCCGCCCCAAAGAGCACAGCGAAATCTACGTCGTTGAAGTGCCCGGCGGAGCGCCCCGGCAGATCACGACGGTGCCCGGAGCCAATAATGTGGTCCCAAGCTGGTCGCGGAATGGCCAGTGGGTCTATTTCGCTTCCAAAGGCGGAGGGAGAGATTTTCAGGTCTGGAAAGTACCCATCCGGGGCGGGCGGGCGGTGCAGATGACGAAGAAGGGCGGGTTTGCCCCGCTCGAAGCGGACGACGGCTTTCTCTACTTCACAAAAAGCTTTGACATTCCCGGGATTTGGAAGGTCCCAAGCCCTGGCGGCACAGAAACGGCAGTGCTGAATACTTCTGACGCGCCCCAATGGCCGGATTGGGCAGTGGTTCCGGGTGGAATGTATTTTATCAATTCCCGGAGCTCACCCAAACCAATTTTGGAATTTTTCGACTTCGCGACCGGGAGAAGAACTTCGATCTCTGCCCTCGATGGCGAGCCCCAGGGCTTGGCGGTATCTCCCGACCGAAAATTCGTTCTGTATTCGCAATCGGGCCAGGACAACCAAGTGATCGTGGTCGTGAAGAATTTCCGCTGAAGGGGCTCCTTTCTCTAAGTCGGGTCAGCGGTCTGCAAATTCTCCGCCGCGTTTGTCACGTCTCAAACAATGCCCAGCGTGACGCTCCGGCCCGCCCAGTCACGGGACCACGTGGACTTAGTCGGCATCCCAAAGCCCGGCGACAAGAGAGTTGCCGAGCCTCAGCGCCTAGAAAACTAATTTCTCCTGTATGGCATAAAGCGGTTACAGAGCGAAGCGGGAGGAGCGGAGGAAAGGAGAGTGCGTGAAGCTGCGGGCATCTAGCGAGCGGGCGGGGTCGGGGTTCCTCTTCCTTCGGGGTGTAGCAAAATCCCCTCGTGTCGTATATACCCCCTCCGTGGCTTGCCGGGGTTAGCTATACGAACGGGAAAAGTGATACACCCCGGGGATCCGGAGGGTCCGGACCCCGGAAGGGCCGGGCCGGGCGCGCTAGCGAGAGGGGCAGCGCGGGGAGTGCGCGAGCGTGAGGGATTCTGAGTGTAATCGTTAGGCAGACCCAACGTCATCTGTTTGTATAAAACGGGGGTAGAGCTACCCTCAGATCTCCACGGGTTGGTAACAATCAACATCGGAAATGACGTGCGGGACAATGCGGAGGAGATTCGGCGTGAACTGATTGCTGCTGGATACAGCATCCCTTGAAGTAAGGAGCAAACCTCAATGTCTGACAACCTGGCGGAACGACCCAAGAACCTTGCGCGAGAGCAGGCAAGAGGACAACAGGCTGAAATCGATCAGCAAAGTTTTCAAGAGCGGGTCAACACTTTCATCTCTGATCACGCGCGCGAAGAGTACGACAACTTGATCCGTTTGCTGAAAGAGCGCGCCGAACAACTGAATTCTCAAATCGGCGAATTGCCAAAGTTTGTCCCAGGCGGATATTTCATTCAGCAGGGCAACATGGCATTGTATTTTCACTTCGACAAGCCGATTATGAACCGCGCAGACAACGCGCTACTTCTTTCGGTCGGCCCCGCTCCAAACACGATGTACTTGTTTGGGAATGCGCCACAGCCTGTCAGGCGCAAATTGCATGCTGCAGCAGCGGATGACATGAGCAGCATTGTTTGGGTGTCTTCACGACTGAGATCATATTCGTACCCAACGAGCGCAACTTCCTTTGCTCTGGCTGGTTTGCAGGTAACCTTCGCATGGTAAAACACAAGGTTAATTGTACTTCGGTTCATTCATTCGCGTGACGCCCAATAAGCTCTGACGCTTCGGAACGAAAGCCCCTCTCGCTAGCTCGCGCGCCGCCCAGTCACGGTCGGAGAGCGATATAGAGATTAAGTCAAACCACTGGGCCGTCGTCTCACTCTCTCAGTTAGAAATCGACGTTCACGGTCGCTTGGCTATCTAATGACCCACAGCCAGGCGGGCGTTCGCTATACCTCATTGCCCTGATGCCTGCCAGTGCATAGTTGTCGATGTCTGCGATTCCTGAGCTGCGAAAAACGACCGCTTCTGCCACTTCACCCGATTCCAGAACTTTGAAGGCGATAACGGGGATCTGCTTCATGGGTTTCTCCCCGGGCCGCACGCGGATTGTCGTGTTGGTGGGCAATCCATGGCTGGAGAGTTTCAGAGCGCACCGATTGAAATCGTAGGTCGCCTCGGAATTCGCAGCTCGTTTGACAATCAGCGGTGATCCCTGGGCTCGCCTTCCATCTTCCCGTGACACCGATCCTTGGCTGATCATCTGGTCGATAACCCAATTGCGCTCTTGAACAGCGCGCTCCGGATGCTCGACTGGGGAATCTCGACTGGGGGAACGAATCAGACCGACTAGGAGCGCTGCCTCGTCTAAAGACAAATCAGCGGCATGCTTGCCAAAGTATCGCATCGACGCATCTTCCACACCGTAGGCGTTCTCGCCGAAATACACGCGGTTCAAATAGATCGTTAGAACTTGTCGTTGGTCAAAGTGTCGCTGGATCCGCTCGGCCAATCGGAGTTCAACAATCTGGCGACGAGGTCCGTCACCCTTGGAAACCAGCCCGTGTGCAAGCTGCCACGAATACATCTGAGCATACGGATGAACCGCCGACAACAAGTTGGAAATCGTGGCGCGGATCGGCCCACGAGACTCGACCTGTCCCGCTGCCGCGAGCAGCGCGCTGACGACGTACTTTCCAAGCAGATCGCTAGGCACCACATGTGTCAGCGAGCCTGCTCTCACTTGAATTTCAGAGGCCGTGGTGGGATTGTACCGATATAGATCAGCTATCGATGGCAAGTCAGCAGAGTAAAGGTATAACCAGCCGCATACTGCTCCTACAGTCACCAGAATCACCACACCAGCGATCGCGGCGATTTTGCCAAACAGCTTCATCGAATGAGTTTAAACCCGATCTCCCGCGCTGGATGGATGGCTGTCGTTGACGGCGATTGCACTCCACGATGACGACACAGCCTCGCGTCAATTCGTCCCGCTAGCGAGCGCGCCCCGGCCCAGCCCTTCCGGGGTTCGGACCCCTCCGGTCCCGGCGGACGTGAGCCTGCGCTATATGGAGAAGAGATCATTGGTGACCAAGGTAGAAGACTTGGCAACTCGGCCCGCGCAGACGAATTCGGAAAAACCTTCTGCTGCCTTCGCCAGGATTTTTTCTTATTCTGATTGAGGCGTATTGTAATCTGCTACCGCGATCCTTCCACCCATTGCTTACTTCCAGCGATTTCATCGATCTTAAACTCAAGTTTCAGAACGCTAATTGGCATTCCAGACCAGAGCCCGTCTTGGTCAATCACTTTTTTTGTGTGACCGTCGATGTCTATACTAGTTTCGACCGTCGGAACGTCAAAAGCATCGGCGGAGTAGTCGTCCAAAGAGTAGTAGTCGACGTTTCGGAATTCAGCAGCTAACTGCTTCACGGCTTCCTTTGAAATCGAACCCGCCTTATCTCCTGTTACCGCCACAAATGCCACTCCCTTGTAGAGAACAGTTCCATCCCCGTGTATCTCAACTGAGTATACTGGGCACACACCGAAACACCTCGTGCGACTCAGCCTGATCCGAACCGAATTCCAATCGCTCACAGCCGGAAAAGGCACTCGCCGTGAAGGCTGCCGCTCGGGAGGAAATACAGCGACGACACAATCAAACTCTACCTCGATTGCATGGCCACCTCTTTCAAACGGACGGTACTTGGTAGCTCTGGCAACTGCCTCCGCCATCAACCGCACGTTAGACGGTACGTCTCGCTCGCCGGTTGCCAACAGCACAGAACCTTTTGGGCCAACCCTCACGTGAATACTCACCCACCTTCGGGCCGCTCCTTCTTGGTCGGGCGACGCCTCAACTCTGACGAAGGGTGGGTCTCCGATTTGGTGGCTGGCGATCTCCTCCTGGGAAGAAATGGTGACGGGGACACCTTGCTTTGTGGTACCCAGAGCAACTCCCATTCCGCTAAGAACGATGACTAAAATCCAGAACTTCATTGACACGTCGGCACCAAGCACAGTCCCTCAACCATTTTTTCAGCCCGATCCCACGTAATGCTGGCCAAGGCAAAACCTGCTACCTCATTCAGAAGGAACATCAGCCCCACCGCAGCCGGTGATGCAGGACTGATCCGACGGGACGCCTTGGCCGCCCCGATTGTCTGCGTTTCCGTGACAGTGTCTGGTTCATCAATTGGCTCATCAAAATACCTCAGCTGCGAAAATTCCATGGCATCAACACCGACCCCCGCCGCCCAGCCCCGGCCCTTTCCAGAGTCTAGACCCCTCCCGGGTGTATCACTTTTCCCGTTCGTATAGCTAACCCCCTCCGTGGCTGTTGTTGCAACGAGATAATGTCGTATTAACTGCAACGAGACTATGTCACCCCCGTTATCGTTTAAGTAACGGCCGCTAAAGCAGGGCGGCCGGAGAGGTTGGAGAGGTTATAGATGCGAGGCCTCGGTTTTTTTCTTTTCTGGGCCGAGGTGATAGGGGCAGGGCGGCGTTCGGCGTGTTCTTCAACCGGCAGGGGCCGGGCTAGGAGAAGGTGATCTCCGCGATAGATGCGCAAGGTGCCATCGAGCTGGTGCGAGAGTTCGACGGTTTCTCCAGCATAACCCCGATGGCCGGGCAAGGGTGGCAGAGAGACGGTATGGGCGCCTAGGGTGACGGTGTGATCAGCTGCAACCGTGCGCTGGTAGTGCAAGCTGAGGCAACCGAGCCAAATCGAAACGGCGGGGCAAGGAGCGAAACTGGCAAGCGGCTTCGGCGGCAGGACGGGCGAAGCGCTGGTTGTAATCAGCACAGAATTGGTCGAGCACGGCATTGGCTTGCGACAAGGTGGTGGCCTGGGCGAGGCGGAGTTCACTGACCAGACGGTCCTGACAGGTGCGCCAGGCGCGTTCGATGCGACCTTTGGCTTGGGGAGAGTAGGCGGGGATCTGCTCGATACCGAGTTCGTCGAGAGCACGTCCGAGTTGGGTAGGAGCTTGTTTTCCGGCGAGCTGTTCGGCCAGGGTCCAGTGCGAATCGTTGCGCTGGAAGATGCTGTGGCGGTTGCGGTAGAGGCTGAGCGGAATGCCGTGAGTGGCGATCATGGTGCGGAGAGCGCGGAGATAGCCGAGAGTATTTTCGGCTTCGAGTTGGAAGTGAGCGGCCAGGATCCGACCGGTGGCGTCGTCCTGAAAACCGATGAGGGTGAACTCGGGGCCGCGGCTTTCGAGCCAATCATGACGGCTGGCATCGGTGAGCGCCATCATGCCAAAGCGGGGGCGGGGTGGGCGCCGAGAGCGGTATTGACGAGGCCGGCGCTTCTGCGGAGACGCCACTTTCGCGGCCCGCAAGAGGCGGCGCACGGTCTCGCGGCTGACGGCGAGGTTCTCTTCCAGGCGCAGCTTTTCCGTCAGATGAGAATCGTTGAAGCCCTGATACTTGCCCCGGGCCAGACTCAAGATCAACTGCTTCTGGGGAATAGAAACGGCCCAAGGCATGGAACGTCCGCGGTTGCCATGCTGGACCCAGCCCAGGGAGTCGGGCTGATAGCGGACTTTGAGCCGCTGCACCTGGCGCTCGCTCCAATGCAGCAGACGGGAGGCTTCGCGTACGCTCAGCCTCCCGTCCGCTGCATTTTCAATCACTTTCACTCGTTGGAGCTCTTTCTGACTCATCGTCACCATCCTTCAAGGGTGACAAAGTCTCGTTGCAGTTAGGGGGTGACATTATCTTGGAGCATCTACATAACCTCCTCCGTGGCTTGCCGGGGTGGTGTATAGCTGCGGCAAAATGCTCCCTCCCCCCAAAAACCGGATCCTGGACCGAGCCGAGAGGGGCCGGGCGGCGCTCGCTAGCGGGGCGGGGCGAAGGAAAACGGCGACACAAAACAGCACAGCTGCTGTTACCGTATCGCTGAATCAAGTTGCATGACGAGACGAGTTGCTTGTGGCCATCCTGCGCTGACAAAGATATCGATGATGTCACCCAGACGTGCCGCGTTTTGCGCATCCCTGAGTATTTCTCGATGATCGGCCAGTAATGTCTCTGTCAGCTGGACCACCTGAGCGATTGCCATTTGATCAAATTCGTAGCCTAACCGAGGGCCTTTCAGTAAGGCCGAAGCAAGCATAAGAACCTTGACTGGCTCAGTAGACACAACCGCGTTAAATATTTCCATAAGGTGTTGGATCGTGGCTGGAGCCAATGGGCGCCGACGATGTGATTTATTGATCTCCGCTAACCGATCCCAAAAAACAGAGAGCTCTCGGAAAACGTCTGCGCGAACGGAACTCGTTGGAACCTTCTGCTCGTCTCGTCGGAGTTGAGGGTTGGCGTCTAGAACGATGTAGAGGCGGAACACAGCGGAATCGATCACCTTCAACAGCTTGCCAATTAGATCTCCGCGCTTTTCGTTCTCGGTGGGGTCTTTTGATCCCGATTGACCTAGGATTGCCTCGAACTCACGATCCACAGAGCTAATCACACGAATGAACATACTTCTGGCACGTTCGCGTATGACGGCTGCACCATCACCTTCATAAAGAATGAAGTAGGATGCGGCATAAATCATATGCGACAGTTCGTTGTGATACGTCGCTGCATTTTCTTCGAATTTGCTAAGGATCGTGTCGGCATCGGCGTTGTTAAAGTAGATAGAGAATTGCGCCAGCGCATCGATCGCCACCTGCGTAATGGAATCGGCGGTTCTTCCTTGTGGAATGCCATCGCTAAGAAGAACAGCCAGATGCTCCACGACCTTTCGCTGTTCAGCGCGCGCAACCGGTGAAAACACCAGACTGCGTACCAGCGCGTCCAATACGCCGAGCGCCCGCTCTCGATGCAACCAAGCATCCATGATTCCCCAATAGAAGGAAGTGTCGTGCCGGTATAGATTCCCGATCTGCGCTGCCACTTGAAAGCGCACTTCGGGCCCCGGATCCTTGGCGAGGGTGGTGATTAGCGAACGCAAATCATCATCGAGACCAAAGCACCATGCATAGTGCATCGCCCCCTGAGCGGCTTCGACTTTTGGAGAAGATCCCCACGCGGCATGATCGAACCGCGCATCGGCATCTACCTGAGGGATGGGATGTGGATAGTTCGCCGCAGCGGATACGATTTCGCGGCAGAGCTGCACAACCTCGGATTCTCTGCCAAGATCTTGGCTTTTCAGGACCTCTTCGGCCACTGCCGCGACCGTTGCGAAGACTTGAGTTATGACAGGCATATCGACGTTTTCAGCTCGTTGAACCAGCTCGAAAGCGTTACGGAGAGGTGAAGTAATGGCAACGCACTCGTCCACTGGAGGGGGGCGCCGCGCATACGAAGAAATGCAGAATCGTGGCTTAAAGTCCGTGTCGGAATTGAAAAAACTCGGCGATGCCTGGTATAGAACGAACATTTTTGACAAAAACGCTCAAGCGGCGGATACATTCGCTGCGTCGGTTCGTGCTAAACAGAGTGATCCGACACCAGTCATCACTCCAGCGCCGCTGTTCGTTCCCAATTGGGGCCAACCTGATTACCTCGCGCTTGGGAAGAGCTAATACGCACACGGGTGAAGGAAGTTCGCTTCAACAAAAACTGGAGTTTAGTAACGGCTGCACGTCTGAGTTCGCGGCGGCATTGGAGACCGGTATTCCGACGCTCGACTCCGAGGGAAATCCTCTTGAGCCGGTGGCAGCTGTCGCATCTGTGGGACAAGCTGTCGAGCAACTCGGCAAGGATGGTCTCGACATACCAAGAGAACTGCAGGACAACCTTGAGCGACTGCGGTCGCTGGTGGGGCCTGAGCCAACCCAAGGTGAAGTTGTTCGAAGTCCGTTGAATCTTCCATCGACTTCAGCCCGGCGTTCTGCCCCCTTGCGGAGAACATAACCCAGGTTTCTCTGCCGATTTCATCCTGAAAGCGCCACAATCACGAGAGGAGATGGTGAACGAAAACCCGCGACTTTTGCACTAGAACTGGTTCAATGAGGGCAACGGCGATTTCAACAGTTGAGGCTCAAACGCCGTGACCGCGAAGCCATGTACCGAATAACACGCCAAGCACGAGCAAGCCAAAACCAACAACGAACAGTAAAATCGTGCGACAAGCCCAGCCTCCAATGCCCTCTTGCAACGCGAGACTACGGAGAAGCAAGACCGAAGCGACGAGCCCGTCTAAGCACCAAGCGACCGTTACAGCATCGAACACCGCGTACCGCAACTCTGGGTAGCTGTAGCCGTCCTGTGCTTTAGCCTGCGGATAGAACACATACTCAAAGTAGAGGCGAACAGCGGTTCCATATAGCATCCAGCCTGAAGCAGTCCCAATGACTGCCGCAAGTGCGGCCTTGGGCCACTTCGAACTCAGCGGTTGTTTGAAGAACGGATGCAATGTATTCAAGATTGTAAGCAGAACTCACTTCGGCACGCCATAACGCTCACGATCCGGTCAATAAGTGAAATCGCGATGTTACGCCATTCGCCAACATCTCTATTGCACGTCGGCAAAACTCGCTTGACGTTTAATGTGATAATTGCTCGCATGGCGGGTTGGAGCGCGATCGCGGTTCCGAGAAAATCATATGACTTCCCCGCACTCTGCCCCGATTGCTTGCGAACAGGCCCGCTCACTGCGGTACCGATTCCGGCTAACGTACGTATAAAGGTGCCGTTTTGCGAGCTGTGCGCAGCACGGCTAGTAAAGTGGCGTAAGCTCGGACGACCGCTATTGATACTTGCCGTTGTTATCGCCTTCGCTGTTACGCTTTGGTTCGATCTCAGTAAATGGGTAGGCTGCTGGATTGCAATTGTCTTAGTATTACCAACAGTTTGGCTAACGGACTTTCGGGATCGGGTCGTGCGTATAAAGAGCTACGACGCAGACAAAGTGACATTTGAATTCAAGCGCAGCGAGTACGCACAACAGTTCGGACAACTAAACAAGATTTCCTCAGGCGTTGCCGCAAAGTAAGGGGCTGCGGCAGAGGCCCCGTCAAATGAGCAATATGGCGATTTTACGACAGTAATGCCTCCTCCGCCACGAAACAGTGGTTATCCGTGTTCCGTTGTGAGTATTGTTTCTGCATGAACAAATCTGTTTTTCGCTTCCTCGCCGCGCTGCTCGGGGCATCGGTGGTATCCGCAGCTTTTGGGCAATTCTCAGTCGCTGCTTCGGACGGTTGCACCATTGATCACGAAGAACGCAGCGTTTTAACCGCCGTTCTGAAGAGCATGTCAGCGCAGTCTCATCCAGTACTAGTTATCGAAAGCAGGACAGACAGCTCGCATTTTGCAAGAACGTTTAGTTTGGGTGACCTGCTATTGCGCGATGCAACTTCGGAATTGCCATCGCAGCTTAAGTCGGCTCCAGCTGGCAGCGCAGTTTTCGTGCCCAGTCCCGCACCCGTGATTCCACAAACCCAACAGCACGAACTCGAACAGGAATACGACGCCAAACTGAGCCATCCTTGCAGAATCCCCGCAATGAGTAGTCGTTCGAGACTGCTCTTGCTCAAGACTCCTATGGAAATGAAAGAAATATTCTCCGGCAACGACCGCAGTAAGGGATGGATACGGTTCCATCGACGGTTCGGCAACAATGCCGAATTGCTAACGTTCTCTAGAGTGGCATTCGATGCTGCCAAGCAGTATGCGCTGGTTCACGTCAGTTCAAACGGTGGTGGAGAACTTTACCTGCTCACGCGCCTCAACGGGAATTGGGTGATAAAGCGAACATTCTCGACATGGGTTACCTAGGGGAAACGCGCCTCCGCGAACGTTGCTTGTCAACTGACGAAATCAGGCCATTACACTCGCGATCACCGTAACCTCGCGCCAGTCTCCATGCGCAACCCGCCCCGCTAGCGAGCGCCGCCCGGCCCCTCTCGGCTCGGTCCAGGATCCGGTTTTTGGGGGGAAGGAGCATTTTGCCGCAGCTATACACCACCCCCTCCGTGGCTTGCCACGGTTCCCGGCGGTCCATATACTCATAAGGTTTGCCCGCATTCGGTACGCGGTAACTCCGGCGCGCGAATCGGCTCTTATATTCGGCTCTTATATTTGGAGATTGAATCATGACTGTTGCAGGTATCGAAAAGGAAACAAATCCGTACGAGGCGATGGCGGCAAGGTTCGACACCGCTGCCCACAAGTTGAATCTGGACGAAGGTTTGTGGAAGGTTCTGCGCACGCCGAATCGCGAGCTGATTGTTCACTTTCCGGTGGGCATGGACGACGGCCATCTTGAGGTCTTCACAGGATTCCGTGTGCAGCATTCGATTGCTCGCGGCCCCGGCAAAGGCGGCATTCGCTATGCGCCGGATGTTTCGCTCGACGAAGTACGAGCGCTGGCCAGTTGGATGACCTGGAAATGCGCAGTGGTCGATATTCCGTTCGGCGGAGCCAAAGGCGGGGTCATCTGCAACCCGCACAAGATGTCGATGGGCGAACTGGAGCGCATGACGCGGCGTTACACTTCGGAAATTATCGAGTTCATCGGGCCGGAGAAAGACGTGCCCGCCCCCGACGTAAATACGAACGAACAAACCATGGCGTGGATCATGGATACGTATTCTATGCACATGCGTCAGACCGTGACTGCGGTGGTCACGGGAAAACCCATCAATATTGGCGGCTCGCGCGGGCGCCGCGAGGCTACCGGCCGCGGCGTAATGTTGGTTTGCCGGGAAGCTGTGAAAAAGTTGGGCATGAGCCCAGAATCCACGCGAGTCATCGTGCAAGGTTTTGGCAACGTGGGCTCGCATGCTGCTCAGCTCATGCACAAGTCGGGCTACAAGATTACGGGTATCGTGGAATACGACGGTGGATTGCACAACAAGAACGGAATCGACATCAACGCGCTGATTGAATTCCGCGCCAAGAACGGAACAGTTCACGGATTCCCTGGAGCGGAGAAAGGTGCTTCGGCGGACTTGCTCACCACCGAATGCGAGATCCTGATTCCTGCCGCGACCGAAAACCAGATCACCAGCCTGAACGCGGACAGGATCAAGTGCAAGATTTTGGCGGAAGGCGCGAACGGGCCTACGACCGCGGTCGCTGATGAGATTCTTGCCAGCAAGGGGATCTTCGTCATCCCCGACATTCTGGCCAACGCCGGCGGCGTTACCACCTCCTACTTTGAATGGGTGCAGGACCGGCAAGGGTATTTCTGGAAAGAGTCTGTCGTCAACGAGCATCTGGAAGACATTATGGTTACCTCGTTCAACGACGTGGTCCGGTACGCCGAGACCCATAAAGTTAATAACCGCATCGCCGCGTACATGCTGGCCATCGACCGTGTGGCCTACACCATCAAGCAGCGCGGCATTTACGCCTAGGCGGACGCCGTACAGCACGCGCGAAGCTGCTTCGCATCGGACTTTCTAGTTCGGGAAAATTCCTGCGACACAGTCTGTTATTGACTGGAATCCCGGGATTTGGCATGATTTACGGCCTCAGAAGCAATGAGGCCGATTTGTTTGTAGGGCTCCGGCGCGAAGCTTGTTCGCATGGAGCTTCGTCCCCCATGCTGTGCCGGGGGCAATCCGCGGGACACCGCATCGAGCATGGAGAGGAACTCCGAGATGAAACCATTCACAATCAAATTGTTCGCGTGGACGGCCGTGCTTGGCTTGGCGCTGAGTCTGGCGGCCACCCCGGCATGGGCCAAGAAGAAAAAGAAAGCTGACGCAGCGGACAACGCTACCGCCACCCAAACCGACAGCACGGCCACCAAGTCGAAGAAGAAGAGCAAGAAGGCGGCGGCAGCAGATGCCGCGGCCGCTTCAGCACCTGCAGGGGATGCGGCTCCGGCGAAGAAATCCAGCCGCAAGAGTAAGAAGGCGGCAGCAGCGGCCGACGCAGCGGCCCCGGCAGCCGCCAGCACCCCAGCCGCGGCATCCGCAGCGGACGCAACGCCGAAGAAATCGAGCCGCAAGAGCAAGAAAGCGGCGGCAGAGGCGGCGGCCCCAGCCGCGGCAGCAGCTCCAGCCAGCACTCCAGCGGCGACGACCGCAGCGGCAGTGCCTGCGAAGGCAGCCCCTAAGGCCAAGGCCGCGACAACACCCGCAGCTTCTTCGTCCGACGTAGCCAGAGCCAAAAGCAGCGGCCAAGTCTGGGTCAATACTGACACCGGCGTCTATCACAAGGGTGGCCGCTGGTACGGCAAAACCAAACAAGGCAAATTCATGTCGGAAGATGATGCCAAGAAGGCCGGCTATCGCGTCGCCGAGAAAGAGTAAAAGGTATAAGGAGACTTATGAAGCCGAAACTCATCGCACGTTTTATCTCTGCCCTGCTCGCCTTGTCACTCATGAGCGGCATGGTCATGGCGCAGGCCGCGGCGACTGCCAAAGACCCCAAGGCCGCCAAAGCCGCCGCTCCGGCGGCCGATCTGGTCGATCTGAACACGGCTACCAAGGATCAACTCATTGCACTTCCCGGCGTTGGCGACGCCTACGCCGACAAAATCATCGCCGGCCGTCCCTACAAAGCCAAAACTGACTTGACCCGCAAGAAAATCGTGCCGGCAGCGGCTTACAAGAAGTTCAGCGCGCTGGTTATCGCCAAGCAGTAGGCGCTGGCCGCCGGACCTGTGGACCCTTCGCTCCGGCAGCGCCCCCTGTGACAGTTTGGAGGCGCTGTCGGCGCCGTCTTGTTTTAATTTGGTTCGCCTTCAAAGGAGTACACGATGAGCCTATTTGGAGATCTGGCGGAAAAGGCAGCGACCGGACTGATGGGATCGAGCTCGAACCCTTTGGTTCACAGCGCATTTGAAATGATTCAGAATCAGCCGGGGGGACTGGACGGCCTGGTGCAAAATTTCCAGCAAAAAGGCCTAGGCGAGGTGGTGTCGTCGTGGGTCTCCACCGCACAAAACCTCCCGATCTCAGCGGACCAGATTAGCCACGTACTGGGCAGCGATACGGTTAAAAATTTGGCGGCTAAGGCGGGAATCTCGCCGGACCAGGCGGGCTCGCAGTTGGCCGACTTGCTCCCCGGACTCATCGACAAACTCACCCCCAACGGCCATACCGGCGATGCGGGCGGACTGCTTGCCACAGCCATGCATGCGCTGAAGCCGCACGCGTAGGTCTTCAACAGTAGCTCTTCCAGCACGCCGCGGGGCACGATCTCTCACCGTTTCAGGGGATCGTGCCCTTTCCTTTCGCCAATCGTTTTCGAACCGTTGCGCGGAAACATTCGAAGTCGTATAATAATCATTCTCATCCAATTCCTGTGCGCCTGACTCATACCCAGTTCCGCGATCTTGCCTGGAAGTTCGGCCTGGCTGCGACGCACCAGCGTCAGGTGATCTACGAGGCTGTAGTCGCTTCCCACGGACACTATTCTCCCGAACAAATCTATGCCGATGTCCGGCGGCGCGTTCCTTCCATGTCGCTGGCTACCGTTTATAAGAACGTCCGCCTCTTCGTCGCGCATGGCCTGCTGCGCGAGGTCACTCCTCATGCTCCTGTGTTGCGCGTCGATGGCAACCTGGACCCGCATCACCACCTCGTCTGCACACGCTGCAAGTCAGTGCAAGATATCGAGGGCGATTTTGTTGACTTTCAACGGCTGTCCCGGCAACTCCCGGGCGGCTTTGATCTGACGCAGCCGCTGGTGGAAGTCTTTGGACTCTGCCGCGACTGCCGCCAAAACACCCAGCCTTTACGCCAGCCACTTCTAACGACCCATAAAACGAACGCTAAGAAGCTGAAGAAGGAGACTTATGCCAGAAAATAAGAAAGTGATGACCACCGACGCCGGACGCCCGGTCGGCGACAACCAAAACTCCCTCACCGTGGGCCCGCGTGGCCCCATCGTATTTGAAGATTTCCTGTTGTTCGAGAAAATGGCCCACTTCAACCGCGAGCGTATTCCCGAGCGCGTCGTCCACGCCAAGGGCTCTGGCGCCTATGGCCACTTCGTCTGCACCCATCCGGACATGGCCAAGTACACTACGGCCAAACTGTTCGCAAAAGGCAAGACGACACCCACCTTCATCCGCTTCTCGACCGTCGGCGGCGAAAAAGGCTCGGCCGATACCGAACGCGACCCCCGCGGCTTTGCCCTCAAGTTCTACACCGAGGAAGGCAACTGGGACATGGTGGGCAACAACACTCCAGTCTTCTTCATTAAAGATCCGCTGAAGTTTGGCGATTTCATCCACACGCAGAAACGTGACCCCGAAACCAACCTCAAGTCGCCGACGATGATGTGGGACTTCTGGTCACTATCGCCCGAGTCGTTGCATCAGGTTACGATTCTATTTTCTGATCGCGGAACGCCTGACGGGTATCGCCACATGGATGGCTTCAGCAGCCATACCTTCAGCCTGATCAATGCCAAGAATGAACTCTTCTACGTGAAGTACCATTTCAAAACCAAGCAGGGCATCAAGAACTTTACCGGTGAGCGCGCCAGCGAAATGCGCGGCATCGATCCCGACCATGCTCAGCGCGACCTGTTTGACGCCATCAAGAAGGGCGACTTCCCCAAATGGCGCGTCTCCATCCAGGTCATGCCCGAGAAAGAGGCCGAGACCTACCACATCAACCCTTTCGACCTGACCAAAGTCTGGCCGCACAAGGACTACCCGCTGATGGAAATCGGCGAACTCACTCTGGACCGCAATCCGGAAAACTACTTCGCCGACGTCGAGCAGGCAGCGTTCGAGCCTCGGAACGTGGTCCCGGGCATGGGCTTCTCGCCGGACAAGATGCTGCAGGGCCGCCTGATTTCCTACCCCGATGCACACCGCTACCGCCTGGGAGTCAATTACGATTCTCTGCCCGTCAACAAGCCGCAATGCCCCTTTGCGACCTATAACCGTGACGGCGCTATGCGCTTCGATGGCAACAGCGGGGCCTCGCAAAACTACGAGCCCAACAGCTTCGGAGGCCCTACCGAGGACGCGGCGTATCGCGAGCGCCCGAAGATGATCTCCGGAACCGTCGACCGCCACAATCACCGGGACGAGAACGACTACTACACGCAGCCTGGGAATCTGTTCCGCCTGATGCCAGCGGATGCTAAGCAGCGCCTCATCAGCAACATCGTGGGCAACCTGTCACAAACTCCCAAGCGTATTCAGGAGTTGCAAGTGACGCACTTCTACAAAGCCGATCCGGCCTACGGAGAAGGCGTCGCCAAGGGCTTGGGCCTCGATACCAGCAAGCTCCGCGGCATCCAAACACCCGAACCGGTTGCACGATAGCTGCGCACCGCGTTCCGCCCGAGCCACTGCGGAACTCGTAACGGGCACTCCTTCCGGAGTGCCCGTTTTGTTTGCTCTTCCGATTGGACATTCTTGACTCTTTCTGTTTACTCTAGGCACCACGAGACGGAGGGGCTATGTCAACAGGCCTAACCACAATCGGGGAACGTCGCCTGGGCAGCACGATGCGGCGGGATGCGTGGTGGCTGGAGTTACTGCCCGCCATCATCCTCCTCGGTGGATTCGGACTCTACGCGACGGCGCGCGCTTTCGAAGGGAAATATTACGAATGGGGCCCGTATCTCTCGCCGTTTTATTCGCCTCTCATTGACCCTCATCACCGGTGGTGGCCGTTTTCTCCGGCGTTGCTCATCCTGGTGTGGCCTCTCGGATTCCGCGCGACGTGCTACTACTACCGGAAAGCCTACTATCGCGCATTTTTCCTCGATCCCCCAGCCTGCGCAGTCGGCGAGCCCGGCACGCGCAACTACCGTGGCGAGACCGCATTCCCGTTTATCCTGCAGAACCTGCACCGCTATTTTCTCTATGCGGCGATCATTTTCCTCTGTTTTCTTTGGCACGACGCGTACCGCGCATTCATCTTTGACGGACGATTCGGAGTGGGCGTCGGCACTCTGGTTCTGCTCCTCAATGTGAGCCTGCTAACCACGTACGCGTTGTCCTGCCACTCGCTCCGCCATTTGGTCGGGGGCAGGCTCGATTGCTTTTCCTGCGCGTCGTTCGGAGGCCCTCAGCACACCGCCTGGAGCTGGTTGAGCATGCTCAACAACCGGCACATGCTGTTTGCCTGGATTAGCCTGGTTACGGTTGGCCTTGCGGACTTCTATATCCGCTTGGTTGCCAGCGGCACAATCACCGACCTGAGACTCATGTGACTGAATTCGAGACCCACGACCACGATGTATTGATCATCGGCGCCGGCGGCGCCGGCCTGCGAGCCGCCCTGGGAGCCTTGTCCGAAGGCGCCAACGTCGGCGTGGTTTGCAAATCGCTCCTCGGCAAAGCCCACACCGTCATGGCAGAGGGGGGGATCGCGGCCGCCATGGCCAACGTGGACTCCGCCGACGACTGGCGCATCCACTTTCGCGACACCATGCGCGGCGGTAAGCTGCTCAACAACTGGCGCATGGCGCAACTCCACGCGCAGGAAGCTCCTGAGCGCGTGCGGGAATTGGAACAATGGGGAGCACTGTTTGATCGCACTCAGGACGGGCAGATCCTGCAACGTGCCTTCGGCGGGCACAGCTTCCGCCGGCTCTGTCACGTAGGCGATCGCACGGGCCTTGAAATGATCCGGACGTTGCAAGACCGCGGAGTGCAACTCGGAGTGGACGTCTACATGGAATGCACCATCAGCCGCCTGCTGATGGACGGGGACCGCGTTGCCGGAGCCTTTGGCTACTGGCGCGAGCAGGGCCGATTCGTCGTATTCCGGGCCAAGTCAATCGTCATCGCCACCGGCGGCATCGGGAAGGCATGGAAGATCACTTCCAACTCCTGGGAGTACACCGGCGACGGCATGGCCCTCGCCTACAATGCCGGAGCCGAACTCATGGATATGGAATTTGTGCAATTCCATCCCACCGGAATGGTTTGGCCTCCCGGCGTGCAGGGGCTTCTCGTGACAGAAGCGGTCCGGGGCGAAGGCGGCCTTCTCCGCAACAAGGCCGGCGAGCGCTTCATGGAGAAATACGATCCAAAAAAGATGGAGCTCTCCACCCGCGACGTGGTAGCGCGTGCCATCTACACGGAAGTGCGCGAAGGCCGCGGCACGGAACACGGCGGGGCGTTCCTCGATATCTCGCATAAGCCCGCCGACTACGTGAAGAAAAAGCTCCCCAGCATGTATCACCAATTCCGCGAACTCGCGGATGTGGACATCACCGAGGGTCCAATGGAGGTCGGGCCCACCTGCCATTACATGATGGGCGGCGTTCGTGTCGAAGCCGAAACCGCGCAGTCGACGGTGCCCGGACTCTTTGCCGCCGGCGAGGCGGCAGCGGGACTCCACGGCGCCAATCGCCTGGGCGGCAATTCGCTTTCCGATCTTCTCGTTTTCGGCCGTCGCGCGGGCCTGGCCGCTGCCGAGCACGCAAAAAGAGTACGGACGACGTCAGTCAACTCCACCCAGATCGAAAATGCCGCGCGCGACTTGCTCACCCCCTTCGAGCGCCAGGAGGGCGAGAACCCGTACACCATTCATCGCGACCTGCAGGAGATCATGCAGAATCTCGTGGGCATTTATCGCACGCGCGAGGACCTCACGCGCGCTCTCGCAGAATTGGAAAAGCTGAAGGAGCGCAATGGACGCGTGAGCGTCGAAGGGTCGCGAATGTTCAATCCGGGCTGGCATCTGGCTCAGGATTTGACAGCCATGCTCACTGTCGCCGAAGCCGTGACACGCAGCGCTCTGGCCCGCGAAGAGAGCCGGGGAGCCCATAGCCGCATTGATCATGCCGGGCTCGACGCAGCATGGGGAACGAAGAATAACGTGATCGTTCGCGAGGGCCCGGCAATGACGTTGCGCCAGTCACCGGTGCCGCAATTGCCCAAGGACTTGCAGCAACTTGTCGCCGATGAGAAGTAGGGACAGGTGACGAGAAGTAGAGAAGCAAACAAGCGGAGGCACGATGGCCGAAGCAGTCTTTGAAATCTTTCGCGGAGATCGCGAGGGCGGACAGTTTGCCACGTATCGCGTCCCCATCGCGCCGGGAATGGTCGTGCTGGACGCGCTCCACCATATTCAGGCGCACCAAGCGCCCGATTTGGCGGTGCGTTGGAATTGTAAGGCGGGCAAGTGCGGCTCTTGTTCAGCGGAAGTCAACGGCCGGCCTCGGCTCACTTGCAAAACACGCATGGACGCTCTGCCCCTGGACCAGCCCATCACGGTACAGCCGATGAAGTCTTTTCCTGTGATCAAGGACCTTGTCACCGACGTCTCCTGGAATTACCGCGTCAACAAGAAGATTCCGCCATTCACTCCTCGCCCCGATACAAAATGGAAAATGTCGCAGGAAGATGTAGATCGAGTGCAGGAGTTTCGCAAGTGCATCGAGTGCTTCTTGTGTCAGAATGTGTGCCACGTCCTCCGCGACCACGAAAAAATGGAGAGCTTCGGTGGCCCAAGATTTTTTGTGCGCGTAGCTGGCCTCGAAATGCACCCTCTGGATTCAAAGTCACGCACGAAGCTCCTCAAAGATGAACTTGGCATCGGCCTGTGCAACATCACGAAGTGCTGCACCGAGGTCTGCCCCGAGGACATTCACATTACCGACAATGCGATCATTCCGCTGAAGGAACGGGTGGTCGACGAGTTTTACGATCCACTGCTGATGCTGGTTCGTAAAATTCGGGGAACGAAAGATCCGGGCTGACGGTACGTAGTCGGAGTAGGGATCATGATTGCTCACAACCCCCTCCACGGAGCCGGACGGGCGGCATTACCGCATCCGGCTCTTGCCTTAGGTGATGACGCCCATGCGGCGCAGGGGATAGGGATGACAGATGGTAGGCGGAGGCAGCCAGCGAGTGATAAGGCGCCGCATGCGG
>Ga0137419_10000204_pt1 | contig 18819 bp, 15 predicted proteins | sample CZODoug3_1_2_16f_FD_108279 | JGI IMG/M metagenome (GOLD analysis project Ga0137419, IMG submission 108279) | Vadose zone soil fungal communities from Angelo Coast Range Reserve, California, USA - CZODoug3_1_2_16fungal (Illumina Assembly) | ecosystem: Environmental > Terrestrial > Soil > Vadose... | reverse complement strand
CTCGAACCTTTCTTTGGCGACAGTCTCGCATTAATCGGTTTGGGCGATGGCTCCGTAACCACTCGCGCCTCGTACAGGCACTAACCGAAGGACACCACGCATTAAAGATCGTGAGCGCCTCATGGCGCGCCCGCTGGTCGCGGCGCGAACCGGCGGCGGCGCCCACAGCTTCGCCGGATCAAAAACCGAACGTCGCCAATGCCGCGCCGGATGCGGAAGAATTGGGCGCCGACAACCTTATCTACCGCGAACCACAAACGGAGGTTTGGGATAATGCCTGGCGAGTTACGGAAAGCCTGATAACAGAAATGCGTAACGAGGTTCGAGCACGGGGCGCGAAGTTTCTCCTGATTACCTTGAGCAATGGCCCGCAGGTTTTTCCCAGCCCAAGTCAACGCGAAGCCCTAAAGATACGCTTCGGCGCTACTGACTTGCTTTATCCCGACAATCGCCTTAGAGCGCTGTGCGAGCGCGAGAACATTCCGGTGATTACTCTAGCTCCCGAGTTACAGCAGTTTGCGGAACGCAACAACGTTTTCTTGCACGGGTTCGACAAAAACATTGGCAACGGACATTGGAATGTCACTGGCAACCGCGTTGCCGGCGAATTGCTGGCGAAAAAAATCTGCGAAGGTGCGCTTCTCAAATAGCGCCGGAGGTTAGGTTTCTGCTAGAAATAGACCAATCAACTGTGCCGGAGATTCGAATGCATTACTACGACAACGTTCTTGCGCTTATCGGGCGCACGCCGCTGGTCAGGTTAAATCGACTGACGCGCGGGCTGCAGGCCACCGTCCTGGCAAAAATGGAAAACCTGAACCCCGGTTTTTCAGTCAAGGATCGCATTGGCGTGGCGATGATCGAGTCAGCCGAACACGAAGGCAAATTGAAGCCCGGCGGAACAATTGTCGAAGCAACTTCGGGCAACACTGGAATTGGGCTGGCGCTGGCCGCGGCCGTCAAAGGTTACAAATGTATTTTTGTGATGACTGATAAAGCATCGGTCGAGAAGGCACGCTACTTAAAAGCGCTGGGTGCGGACGTAGTAATCACGCCCGTCTCAGCCAAGCCGGGTACGCCGGATCATTACGTTTCAACCGCGCAGCGAATCGCGAAAGAGACGCCAAACTCTTTTTATCCCGATCAATATTCTCATCCGGCGAATCCCGAGGCCCACTACCGCACTACCGGCCCCGAGATTTGGGAACAGACTGAAGGCAAGATTACACACTTCGTTGCCGGCATCGGCACGGGCGGCACCATCTCCGGCACCGGCCGTTTTCTCAAAGAGAAGAATCCAAACATTAAAGTTGTGGGTGCGGATCCCTTCGGCTCAATCTTCAAGACTTACAAAGAGACCGGGAAGATCATCGAAACGACGCCTTACCTGGTCGAGGGAATTGGTCAGGAAGTTGTGCCGCCCAATGTGCACATTAAGTATATCGACCAGGTGATCAACATCACCGATGGCGACTCGTTTGAGATGTCCCGTCAGTTGGGCCGCGTGGAAGGAATCTTCTGTGGCGGTTCAAGCGGAACAAATCTCGCGGCCGCGCTCCAGGTCGCTCGAGATTTGGATGAAAACGCGGTGGTAGTGTTTATTGTTTGCGATACCGGCGAACATTATCTGAGCAAACACCATTCTGATGAATGGTTGAAAGAGAAGCGTCTGCTCGAGCCGCAGAAGATGACTGCCGGATTAATCAGCGGCACCAAAGGCAATCATGCGCCACCATCGCTGGTCTGGGCATCTCCTTCGGACAAAGTGTCGGATGCGCTTGCGAAGATGAATGAGTTGGGATTGACGCACCTTCCCGTGCTTGAAGAGGGCCGGCCGGTTGGGTCACTGCGAGAAAATCGCGCGCTGGCAAAGGTGGTACGCAATCGGCATCTGCTGGAATCGCCTGTCAGCGAAGTTATGGAAGCAAGCTTCCCAACAGTCGATGTTGACGCCGGTGCCAACGACGTGACTCGCCGATTGCAATCCAGTCCAGTGGTGCTGGTTGAAGAGTATGGCCGCATCACCGGAATCATAACCCGGCATGACGTGCTGGATTTGAAATTGCATACTACCGGGCCATTGAGCTAATTCGCTGTCCGCACCGGCGCGCGTGTTCGAAAAACGCGAATTCAGGTTTGAAGTGCAACCAATGCAGAACCGCGATCGGTCGCGACCGGATGCTAGCATTCAATGTGAAGGCGGCTCGAATGCTCTATTTCATCGTAGACGGTAGCATCCGGTCGCTACCGCTCGCGGTTCTGCATTGAGCGCGTTCCTGATTGCTTGCCAGCATTATTCTTTGCTGCGCGATTGTTGTTGACTTAACACCGGTTGCACTTCGAAATTGAATTCGCGAAACTTAATTGGGTAAAAGCATGAAAGTTGGCATTCTTGGATCAGGTAAAGTGGGCCAGGCTCTCGGAGACGGGTTCGTTAAGCACCGTCATGAAGTAATGCTCGGCACGCGCGACCCGGCGAAATTGGCTGACTGGGCAGCGCGCAATCCCGCTGCGCGCGTCGGTAGCTTCGCCGAGACGGCGCAGTTTGGTGAATTGATCGTGCTGGCAGTGAATGGGAAAGCGTCGGCCGCTGCCCTCCGACTGGCCGAAGTCGGAAACCTGGCAGGAAAAACAGTCATCGACGCGACAAATCCAATCTCCGACGCGCCGCCGGTCAATGGCGTGTTGAGTTTATTCACTAAGCGAAACGAATCGTTGCTGGAACAACTGCAACAGGAGTTTGTGGACGCGCGCTTTGTCAAAGCCTTCAATTCAGTTGGCAGTGACTTGATGGTGAATCCACGGCTTGAGGGCGGACGCCCGACGATGTTTATTTGCGGTAACGACCCGGCCGCCAAGAAAGCTGTTACCGAGATACTTGATCAGTTTGGTTGGGAAGTTGCCGACATGGGCGCCGCGGAAGCAGCCCGCGCAATCGAGCCCCTGGCTATACTCTGGTGCATTCCCGGATTCCTGCGCAACGAATGGACCCACGCTTTCAAGCTACTACGTTAGAAGGCTCATCACGCCGCGCTCCGGCGAACGTAGGAAGTTACGGTTAGATCTTCATCTAACTTTTGTGAGTCTGCGGCGACGAATTCGTTGAGATAATTTTCAGGCACGAAGGTATCAGCACCGTCGACGGTCAAAGGCACCTCAGTCACAATCCACTTCTCGATATGAGGCAGGAACGACTCGTAAACTCGCGCACCTCCAATCACGAACAGATCTGTTTTCAAAACCTTGGCCATTGCCAGCACTGACTCGACGTCGCGCAAAACGACGAGCGACTCCTGAGGTGGGATTTCCGCTTGCCGGCTGAGAACAATATTCAGACGGTTGGGTAGCGGGTTCTTCAAAGTTCGCCAGGTGTTGTAGCCCATCACACAGGCATTGCCCGAAGTCGTCTGCTTGAAGAATTTCATATCGGCAGAGTAATGCCAGGGCATTTTCCCGCCCTTGCCGATCGCGCCATTTTTATCGACTGCAACTATTCCAATGATCATAGTAGGACAGACATTCCTATCTGTCCCATATTTCGAGATAGCGACAGACATGGTGGAAATTCTTGCTCCGAAAACCAGGACAGACAGGAATGTCTGTCCTACACCGCCACGGCCGCGGCAATTTTTCCGTGCGATTGGTAACCCGTCAAACTCAAATGGTCGTAGCGCATCGCGAGCATGCCTTCAAGACCCCTCAATTTGTTTTCACGATCGAGAATTTCAAGCTTAGGCAAGGGATAAAACTCTCGCGACAACAACGTCTCAACTTGTTCGAGGTGATTCTTATAAATGTGATAGTCGCCGAGCGTGTAAACAAACTCGCCGGCTTCCAGGCCAGTAGCATGCGCCACCATGTGCGTCAGCAGAGCGTACGAGCTGATATTAAAAGGCACACCAAGAAAAGCGTCCGCCGAGCGCTGATAAAGTTGGCAATGCAGTAATCCGTCGTCCACGTTGAATTGAAACAATGTGTGGCAGGGCGGCAAATCAACGTTGTCCGCTTGCCGTGGATCCCAACCGGTAACAATCAAACGGCGCGAATTTGGGTTCCGGCGGATCTCTTCAAGCAACTTTGCGATCTGGTCTACTCCATTTCGCTGCGGATAATCTCCGCCAAAAGAACGCCACAGATAACCATAGACCGGCCCGAGATCACCGGCGGCGCGATCGAAACGGCCGGTGTGTTCTTCATCAGCCCATTCGGCCCAGATATCGACCCCTTTTGCTCGCAAATTGGCTTCGTTGGTGTCGCCGGACAGAAACCAAAATAGTTCTTCCGCCACCCAGCGAAAGGGAATTTTCTTGGTAGTGACAATGGGAAAGCCGGCGCGCAAATCAAAACGCGTTTGATAACCGAAATGAGAAATTGTGCCGACGCCGGTGCGGTCGTGATGCTCGCGTCCGTTTTCCAGAATTGATCGCAGCAGATCGTGATATTGTTTCATGAAAGGTATTTGACAGATTAACAAGATGAACGGGATACAAAACTGAAGTCAGCGTCGATTTTCTTTTGTCTCTCGTAAATCCTGTTAATCTTGTCTGGCGGTCGTGTTAGTGCAGTATAACTTCGCTCGCGCTGATAAGTAAGCATGAAACAATACAATCTTTGTTTCCTCGGTTTTGGAAAAGTTGGTCGGGCACTGGCGCGCCTGCTCGCCGCAAAAGCAGGCGAGCTGCGCGAAATGTACGGTATTGAATATCAAATAACGGGCGTTGCCAGCCGCAGTATTGGTTGGCAAGCAAATGCTGACGGATTTGATACGTCAAGTTTGGCCGCAAACCAGACTCTTCCGATTGGTTCTTCTGCGAATGGTATTAGCGAATGGCTTAAAGATACTAAAGCCGACGTCGTTTTTGAAACCACATCACTCAACCTCGATTCGGGACAGCCCGCGATCGACTATCTGCGAGTCGTGCTGCAATCAGGTGCGGACGCAATTACAGTGAATAAAGGCGTGCTGGTTTACGGCTTTCAAGAGTTGCGCGAGTTAGCGCGGGCCGGCGGCAAACAGTTTCTTTTCGAGTCGACCGTGCTGGACAGCGCGCCCGTGTTTTCATTGTTCCGCGAAACACTTCCAGGAGTGAAGCTCCGCAGCTTCAGCGGCATCTTCAGTTCAACTACGAATGTGATCATCGAGACGATGGAGGCGGGACGGACGTTTGACGAAGGTTTAAAAACGGCCCAGGAATTAGGCGTCACAGAAACTGATCCTAGTCACGATATTGATGGCTGGGATGCGACGGTCAAAGTATGCACGCTGGCCAACGTGTTGATGAATGTTCCATTGAAGCCAACCGAAGTGGTCCGCTACGGAATTCGCGAGTTGAACACAAATCAATTGCAGCGGGCGCGCGCGGAAGGGAAGCCGTATAAATTGGTGGCGCGCGCAACCCGGCAGCAAGATGGGAAGATTTCAGCAGTGGTACGCCCGGAACAAATTGGACAACTCGAGCCGCTGGGAAATGTTCGGGGTACTTCACTGGCGATTCACTTTGAACTCGACATGATGCCGGGTCTCACCATTACATCGCACCGGCCAAATCTGCAAAGCACAGCCTATGGATTGCTGGCGGACTTTATCAACGCTGTTCGAAAATGAAGCGAAGAATACTTAGCGGCGGATGAACGCGGATAATGGCAGATTGGCCTTCAACAGTAATGAGCCACTCAAGTCCGAAAGTCTCGAGGTTGGGAAGGGTGGTTTACCCCCGCCCAAGCTTGAATGGCTGGCACCTAATTTTCACGAGATCTGCTGAGCCGGTTAGTCGAAGCTTTGTAACCTAAGCGGGGGTAAACCACCCTTCCCAACCCAGAGACTTTCAAACTTATTCGGTTACAATCAACACTGAAGAGCTTCTTGAGGGATACCTTTACCGCGCGACCTTTTCGACACCTTCGATCAGGCGATCAATCTCTTCTTCTGTCGTATAACAGGCACCACCAGCGCGCACCAGGCCTTCCGCTCCAAGCCCCAACCGTTCAACTAGAGTGGCTGCGTAGAAATCACCGTGCGAAAGAAACAGTCCGCGCGTAGCAAGCCGGCGCGAAACTTCAGTTGAAGCTACGCCATCCACCGTGAACGCAACGGTCGGGGTTCGCGGCCATTCGGGCGATGGACCGTAGAGCCGAACGCCATTTATCGACGCCAATCCATCCCATAAATTCCCGGTCAACGCCGTGCTCCGTCCGTGTAATTCGTCGTATGCCTTTGTTAATCGAGCACGGCGCGAATCTCCGTTTGCGAGGGAAGCGAGGAAATCGATAGCTGCGCCCGCGCCTACTATCCCTTCCTGATTCTGCGTTCCTGTCTCCACATTTTCCGGCGCCGCATCAGGGGCAGGTATGAGCTTAGGAAAGTCGATCGATTCGAGCAAAGCGAGTTTGCCAAACAGCACGCCGATGTGCGGGCCGTAAAACTTGTAAGCCGACATGCCGAGAAAGTCGCAGTCTAAAGCCTTAACATCCACCAGCGCGTGGGGCACGTAATGGACCGCATCGACAAAAACCAATGCGCCGGCCGACCGCGCCATTTGAATCGCGCGCCTCACGTCGTTAATTGTGCCCAGCGCGTTTGAAGCGGCGCCGACTGCCACCAGCTTCGTCCGTTTCGTTAGCGACTGTTCAAAGCTTTCCCAATCCAGCTGACCTGTCTGCGCAACCATCTTTACGGTTTTCACTTTGATCCCACGCTCTATCGTCAAGTAGTGCCAGGGCGCGACGTTCGCATGATGGTCCAATTCAGTCACCACGATTTCATCGCCGGCAACGAACCCCTTTCCCAACGCCCGCGCGAGATGAAACGTGAGCGTGGTCATGTTGGCGCCAAAGGCGATCTCCTGCGGCGAAGCATTGAGGAAGTCCGCACAAGTTTGGCGCGCACTTTCAATCGCCGCGTCAGTTTCTTCGCTGGTTGGGTAAGCCCAGTGTGTGTTGGCGTTGTGGTTGTAGAGATAGTCCGACATTGCCTCGACCACCTGATGCGGAACTTGGGTGCCGCCGGGCCCGTCGAAATAAGCGACTGTGTAGTCGTTGTGTGTGCGCTTGAGCGCAGGGAAGTTTGCGCGGATGTCAGTCGTTGAAGCGAAGGTCATGGCATCGTCTCAAAGTAAGACAGACATTCTTGTCTGTCATTCTTTGTAAAGGGGACAGACAGGAGTGTCTGTCCTACATAGTCGGATCGAATTGAATGCCCGGCCACAGATTACGCAGATTACGCAGACTGCATCAAGCGGCTCGGCGGGGGATGAGTTTGCTATGTTCGTGTTGTCGATTTTGTTTTTACTTGCGATTAGACGGAGTTGGCGGCTTAGATGGTTTGGGAGAAGGCTACACATTCGCTGTTTTCTTGCTAATCAGAACTACTATCGAAACTCTTTTTCTGTAATGCGATTACTTGTCTGTCTATGTTTGCTTGCTTTGGTTGTTTCGAGTTGCGCGCTAAGTGCGCACCCGACTGCGCCGTGGCCCAGTGACAATTCCGCTCCTGCCATCCCGGGTGCGCTGGGCGTCAATATTCATTTCACCGATCCCAAGCCAGGCGAATTAGCGATGTTAGCTGCGGCCGGCTTCCGCTGGGTGCGCATGGATTTTATTTGGCAGAGCACGGAAACCGAGAAGGGCACTTATGACTTTTCCGCCTACGATAATTTGTTGAGCGCGTTGGACGAACATCAGTTGCGGCCGCTGTTTATCCTCGACTATACAAATACGCTCTACGATGGTGATCACGCTCCCTTCACCAAGGAAGGCAGGCAGGCTTTTGCAAACTGGGCCGCGGCGGCTGTAAAGCGTTACCGCCGTCGCGGCATCGTTTGGGAAATCTATAATGAACCAAACACCGGTTTCTGGACTCCGGCGCCGAACGTTGCGGACTACGTGAAGCTGGCGCTGGAAACCAGCAGGGCTATCCATCAGGTGGCGCCTGACGAACAAATTATCGGTCCAGGAGTTTGGGGCTTCGATTTTGAATTTGTTGAGGAGTGTTTGCGTGCGGGCCTGCTGAATTACTGGTCCGCTGTTTCAGTCCATCCCTACCGCAAGACTGATCCCGAAAGCGTAGTTGACGATTACGCGCGTCTGCGAAACCTAATCCAGAGGTATGCGCCAATGGGGAAACGCGTGCCCATAATTTCGAGCGAGTGGGGTTATTCATCCGCCTCATTCAACATTGGACAAGAAAAGCAAGCGTCACTGTTGGCGCGCCAGATTTTGATAAATCAATCGCAGGGAATCGCTCTTTCCGTTTGGTACGACTGGCGCGATGATGGCCGCAATCCAAGCGAGATTGAACACCACTTTGGAACCGTTTTCGCCGCGCAATATCCGCAACGCGAACCCCCGTACGATCCGAAACCGGCTTATCGAGCCACACAAACCTTAACCAGATTTCTGATGAACTGCGGATTCAGCGAACGTCTCACTGGCCCCCAGTTAAGCAGCGACGACTACGTACTCGCGTTCCGCTGTAACGGTGTTACAAAACTTGCCGCCTGGACCACCTCGTGGTTGGGCCGAACCGTAATCGTTCCGTTGAGCCAGGGAACTTACCGACTTACATCTGTGACCGGTGAAGCTAACGGCGAACAAACCAGCGCTGAGTCTGGCCTGACACTCAAGCTCAGCAGCTCGCCACAATACCTCGAATCAAAGTCAGCAGCTAGATAACGCCAAAAGACCGCCTGATCCGCAGGTTTTGAACCTAACGCTGCTCGCGCAAGCGACTTCCAGAAAATGCGGAAGTGGGCCCCCATTCCCCGTTTAAATCATTTGCAGAATTTTGTTTATGAACAACTTCAACCCGAGCAAACCGGAGCACGTGCAACTCTCTGTGCGCGATATCGTCGGCGTCCTATTTCGTCACAAGGCGTTGATCTGTACGACGTTTTTGACAGTCGCCATCGGCACCGCCGTGCTGACCTTCCTGATGCCGAACGAGTATGAGTCGCGCATGAAGATTCTGGTAAAGAACACACGCTCAGACGTGCCGATCACACCGGAACGCACGACCGGAACTGCGGGCATATACTTCGAAAATGAAGTCTCCGAGAACCAAATCAACTCCGAAATTGAACTCTTGACGAGCGACGATCTGTTGAAGCAAGTGGTTACTGAATGTGGCTTGTACCAACCGCGGGCCTCCCTTTCAGTAATGCTCGGCCTCCGCGCCGCTCCCGCTACCAAGGCCGCGCAGGTAGAAGAAGCCAGCCAGCGGTTGGCAAAAGATCTGGTTATCACGCCCGTCAAGAAAGCCAACATCATCGAGGTCAAATACACGTCCGGTTCGCCCGAGATGGCCGCGGCTGTGCTCCGGAAAGTCCAGGATCTTTATCTTGAAAAGCACCTTAAGCTTCACCGGCCGCCCGGCACACACGATTTCTTCAAAAACCAGGCCGCGCAATCGGAAGAACAACTGCGCGATTCACAGAAGCAGCTCTCGAGCTTTCAGCAGTCGATGAACGTCGTTTCGCTGACTCAACAAAAAGAGCAGACGGTGCAGAAACTCACCGACGCAAAATCGCGCTTGTTGGAAACCCAGGCTACGCTTCGCGAGCTAAACGAGCGAATCGCCAAGCTTGATCAGCAGTTGCTAAAAGTTCATCCGCGCATCGTGACGCAGAGCCGCGCTCTGCCAAACCAATATTCGGCCGAGCACCTGAACACAATGATCGTGGAATTGCAAAATAAGCGGACGCAGTTGCTCACCAAGTTTCGCGCCGACGATCGCCTGGTGAGAGAAGTTGATCAGCAGATCAGAACTACCAGGGCCGCCCTGGTTAAAGCGACCGGCGAGACGGCTACCGAGCAGTCAACCGATCTCAATCCCCTGCGGCAGACACTTGAGACTGAACAAGCCCGCGCCCGTGTGGATCAGGCCGGCGCCGAAGGGCGGCGCGAGATGCTGGCGGCGCAGGTGGCCCAATACGAAAACCAGTTGTCCCGGCTCGAAGGCATAACCGGCGAATACGAAGATCTCAATCGCAAAGTTAAGCAGGCCGATGATAACTATCAGCTCTATCAGAAAAAGGAAGAGGAAGCGCGCATCACTGATGAGCTCGACGAAAACAAAATCACGAATGTTTCCGTGGCCGAGGCGCCGATCCAGCCCAGCATACCGGTGCGCCCAAACCGGCCTATGAACCTGCTGCTCGGATTGTTTCTTGGCGCTTTGCTGAGTTTGGGAAGCGTGGTCGTGGCGGAATTCATGCGCGACACCGTGCTGACGCCGCATGAGCTCGAAGTGCTGACAGGACGACCGGTGCTCGCGTCTCTACCGAAGAATGCCGGAAGGTTGGTTATGGAAACCGTTCGCAGAGACGAACCATCACCGTCGCGTCTGGCACAACCGAAAATTGCGCGCGAGCCGCGGCTCGAATGGGCGGATTAGTAGTAGATCTGAGATCTCAAAAGGGAAGGGCGATTCAAATTGGGTTTCTATCTTGAGTTAATCAAAACGGTGTTTCAGGCGGTTGGCGACGACGGAAAGTTGCGCAATCGCGTGGTCGCTTTTACGTCCGCGACCCAGGGCGAAGGCGTCAGCTACGTCGTAGATTTGATAGCAAAGGAATTGGCCCTGCAAACGAACAAGCGCGTGTTGCGCATCGACGCCGGCGCTTTGCGCGAGCTTTACCTCGCCGACGCGAACTACGTTGCGCGGTATTGTGAAGAAACCGAAGTAGGAAATCTGCTGAGTATCGCGACTGGTCAAACAAAGGCACCTGCAGTGACGGCTCGCGGCTCACGCTTAAGTGATTTTGACGTTAATCCCGAGTATCGCATCGCCTGCATCAAGGCCTTGCGCTGGAACTTTGATTACGTGCTGATTGATTGTCCGTCGCTGGCAGCGTCCGCCGATGCCACGACGCTGGCGTCGTTGGTTGACGGCACTAGTGTCATCGTTAAGGCGACGCAAACTCGTCGCGCGCAAATCAGGCGAAGCCAGCAAGTAATCGAAAACGCTGGTGGAAAGTTTCTCGGCTTCGTTCTCAACCAAAGACGGTACCCGGTGCCCAACTGGATTTACAAGCGACTGTAAAAATAATTCATGATGTCACTCAGAAAAATTTTCGTGATTGCTTTGCTGGTTGTCAGCACCGGCCTGGTTGCGTATGCGCAAAAGCCGACGCCCGCTCAACGTCCAAGGCTCACCGCTTTTGGTGCGGAAGATCGTTACCTGCTGCATCCCGGCGACGTGCTGGACATCGAGTATCGCTACACACCCGAGTTTAATCAGACTGTCAGCGTTCAGCCGGACGGTTACATCTCGCTGCAGATGGGTGGAGATTTGAAAGTTGCCGGCCACAACCTTGAGCAGGTTCGCAACCTGATTCTGGGGCGGGCGCGAACCCGGCTCGAATCACCTGAACTGACCGTGGTGCTGAAAGAGTTTCAGAAGCCTTACGTGGTGGTTTCCGGCGAAGTAGCGCAGCCCGGTAAATTTGAATTGAGAGAAAATCTGACGGCGATTCAGGCGGTGCTGTTGGCCGGCGGTTTCAAAGACAGTGCCAAGTCGTCGCAGATTCTGGTCTTTCGCAAGCTCAATGCTGAAACCGCAGAAGTGCGCAGTCTTAACTTCAAAACTCTCAAGCGCACCAGCGACCTGGAAAACGATCTGACGTTACAACCTGGCGACATGATCCTCGTGCCGCGAAATCGCATTAGCAAAATCGAGCGATATGTCAGGCTGGCCAGCTTGACGACATTTCTTTACCCGTTGATGCGTTAACTCCATCTCCCGAGATATTTTTGCGTTGCACTTATGACAGCCCGTTACGGACAACTGGCAAACTTCTTTTTGAAGATGAGCGATCTGGTGCTGATGCTTGCGGCGCTGGCGCTCGCTATTGTCATTAACTATGCGCCGTCCGACGAGCCCAGCGTACCTGCCTACGCGTTTGATTTTCTCTCTACCAGAATAAAGCTTGGAAATGCATTGCTTGCGGGTTTGTTACTTATCGTCTGGTACATCGCCTTTGAGCTACAGGGACTGTACCGCTCACACCGCTTAACCACCTTTGCCGACGAAATGAAAGAGATCGGGCGTGCAGTTTTCGCCGCCTCGGTTTCCCTGCTCATCGTGGCGCAGATCGGCCAGTGGAAGACGGTTAACTTTAAAACCACACTCTGCGTGGCAGCGATCGCAATCGCCTTGATTGGAGGCATGCGCGTCTTGTTGCGACTAAACCTGCGGCGGCTGCGACTGCGCGGCCACAACATCAAGAAGCTGTTGTTGATTGGAAATGGACCACGCGCCGAATGGCTCGCGAAACAGGTTTCTGAACGCACTGATTTCGGTTATCGACTGGTGGGATACGTTGACGAAGAGCGGCGCCTGAAAGATCCAGCCGTTTTCAATGTGCCCTGGTTGGGCCGTATCGCCGACCTGCCGCGCATCGTGGCCAACGAAGTAATTGACGAGGTCTTTATCACGCTGCCGATCAAGTCGCAGTACTCGCACATTGAGTCAGCGATCACACTTCTGGAAGAGCAGGGAATCATGGTGCACCTATTCTCCGATTTGTTTCCGCACAAACTGGCGCGCTCGCGGGCCTGGGAATTCGAAGGAGCGCCGCTGGTTTCGCTGCACAGCGCGCCTTCGATTAGCTGGCGCACCGAAGCCAAGCGCGTAATCGACTTTGTCGGCTCCGTCGTGCTTTTGCTGTTGTTGCTGCCGCTGTTTCTGCTCGTTGCCCTGGCGATCAGAATCGATTCCGCTGGATCGATATTCTTCGTTCAGGAACGCATGGGCTACAACAAGCGCCGCTTTCGCATGATCAAATTCAGAACGATGGCCACCGATGCTGAAGCGCGCATGAAGGAACTCGAGCACCTCAACGAAAAAGATGGTCCAGTGTTCAAGATTCGCAACGACCCGCGCATGACACGCGTGGGCCGCATCCTGCGCAAGTTGAGCATCGACGAGTTGCCGCAGCTAATCAATGTCTTGTTTGGCGATATGAGCCTGGTTGGCCCACGGCCGCTGCCAATGCGCGACGTGCTGGGGTTGGAAGTGGCCTGGCAGAAGCGACGTTTCAGCGTAAAGCCCGGACTAACTTGTCTATGGCAAGTCTCAGGTCGCAGCAATCTTTCGTTTGAAGAGTGGATGCAGCTTGATCTCGAATACATCGATCGCTGGTCGCTCGCGCTTGATTGCAAAATTCTGCTGCGAACAATTCCAGCCATCCTGACGGCGGAAGGCGCGGCCTGAGCCGAATGTTTACCAAGAACATAAAAATGGTTTTCAGCACCAACGCACTCATTCTTGGGTGCGGTGTGTTGACCAGCCTGCTCAGTGCGTGGGCGCTGGGACCGGCCGGCCGCGGCGATCTGTTAATTGTGATGTTGTGGCCACCAGTCTGCGCGTTGTTGGCGACCTTTGGCTTGATGCAAGCGCACCGCTATTGGGCGGCAAAAGATCCGGCATGCGTTTCAATGCTTTTCTCCAACGCGTTGCTGTTTTCGCTGGTGGTTGGTGTGGGTGCACTCGCGCTCGCTGAATTTATCGTTCCGCATTTGGTTGGACACCGCAGCCCGGAAGTGATGCGCCTGGTGCGCATTTACCTGCTGAACATTCCCGCTGCGCTGGTCCAGTTCTTGATGATCGGTTTGCTTGAAGGGTCGCGACGATTTGCCTGGTCGGGAGCTTCACGATTAATCACTTTCGCAGTTCAGGCGGCGTCATATCTCGTGCTTTGGTTGTTCAACCATTTGACGGTTGAGACTGCTGCGTTTTCAGCGATGGCAGGACAGTTCGCTGCTATGTTCCTTTCGCTGTTTGCGGTCTGGCGCCAGTTGCGTCCGCGCTGGCAGCCGAGCTGGTTGCAGTGGCGCGATGCACTGCACTACGGCATGCGCGGTTATCCCGGCACGGTAGCCGATTTTGCAACGCTGCGCATGGACCAACTGCTGCTTGGCGGGCTCGCCTCAAGCACTGCCATTGGACTCTATTTTGTGGCTGTTCGTCTTTCGGAGATTACCGCCATTCTGGCCGGCTCGGTTGCCGACGCAGTCATGCCCGAAGTCGCGGCGGCCAAACACGGCGACCGCGCGGACAATTTGCTTGCGCGAAGCCTGCGACTGACTGTTTACACGCACTTGATCGTGCTGGTTCCGTTGTGGCTGGCCGCGCCGCATATTTTGCGAATTGTCTACGGCCCAAGCTTCAGCGCCGCGGGCGGAACGTTTCGCATTCTGTTGGTTGCTTCGGTTGTGCTGACGGCTGGCGGGATTGCAATCAGTGGGCTCAACGGTTTTGGACACCCGGGTCTCAGCACCATCGCGCGAGTTTCTTCCGCGGCGGTCACCGTAGTTGCTTTGCTCACTTTGTTGCCACGCTATGGAATTGCCGGCGCGGCAATAGCGTCGTTGCTTGGCTACAGCGTGATGATGATCGTTGCGTTTATCGCGCTGATGCGCCAGCGCGAACGCAGTATGTGGAGTTACTTAAAGCCGCGCACCAGCGACCTGCCGATAACGCAAATGCGATCGTTGTTGCGTATGGGAATGCCGGCAGCGCAAAACCTTGACGCCTGAGATTTGGAATCTGGAATTTGGAATCAGAAGTCAGAAGTCAGAAGTCAGAAGTCAGAGGTCAGAGGTCAGAGGTCAGAGAACAGAAGTCGTAAATCAGAAGACTTGAAATGAGCGCAGTCTATTCGGATAGCACAGTATCGCCCGCATCGTCGATCCGCCGCTCGCCAATCGTTTGGCTGGCGCCCATCCAGGCGGTCTGCGCCTTCACAGTCCTGGCCATTATCGGCGGCGGACAAATTCTTCGTAGTTGGATTCTGGGCGCGCTGCTTTTTCTAATCGCCTTGCCGCTTGCGCTCAGTCTTGAAGCGGGTCTGCTGGCGATGATTTTGTTCGAGCCATTCCGCGGCTTCATCCGGCGGGCCGAGTATTTGATCGTTGACTACTCGCAATTCGATCCCATTCACGTGCTGACACCAATCGTCGCCCTGATGGCGCTTGGTCTCATGCTGCAACGATATCGGTTGAACATCGTTCGCGCCACGCCACTGGCCAGCTCAGTTTCAATTCTTGCGGCCATCTTCTTTGTGCAAATCTTCAATCCATTGCAGGGTGGGTTGATGATTGGTTTGTCCGGCGCAATGCTGATCCTCGTGCCGGTTTGCTGGTTTTATTTTGGCCAGACAATCAACCCACGTTTTATTCGCATTGCTTTTCAGGCCATCGTGGTGCTCGGCATAGTTTCTTCGCTCTACGGAATTTATCAGCTCATCTACGGCTACCCGCAGTTTGAACAGTACTGGCTCGAGAATGTTGAGTTCTACGCTTCCATCGGCGTGGGCCACGTGAAGCGGCCATTGGCGACCTTCACCAGCGCCGAGGAATGGGGCCGCTACATTGCGATGGGCGCGCTAATCGCTTTTGGTTTCGGCGCGGGCGCAGCGCGTTTGCTAAATCGCGTGGGCTGGTTTGTTTGCGCCGCAATGCTCTCGACGGTGCTGCTATTCACCGGACAACGCACCGCAATCTTCGGTTTGCTTCTCGGAATCGCCTGCCTCGTCCTGCTTGGCGCTCGCAGTATGCGCGGAGTGGCGCTGCGACTGACGATGCTACTGATTCCGCTGGTGCTGGTTATGGTCATTGCGAAGCCGCCGGCCGAAGACGATATGTGGTCGCGGGAAGAGACCGACAAAGTCGGCACGCTGCTGTCACACACAAAGCGCGGGACGCTGCAGCCAACCGGAGAAGAAAGTTTGTACGTGCGCTTCGAAGTTTGGAAGGACCTGGTGACCAACGTCATTCCCTACCGGCCACTTGGGTCGGGAACAGGCGCTGGTTCATTGGGTGCTCTGAAATTTTCCGACAACGTTGAGGAAACAGCCATCGACAATTTTGTTTTGGTGCTGGCGGTTGCCGGCGGCATTCCAGCCGCGCTGCTTTTTCTGTGGATTATTGGCCGCGCGACGTTGTTTGCATTTCGCCAGACACGTCGCGCAACGCCAAATTCATCCACAGCCGTGACGGCACGAATCATCGCAGCTTTGATGCCCGTCTTCGTTCTGAACAATATTTTTGGTTTGACGTTTTCTCTTTACGCCGTTGCGCCAATCGGCTGGCTGATCATTGGTTGGATCAGCGCGGAAGAAGGTCGGGCGCGAGAAAGAAATTGAAAATTCTTTTTTACAACCATACCAGCCAGGTCAGCGGCGCTGAGCGCGTTTTGTTGCTTATTCTTGCGCGACTAAATCGCAGCCGTTTTGAAGCCGTATTGGTCTGTCCGTCCGCCGGACAACTGCAAAAAGAAGCGAAGGCTTTGGACATTCTGTGCGCCGATGTGGAGCAGTTGAACGCACGCTTCACTTGGCGAATCGACGCGCTGATTCGGTATTTCGCATCCTTTGGTTCGACGATTCGTCGGGTGCGCGCCCGCGTCCGCGAGCATCAGCCCGACGTGATCCACGCCAATAGCGTCCGCGCCGGACTCGTCATCTCGGCTGCAACCATTGGGCTGAGAATCCCAATCGTTTGGCACATTCACGATCTTCTGCCGAAACACCCGCTAAGCACGTGCATTCGTTTGTTCACGCTCCTTCGACCGCCGCGTCGAATTGTCGTGGTTGCGAATGCGGCGGCTGAGCGATTCAAAGGAAAACTGCTGCGCCGCTTTCCGCAGAGAGTCAAAGTTGCGGTCGTCTACAACGCAATCGAGGTAGCCAAACCACGTCCGACGTCAACCAACGTTTCCATCCGCAAAGAACTGCGAATAAGAAGCAGCGATCGACTGATTGGAATCGTTGGCAATCTGTCGCCGGTCAAGGGACAGCTTGAACTAATCTGGGCGTTCGCTGAAACACGCAAAAGAATTCCAAACCTGACGTTGCTGATTGTTGGCTCCGCACTTTTTAATCGCAGCGATGGCTATCAAAAGCTGTTGGCGGCAGAAGTTCGTATTTTGGGACTCGACCCTTACGTTCGTTTTCTGGGGCAGAGAAATGACGTGGCTGCGATCATGGGTGCGCTGGATCTGTTGGTGATGAACTCTCGTTCCGAAGCCTTTCCATTGGTCGCGCTTGAAGGAATGGCGGTGGGCGTTCCCGTACTGGCGACCGAGGTGGGTGGCTTACCGGAACTTATCACGCACGAAACCAACGGTTGGCTGGTGCCATTCGGGGATGAAGAAAAACTAGTTGACGGCATTGCATCGCTTCTCGAGCAACCTCAATTGAGCACGCGCCTCGCCACGCAGGGACGCCAATACGTGACCAAAACTTTTCCGGTCCATGAATTTATGACTCGCATCGAGGCGATGTATACGGAGACTGCAGAAAAACTCGCGCGCGCGGTGCGTGAGCAACTCGTGCCTTTGTCTTCGGAGACTAGTTAAGAGAGAAACAGCAATGTCAGGAATCGCAGTCTTTCACGATAACTTCGCGCAGATGGGCGGCGCGGAAAAGGTAGCAGAGGAGATTTACCACCTGCTGCCGGGCGCCAGCCTGCATTCGACCATCGCTGTTCCCAAAGTCCTGTCTCACGGCTTACAGCAAGCAAACATCAAGACCTCGTGGATGCAATATCTGCCGGGACTGCGCCGTCACTTTCGTCACTACTTCCTCTTTTATCCGTTTGCCGTCGAGTCAGTTGACCTCTCCGTTTACGACTTGATCGTCAGCAGTTGTTTCGGCTACGCAAAAGGAGTTCGCAAGCGGAAAGATGCGATTCATGTTTGCTATTGTCACACGCCAATGCGCTGGGTCTGGCGTTATGAAGACTACAGCGAGCGCGCTGGTTTCGGTCCGCTGTCTCGCCGGCTCTTGCCGCTGTTGCTGTCGCTATTGAAGCGTTGGGATCTGCGGGCAGCACGCCGCCCAGATTACTTCATCGCCAACTCGCAGGCGGTCGCCAAACGCATTATGACGTTTTACGGTCGTGATTCAATCGTGATACCGCCGCCAATTGACGTTAGTCGGTTTCAACTCGACACAGTTCAGGAAGACTATTACCTGGTGTTATCGCGGCTGGTTCCTTATAAGCGTATCGACCTGGCCGTCGCAGCCTGCACAAAACTCAATCGCAAGCTTTTGGTCGTCGGCGATGGTCCCGATCGCGCGCGGTTGGAGAAAATTGCCGGGCCATCAGTTCGTTTTCTGGGACGGCAACCTGACGAAGCAGTCGCGCGTTATGCAGCTCGTTGTCGCGCGCTGTTGTTTCCCGGCGAGGAAGACTTTGGCATGACGCCACTTGAGGTGAATGCAGCCGGCAGACCGGTAATCGCGTTCCGCGCCGGCGGCGCGCTGGAAACCGTGGTTGAAGGCCGCACCGGACTCTTCTTCGATCAACCGGAAGCGAGTTCACTAATTCAGGCAATACAGGATTTCGAACCACGCATCTGGAATGCAATTGAGTTACGCGCGCATGCTTCCAGATTTGACCGCGCGGTTTTTGCCAGTCGCCTGATTGACTTTCTGCAGGCGGTCGCACCGCACGTACTCCAAGCCAAACTCGTAATGCAACAACGCCAGCGATCTTCAAGCTCAGTGGTGGCCTCGCTGAGGCCGGCCGAAGTTGCGGAACCAACCCACTGGATATTTCCAATCTGAGTATGTGTTTCCCGCGGCGAGTTGGCTAACCAGCCTGTACCGTAATCATCAAACCCCTTGTTCGACAAGTTCAACTAATTGCTACCGTCGCCGGACATCTCTTAACCTCAGTAACTCTTGAGTAACTGGAAGTTGTCATACTTGGCCGCGCCCGGAGCGCCGTTGCCTGTTCCCCATGCGCCCGCATACAGATAGAAGCGCATCGAGGTTAGCGAGAATCCGACGGCAGCAGTCTTGCGCGTTGTCCATG
>Ga0137419_10000198_pt1 | contig 19073 bp, 17 predicted proteins | sample CZODoug3_1_2_16f_FD_108279 | JGI IMG/M metagenome (GOLD analysis project Ga0137419, IMG submission 108279) | Vadose zone soil fungal communities from Angelo Coast Range Reserve, California, USA - CZODoug3_1_2_16fungal (Illumina Assembly) | ecosystem: Environmental > Terrestrial > Soil > Vadose... | reverse complement strand
TGGCCGGGCCAATGCGTACGATCGCAGCGCGGCTCACTTGGGCGTTCCCCGGTCCCTGCGCGATCGCATGGATGCGGGCGATAACGAGGTCCGGTGCCCCGGCATTTGCACCCGGTCCGGCGACCGAAGCGCCTTCGCCGGCAAGGGCGAGTGCCGCCGCTACGATAGGATCAGCGCTTGCGGGATTTGGTTCGGCTGGGCCGAACAGGGTCAAATGCGGGCGCAGTGCAGCGAGCAGGTCCGCGGTCATGCCTCGGACCCGGCGCAGCTCATCGACGGTCTCCAATGGCGATCCCGGCGGAGCGTAATCGAGCCCGGCGGCGCGGTATTCGGCGACCAACTCGGCGGGGGGGCGAGGAGTACCGGCCGAGCCGACCCATTCCGCGATCGCTGAGGCGACCGTTGCCGCCAGCTGCGGGTCGCCGCCGGAGGCGCGCAGCAATCCCTGCAGCAACGCGCCCGATGCGAGGTTCGGATTGATGCGGCCGGCTTCGTCCTCGATGCGCAGCATGATGCGGCTCTTGCCGATCACCAGCTCATGCGTGCTCCCGTCGATCGTCCAATGATGATCCGGCCGTGGGTCGGAAACCTGGAAAATCGCCTGATAAATCGCACCATCGGCCGCTGCCTGAGCAGCCGCATTGGCGGAAAGGTTGGCGGCGATTTGCACCTCTGTTCGTCCAGCCGCGGTGACATGCGCGACGATGAACGCGATCAGGACCAGCGTCCACAGCACGATCAGCAATGCAAAGCCACGCTCGGTCCGAAACGCACGCTGCGGGGCGGATCTGCCCGGCATGAAGTCTAAAAGCGGTTCGGGTTGGGCGAGCCGTGGAGGGGTTTCCGCTGCAGGTCCTGACGTACGAGACCCGCATTGATCAGTTGGTTGCGCAAGTCTTCCGTGAGCGCGCGGGCATCGCGCTGATCGTGCACGACATGCGGCGTGATCAGTACCAGCAGCTCGGTGCGGGCTCGTGAATTGGTCTGGTTGGAGAACAGGGTCCCGAGCACCGGTACATCCTTCAGCAGCGGAATGCCGGCATTACCCTGCGAATCCTTGTCGCGGATCAGGCCGGCCATCCCGACTGTCTGTCCGTCCTGCACGGCGACCCGCGTCCGAATCAGTCGCTGGTTGAAAGTCGGCGAATCAATGTTCCCCGTCGTGAGGGTAGCGACATCGCTGACCTCTTGCGAGATGTCCAGAGTCACGAGGCCACCGGAGTTGACCCGTGGCGTCACCAGCATGATGACACCGGTATCCCGGTAGTCGACGCTGTTGACGATTGGCGCGTTGGCGGAGAGGGTGCTTTGCTGGCTTTGGGTGAGTACCGGCACCAGAGACCCCACCTGCAATCGTGCCGGCTCGTTGTCCAACACCATCAGCTGCGGCGCCGAAAGCACCTTTATCTGGGTTACATCGGACAGCGCATTGATCACCTCACGTATACCGTTGGCTAGTACAAAGCCCGGGAAATTGCTGCCTATCGTGACCGGAGTGCCGCCGACATTAAAGACCTTCGGCGTCGAGTTGCTGGCGCTCGTTGCCGTGCCGGTGAACGGATTGGCGGTGGTCAAACTGCCGGCGAATTTCGATCCAAGATAGAATTGAGTGCCATAGTTCAGTGTGTCGTTGAGCGTCACCTCGGCGATTGTTGCTTCGATCAGCACCTGCAACGGAATGATGTCGATTTTCCGCAGCATCCCCTCGATCACCGCGTATTCGCTCGGTGTGGCGTAGATCAGCAAAGCGTTGTTGCGCCGGTTGGCGAGGATCCGGATGCGGTTTTCGTTTTCCGCACCGGCGGTGTCGCTCGCCGGCGATAATGCTTCAGCGGCGGGGTTGCCCCCCTCGCGGGCGGTCGCAACGGTCGGTGGAGCTCCTCCGTTGGCGTCGGCGGTCGCAAATCCCCCTGTCCGCCCGCCGCTTGGGGCTGACGGGCCGCGACTGCCGAACCCACCGGTCATCCTGAGTGGCTCCCCGGCTGGCGCCGTTGCACCCGGCGGTCCCGGGGTTGCTGAGACGCGTCCCGGAGTGAAGGCGCGCTGAAGCAGGTTTTCGAGATCGGAGCTCTGTCCGTTCTGCACGTAATAGACATGCCAAGCCCGCATCGTGGCATCCTCGACGCGCCGCTCTAGGCCGAGAAACCGCCGTGCTTGATCCAAGTAACGGGGCTGGCTTGACACCACCAGAACCGCATTGACGCGGTGCATCGGCACGATGCGGACCACCCCCGAAAGTGGTCCTTCGCCCTCGGTCCGGAAAACCTTTTCGAGGTCTTGGGCTAGTTTGTCGGGATTGCCCTCTCCGGCTGGGAAAAGGGCATAGGACTGGCCTGCCAGTACGTCAATATCGAACGCACGAATCAGTCCAGCCAAAGTCTGCCGCACCGCCGGGTTACCGCTGACGATCAGCGCATTGCGGCCAGAATCTGCATTGACCTTGCCGCCTTCCGTTACATAGGGTTCGAGCACCTTTAGGAGGTCTTTCGCCGTGGCGTATCGCAGGGGCACGATCTGAGTGCCCGATCCCACTGTTTCAGCGGCAGAAACGGTACCGGATACAGCCCCGGCAGCAAGCGGAACTACGTTGTAGATGCCGTCGCGTGCGATCAGCGTTGCCCCGTTCTGGTTTAGCAGGGTCTCGAGCGCCGGCAATAATGCCGAGCGCGATAGCGGTCTGCCAATGTCAAGCGTCGCGGTACCCTGTACCGCGGGATCGATCGTGTAGTTCACCTTCAGCATGCCGCCAAGGATAACGCGCGCGATCTCGCGGACGTCGGTGTCGACGAAATTAAGGGTGACGTCACCGGACTCGATCGCGGTCGTACTCGCGGTGGCGGCGGCGGGCAAGACAGGCACGCTCGGAACGCCGCGGGCTTCGAATACAGCCGCTTGTCCGCGGTCTGGCTGTATCGTGCTGTTCGTGCGCGGCGCTGCCGGCTGCAGTGCTGAGGGCGTCTCGAGCGGGGTCAGCGCGGGCGGCGCCAAAGGGCTGTCACAGGCTGCCAGTGCGAACAGCGTGATCGCGACCAGGGCCGATCGGGATCCTCTGCGAAGAAATGTCATTGCCGGGATCTCGGCACGTTCGCCGCACGCGGCGGTCCAGCGGCCCCTGGGGAGCGCAGCGGCGGTTTTGGCTGCGGGGCGGCCACTGCTGGCGATGACGGTCGACCGGCGGTTGCGGAAGGTTGCGGTGGGGTGACCGTGGGTCGAGCAGCCTGGGTCGGCCGCACCAGCGTCGGATCGCTTTTCGGCTCCAAGGTGATGAATCCGCCCGCGCCGCTCAACGAAACCTCCCGCAAGGAAATGCTGTCGAGGCGCCATTCGTTCAGCGCCTCGCCCTCCGAGCGGACGAGTGGTTTGGCTCCAGGCACGGCGAAGACGGCAAGATGGCGATCGGCCTCGATGAGAATACCGGTCAACCGGATATTTCCCAGGCCGGGATCGGTCGGCCGATCGGTTTTTGCCTGCTCGGAGGGACGCCGAGTCGGGGCGAACAATGGGCGACTGAGGGTCGTCTCGATGAGTTCATCGACGCGCGGGCCACGGATCCGTGAGGTGGCCGGCGACGATTGCGCCTGCGGGCGCGTTGCGGTTGGCGCTGGTTGCGCGCTCTCACCGCTCGCCTGCAGCTCCAAGACCAAGACGGCGGAGAGCAGCGCCGCTGCAGCCACGCAGAGAACCGCGACCCTGTCGATCATTGCTTCAGCGTGACAGACGGCTCGGTATTTCGGAAGCCGTATACCTCGAATCCGGCGTCGAGCCGCAGGCTCGGAGGCTCGCCGCTCGACCGCGCGTTGCCGTCGGTCCGCGCGGCGGCACCTGCCCGGATGCCGGTCGGTCGCGCGGTACCGTGGATTTGAAGGTTGCTCAGAACGAGCGGAGGCACTGCTGTCTCGATCGACCCGAGGAGCTTTATCAAAGCCTCGTATTCGCCGCTGATTGCGATGCGCAGGCCGAGGCGGCGATAACTGCCGCGGTTTTCGGCCGCAAGCCCCTCGGTGCTACCGATGGTCGTACCGGCTGCCGCCGCCAATTCCTCGACACGGGTCTGAAGGTTGGCCGCGGCGATCGAGTCACTGGCTCCATCAAGGGTGATCTTGCGTTTGGCGACGGTGCTTTGCAATTCGGCCAACCGGGCGCGCAATGCCGGCAACTCCGCAGCTGCGGCGCTCAGCCGCGGTGCCAATATTTGCCGATCGGCCAGAACCGCTTGCCGCTGACCGTAGAAATCTAGAACCGGCGCGACGATCAGCAGATAAGCGGTTCCGAGCGCCAGCAACAAGATGGCCAGCGCCAAAACTCGCGCGGGTCGCCCAGTCGGCAGATTTGCGATGGCAGCTATGGTCCGACCTCCGCGGTGATGGTGAAGACCTCCGAGCGGATAGCCTCGATTCGCGTAACCGGCGCGGCGAAGACGGGATTTTGCAATTGGTTGCTCGCGGCGAGTGCGCCGATCAGGCGAGATGCGGTCGCCGATCTGCCGCTCAGCGTCACCTTACGCCGCTGGTATTGCAGTTCCGTGAGATAGGTGTCATCGGGCACCACTAGGGTTAGCGCCGCGAGCGTGGCAAGCGGACGGCCTACTTTATCCTGCTCGCTTTCGATCAGATCGACGGTGCCTGACAGCCGCTCGATGTCCTGCCGCAGCTTCGTTGCTTCGCTGGCTGCCTCGCGACCCATCGCGATTTTCTGATCGAGGTCGGCGAGGGTGGCGGCTTGTTTAACAAGGGGCATCGCGATCAAGGCGATCATGAGCCCGACGCAGGTCGCTGCTGCGGGCCAGCGCAGCCAACTTCCCCCGCCCGCGCCGTGCCGGCGGCCGCCATCGGAAAGGAGCGGCAGATAGGCACGCTCGTCGGGGCCGGTGGCAATCTCGGCACGTTTGGGTTGGATCCCAGCCCGATCGAGATCGCCGAGCAGGACCGACAATCCGGCGCGCGGCACCAACAGCAGCCGCACCGACAATTGCCCCCGTTGCCGGTCGCGCCGGATGATCTGATGGCTCCAAAAGACCTCCTCGGCGCTAAAGGGGGTCTCGCGGTCCATCTCAAAGGATAGAACCTGATCGAGATCGCGCTCTGCCGCCATCGGCAGGATTACCGTCTTCCGCAGCACATCCGCGTCTATGAGACGCAGCACCACCGATTGCTCGGCCGAGCGCGGCAGACCAGCCAGCCCATCCGCCGTCAATCCGAACCGGCCGAGCGACGTCTCGCGGCCGTTGCGCCGCAGACTGACGGCAACCGCGTCTATCCCGCCGGCGAGCGATCCTGTTGGCGCAATAACCAAGGCGTTAGCGTCAACAGAGCCGAGCCGGCGCCATCGTTCCGGAACGCAGTCGGCAAGCTGCCCGACCCACCAAGTCAAGAAATCGCGAACCATCCCCCGGCCGATGTTAATATCCCCGACGCCCAGCTTTCGCTGGAACTAAGCTCTGCATAGAAGGATACAGCCGCACTCTGTAAAGAAGCTATAATTCGGCACCAAGACAACCGGGGCTATTTTGACGCACTTTGTCCGAGGCGCAAGTGCGATCTTACATTCAAATGACGGTTTTTTGACAGTCAAAATAGAGCAGGGTTCAAGTGTCCGGCGTCGAAAGGTACGGCGCGATAAGGAGATCCGGCCATTGGCGCCCGTCCCCAGCCACGAAGCTGAGGCGCACACGGATCAGCTGGGGCAGTGCGCTGCTATCCCATTGTGCGAGCCAGCCCGGCGGCGACTCCTGCGAGACAGCGCCCCAATAGGCCAAGTCGACACGAGCGATGCCGTGCAAGAGCTCGGTCTCGCTCTGGGCAGGCATCGTTCCCGCCAGCTCGTGGCGATGCGGTGTCCAGACTAGGATAAGGCGCTCTGCCCGCAGGGCGAGCGTAATTTCTGCCCGGTTTGTGGTCCCAAGTCCGGTCGGCAGATCGCCGACGAAGGTGACACGCTCGGCTGTGCCCTTGAACGATATGGCTGTCAGTGGGGCGCCAGGTGTGGTTGCCGCGACGGGAAGGCCGCCCAGCAGCGTCCTCAAGATGCGGGAGGTTGAGTCGAGTTCCGCCGTACCGCCCACTTGACGGGTTTGCGCCGACCAGAGCCGTAGTCCGGTGCGCACGCCCTGGTTCAGCCCAACCATTAGGAAACCAAGCACGATCAGAACAACGAGCATTTCCAGAAGAGTGAAACCGGCCGGCCGCCGGTGTCGAACCATTGCGGTCATCTTCTCTTGATTACTGCGATGCGACGCCGGCACCGATCCGTCTCGTGGCGAGGACGATCGACCGGTCTCGGCCCGCGGAACGCCAGGAGATTACCGCCTCGACGTCGTAAAGCACCGTCGCCCCGGCGCCGAGCGCAGGCTGGTTAGATTGCCACGTCATCACCGGACGGGCGCGCAGCCGCCAATGATAGCCGCCGCCGTCGTCACCCTCGATCTCGCCAGCAAAGACATCGCTTGCTCTGCCAAACGCGGCGAGATGCGATTGCGCGCGTTCGACCGCCTCCTCGACCCGGCCCGCCGTGTTCGCAGCGAACAAGCCTGTACTGCCGGCCTGGAATAATCCGACCAGGGCGAGGCCGGCGATCGACACCGCCACGACGACTTCGAGAAGCGTGAAGCCGCTCGCCCCACCGCCAATCGCGGGCGGGACGCTCATTCGGGTCTCCGTCGCGCCGTCATTTTTCATCGGCGACGCTGACGCGGCCGCTCAGCCAATCGACCCCCACCGACATGGCGCGCGTCCCGTCGGCAATCGTGATGCGGCCGCCGGTCGAACTGCCATCGGGGTTGAAGCGTATGTCGCCGGTCGTGCTGTCGCGGCGCTCACCGACGATCGTCAGCAGCGCAATCGACAATTGCGAGGGCAGCTGCCGAATCGCGCCGGCGCCAATTCGAAACCGGTTCGTGGCGAGGTCGAGCTCAAAGGCAATCGGCTGGTTGCGCAAGATCGCCTCCGACCGGGCGAGACGCAATCCCCCGGCTAGCTGCGCCGCGGTCCCGCGCACACCGAGACCGCTGCTCCACGGCTGCTTGTAGCCGCTGATCAAGGCCAGAGCGAAGCCGAGGATTGTCAGCGTGACGATGATCTCGATCAGGGTGAACCCCGCCTCGCGCCCCCACCGCGCGGCGCTCTGCCGCCGCCGCTCACACAGCAAGATCATTGAGGCTGAGCATGGCGGTGAGCAATGCGCCGACGATGCCGGCGACGGCCAAGCCCATCGCGATGGTGATTATGGGTATCGCCAGCGCGACGATGCGCTGCACGATCAGCCGCGCCTGCTCGTCATGAAGCTCGGCGGCCTTCAGGCACATCACCGCCAGCTGTGCCGCTTCCTCGCCGAGTTGCAGCAGATGGATCGTGCGTGCCGGAAAGATCCCGGCATCCGCCAGAGGGCGCGCCAGACCGCGGCCGCCTTTAGCCTCCACCGAAGCGGCGTTGACTGCCGCGGCCGCCGCGAGATTGCCGAGCGCCTGCTCTGCGATGGCAAGCGCCGGAACCAATGGCATGCCGTTCTGCAGCAGGGTGCCGAGAGTGCGCGTCAGCTGGGCGGCGAGCGTCTCCCGCAGCAGCCGGCCGACCATCGGCAGTCGCAACACCAGCCGATCGGCCTTTAGCCGCAGAGTCGGCACGGCGAGCGCCCGCCGCGCGCCCACCGCGCCTATGACGCTGCACAGGAGCAGCCACGGCGCTCCCGCGCCGACCAGCTGACCCAGCATCATCAACGCTCGGGTCGTGGCCGGCAATTCGGCCCCGGCCTGCTCAAAAATCGGGGTGAATTGCGGGAGCACGTAATCGAGCAGCAGGAAGATCGAGCCGATTGCCGCGATCACCAGTACCGTCGGGTAGATCATGGCGGCACGCAGATTGGCCTTCAGGCTGCGCTCGCGCTCCATCAGCTCGGCGAGCCGTTCGAGCGTCGCCGGCAGCGTGCCGCCAGCCTCGCCGGCCCGCACCATGCCGATGTAGAGCCGCGAAAAGCTGCGCGGATCGCTCGCCAGCGCCGCCGCCAAAGAGCTGCCGGCGCGTACCTTGTCGCGAATGCCGGCAAGGATTGTCCGCGCTTTGGCGTTGCCGATGTTCTCGACAACGAACCGCAAGGCGCGATCGAGATCCTGTCCCGCAATCAGCATGATGGCGAGCTCGCGAGTGACCTCGGCGAGCGTCGTGCGGTCGAGGCCGCGCTGCTTGCCGAACTCGACCTTCAGCAGGTCTTCGAGGCGCCACCGCCCGTCGGATGGTTCCGCGCGCAACACAATCTGACCCTGGCGCTGCAGGCGTTCCACCACGGCGGCACGATCGGCGGCTTCGATAACGCCGCGCACGACATCGCCTTCAGGATTGATCGCCGACCACTGGAAGGAAGGCAATTTCAGGACCCCGTCGGACGTCAGGCCTCGCTGCGGATGCAGCGCACCACTTCCTCGATCGTCGTATCACCCTCGATCACGGCGAGCAATCCGGCCTCGAAGAGCGGCCTCATTCCCTCGGCGACGGCGGCGCGCTCGATCGCGGCCTGGTCGGCGCGCGCAAACATCAGCCGGTCGATTTCCCGGCTCGGCACGAGCAGCTCGGCAATCGCGCGGCGTCCGCGATAGCCGGTGCCGCGGCATTGCGGGCAGCCGACCGGGCGACACAGCGAGATTACCTCGGAGGAGGGGGCAAGGCGATTCAGGTCGAAGCGCTCGATCAGTGGGGCGGGCGCCGCCTCGGCGGCCTTGCATTCAGGACATAGTCGCCGCACCAGTCGTTGCGCCAACACCCCCTTCAGCGTCGCCGCGAGCAGATAATCTTCGACCCCCATGTCGCGCAGCCGGGTTACCGTCGCGGCGGCCGAGTTGGTGTGCACGGTCGACAGCACCAAATGTCCAGTCAGCGCCGCTTGAACCGCGATCTGGGCGGTTTCGAGGTCGCGGATCTCGCCGATCATGATGACGTCGGGGTCGTGCCGCAGGATAGAGCGCAACAGGCTGGCGAAGTTAAGGCCGATCTGCGGCTTCACTTGGATCTGGTTGATGCCGGCGAGCTGATATTCGATCGGGTCCTCGACGGTAATGATGTTGCGCGCGATCGAGTTGAGCTTGAGCAGCCCGGTGTAGAGCGTCGTCGTCTTGCCGCTGCCGGTGGGTCCGGTTACCAGCACCATGCCATTTGGCAGATCGAAAGCCCGCTCGAGCCCCTGGCCGACATCGTCCGGCAGACCAAGCCTCACGAAATCGAACTCGACGGTGCTGCGGTCGAGCACCCGCAGCACGACGTTTTCGCCATACAGCGACGGCACGGTCGAGACGCGGAAATCGACATCATGGCCGCGAACCGACAACCGGATGCGGCCGTCCTGCGGCAGCCGGCGTTCGGCAATGTCGAGCCGGGCCATGATCTTGATGCGCGAGATCACCGCGGCGCGCAGTTGCGCCGGGGGCGGCTCGACCTCATGCAGCACGCCGTCATAGCGGTACCGCACGCGCAACCGATCCTCGAACGGCTCGATATGCACGTCGGACGCGTGGGTCTCGACGGCGCGGGCGATCAGCTGGTTGACGAGACGGATGACCGGGGCCTCGCTGGCAAGGTCCTTGAGCCGATCGGTGTCCTCTTCTACCGGTTCCGTATCGGCGGTCACACTGGAGAACAGGGCGCCGGGATCGCCTTCCTCGGCCTCCGGATAAAGCCGGTTGAACGCGGCTTCGAGCTCGATCGGGACGGCGACGGCGATTGACACCGGCCGGTTGAGTGCTGCGGCAATCGCGCCGCTGGTAAAATCATCGAGCGGGTCGGCCATCGCGACCGTGACGCCCTCGGGACTTTCGGCGATCGGCAAGGCGTGCGCCTTACGCAGGAATTTCGGTTTCAACCGATCGAAATACAGCGGCTCCTCGGGGTAATCGCCGGCGCGGACGACCCGAGCGCCGACGAGCTGGGCCAGAGCATCGGCGAGACTGCGCTCGCTGACCATTCCCAGCTGGGTCAACACCCGGTCGAGCCGGCCGCCGGTTTCGGCCGCAACGCGGCGGGCGCGGTCCAGCGAGCGATGATCGAGAAAACCCTGAGCGACCAGGATTGCGCCAAGCCGAATCAGCTCTCCGGTGCTCTCAGCCCCGTAGTCCTCGCCGGCTGCCGACGGGATGGCCTCTATCGTCACACGCTATGCCGATCAGTGGTTAAAAGGCCCGACATTATTTGAGTTCTGGTCAAACGCATGGTTGAGGCATGGTACGCCGAAACCGGCCTTCAGCGTCTTCAGCAACGAAAAATAGTTGTAGTGCGTCTTGCTATGCACGCCCTTCCCATAATTCGTATCGACGATCGAGACGACCTGATTGGTACTACGCACGCTGTAATCGTTCTCAGCCCAAAGCACGACAATAGCATTTTTTCCTTCTCTCCACGAGGGCGAAGCATGGATGGCCGTGACGAGCTTTTTAACCGCGATGTCGCCGAGCTGGATCAGAGCTGGGTTGAGCCCCGCTTGTGGCCCGTCCGATATTGGATCGAAGCGCGGCGGGCACCGCCAGCACCGACAACCCAGCGGCGAGGCTGAGTGCGGTAGCGGTCTGCCTCACGGGTGTCCCATTGCTGTCTGGAACGGGCCCGATCGGCCCGGATCGCCGCAGACCCTAGGCGATCTTTCGCAGTGCTTGATTGCAGCCTTGTTACGAATTGGCGACGATCCGCGATTGGGGCGCAGCAGCGCCCTCGCTCAACTGCGAGACGCTGGAATGCGGCAATTGGGTCGGTGTTCGGGGGCCTGCCAACGGCTCATACCGGCATCGGCCCGAACAGCCAGATTACCCAGATCGCGACTGCGAGAAACGGGCCGAAGGGCAGCGCCGAGTGCGTTCGCAGTCGGATGCCGGCAAGGCCCGCTCCAGCGGCGGCGGCGAGCGCGGCCAGCGCCGCTAGAAGAACGACCTGCGGCAGAGCGGCGGTACCGAGCCAGGCACCGGCGGCGCCAAATAGCTTGGCGTCGCCCTCGCCGAGTCCCTCGCGGCGGCGCAATCGCCGATAGGCCCACGCAATCCCGCGCAGCGCGATATAACCGAGCGCGACGGCGGCGGCACGGTCGGCGAGACCGTTCGGATCCCATGCCGCCGCGGCAACGAGACCTAGGATGAGCAACGGCAGGGTCAGCAGATCCGGCAGCACCCAGTGCCGCAGATCGATCCAAGCGAGCGTGAGCAGCCACCAGCCAAGGAGGCAATCGAGCCAGGCCTGTGCCGCCCCATCGACGATGATAGAGATCGCGGCGACGGCGGCCGCCCCCAGTTCAATTCCGGGATAGAACCAGCCGAGCAGATGCCCGCAGTGCCGGCATCGGCCACCAAGCCAGAGCCAGCTGACCAGCGGCAAGAGCTCGACGGCTGAAAGGGTGGCGCCGCAGGCGTCGCATGTAGAACGCGTCCAACCGATCGGCCTGCTCTCGGGGAGTCGTCGGATCAAAACGCCGAGGAAGCTGCCGATGAACGGAGCCACGATGAGCAGCAGCCAATCTGACAGCTCTAGGTTCGCGAGGCGATCAGACAATTCCGTCGACAACATGCTGTTTGCCTGCCCCGCCTCCCCGCAGAATCCTGATCAACATTCATTCGGGTAGCAAGATCGTATCATTACCATGGGCAAGGAACCCGCCTCTTTGACTGAGGCGGGCTCCTCGGTTAGGGCGTTGCCAGTGGAGGCGCCACGATTCGCGCCAAGCCGTGTCAGTGATCTGATCGATCGACCGCGCGTCACGAGTGCATCCGCTGAACGGCGATGCGGGCGACCATCGTCCGGGTGCCACCGGTGGCTCGGACGTTGCCGCCGCTCCCCGTTCGTGACAATGCCAGTCGGACTGATCCAGCGCCGGTTTTCAACGCAGCGGAAGGGCGTGCTGCGGTATGCGAAGGCTCAGATTATGCCGGCCAAATCGTGCGGATGACCTCGACCGTTTCAACGCCGCGCGACAGCGGCGCCGGAATCTCCTGCCCCGTTTCGAGCGCCGCGTAATGGGCGCGGATCGAGTGCAACGAACTGCCGTAGCGCTCGCGGTGACCGGTGAGAAGGCCCGCAGTATTCGCTACAATTTGGCACAGTACGCCGAGAGAGGCGCGGATCAGACGGCTATTCCGCGCGATAGGGCCGCCTGAATCAATGTTGATGCTGAAAAGCATGTTGCGCAGATCGATCGCGAGTACGCCATCGGTGCCGCGCACCGCGAAGGAGAACGCCTTCGGGCGGCCGGTCAGCGATATGGTCAGGTTGACGGTCGGCCCGTTGTCTTTAATCAGAAACAGCCGCAGCTCGTCGTGGCTCTGACCGGCGACCCGTCCGCTCGAAATGAGACGCCAGTATTCGGGCGTCAGCGCGCCGCCCGCGAGGCGTCGCGCGATTGTCAGCGGGTGAGGCAGCAAGTCTTCGAGCATGCCGCCGGGGAGCCGGTTCATCCATTTCGGCGGGCGTTCATTCCCTCCGAGGCCAAAGGAATAGAACCCATCGATATGCACCAGCTGGCCCAGTCTTCCCGCAACAATGCCGCGGCATGCTCTGAGGATCTGGGGTTCGAGGGCGGTGTTCTCGTTGATGCCAACAGTCACCCCTCCGCTGTTCGCCCGGCTCTGGAGGAGGCGGCAGCCTTCCAAAGTCAGAGCCGGCGGCTTCTCAACGAAAACATGCACCCCTCGTGCGAGCGCCTCCAAGCCGATGTCTTGGTGCACATGCGGCGGAGTCACGACGTGGACCAGCTGCGGCCTGCCATTCTCGTACAAGCGCTGACGATCCATCACCACGGAGCGCGGCAGCCCGAACTCGGAGGCTAATGCGGCGGCGCGTCTTGGGTCGATATCGTGAATGGCTACGACCCGCTTGCCCGGAAGGCGTTGCACGGCCCGCAAATGCACCGCGGCGGCGGCTCCCGCTCCTACGATGCCGACCCGCTCGATTGCGACGCTGCGGTTAGCGGCTATTGCCATTCGTCTCGGAGTGGCAGTTGAAGCCGCCGATCAACTTTAGAAAGCCGTCCAGCTGTCCCCACATTCCCGATGACTGAATCTCCCACGAGTGGCCCCACAGGTGAAAGACGGCACCGGCATCCAGCGCCGACCGCCGAAACAGGAGCTCGGCACAATGCGACCAGCCGCGCAGCATCGAAATGGTAATATCGAAGCAAGCGTGCCACGGGCTAGGGCCGGCATACGATTTGACCAGATAGGCGCCGAAGTCGCGCGCGTTGTCCCGGTGTACCGGCACAGGGTACACGTGGAGCGTTGTCGCGATGGCAAAGCGATCGGTCGGCGGCGCGATGACAAACTGACGGGTCGTCCGTGCGCCTTTGAACCCGGCTTGGGCGACCAGCTCCTTCGCCTCGGCATCGAAGCGACCGAAGGGGTAGCAGAACATCGCGACGGGCCGGCCGATCACATCTTCCAGCCACTTCTTGCCGCCTTCGATCTCGTTTTTTTTGGCAGCGCGGGACAACCGTGTCAGATCGGGATGGGTCAGCGTGTGCGCGCCGATTTCATGGCGCATGGCCAGCTCGCGGATGCGTCCGTCAGGTATCCGGTTCGGGCGGTAGGATCGGGTGAGGTAAAACGTGCCGGAGACGCCATGACGATCGAGCAAGTCGGCGACGTGCCCATCGAGGACATCGCCATCGTCCCAACTTGTCGTTACAATCATATCCGGACCCTCGGCCGTACACCGGCAGGCTTGTTTGCCGATGCCGAGAGAACCCCGCTCATGCGATGCATCGTTCGAGGGCGTCGATCAGCAACGACACCTGGTGGTCAGGATCAAGATCCGCCCGAGCGGCATAGTCGAGCGCCTTCTGAGACAAGTTTCGGTAAAGCTGATCATTCGACCACAACTCCCGCACTGCCGCCGCCCAGACCGCGGCAGGCTCGTCATGCCCCAGCATGATTCCGCCCGGCCCTACGGCCTCAGGCAGCCCGCCGCGTTTGCTGGTCACGGCCGGGATGCCGCTGAATTGCGCTTCGGTGACGACGCGGCCCCAAGTTTCATCCTCCCATTGGCTCGGCACCAGCAGTATGCGCGTTTGCTGATATACTAGCTGCATGTCGGATGTTCGATCACGCAGCACCACGTTTCCGAGACGGCGAATGCTCCGCTTCAGATTGGCCAATTCCTTCAGCCCCAAGGGCCAGCCGCGCACAAAGCAAAAGGGTATTTCCGGGCACAGCGCCGCGATTTCGAGAGCCAAGTCCACACCCTTGACGGCAACCGGGTTGATGAAGGTGACCATGCGGCCGGAAGCTCGCGTGGCGTAACGCTCGCGGCGGAAGAGCGGGGGCAAGACCAGCGCATCGAGGCCGTACAAGCCGCGGAGACGTTCGGCGGTGAACTGCGAAAGCGCGATATAGCCGCGGAACGGCAAGGCGCCCTTGGCCGCGCCGTCGACGCGCCACGACTGAAAGCCCAGCCCTAATAGGTAAGCGACGCTCGGCACGCCGATCCGAGCGAAAGCGGTGGCGAAATCCACCATTGGGCCGTTCTGCACCACGGCAACGGTGGGGCGCGGCAGATCGGCAACATCTTCCCAAGGGCGCCGCGATCGGAAGACCGGATAGCCGAGGTCGCGATCGACCCAGATCTTCCGACCGCTTACGGCGTTTCGCGCAACCCGCGACAGTCCGAACGAATTGCGCATCGACAGCTTTGCCAACACACTGACTCGATGCCCTCGGCGGATGAGCTCTCCGGCGAGGGCATGCGTGTTGACTTCAACACCTCCCATCAGCTGGGGAAGGTGAGCGTTCCCGGATACGAAGGCGATATCCATCGGGCCGGCCCGTCAAGAGGTCACAGGCGCAACCGACGCCGTGTCATTCGCGCATTCGCCACCATTGGGGCATTTGGCCGTGAGAAACAGCCAGCGCTGAACGCCGGGGCGCCGCTCGTCCATCAGATCGACGGCGAGCCGAGGAAACCAACGGCGAAAAGCAGGCAGAAAATCAGCTGGAAAATCGGGCAGGATACGCGTTTGCGCCGTATAACATTCCACGTTGTGCGTCTGCCAGAACCGGTCGACAAGCGTATCGGTTGCCTGAGCAACGAACGCGTCGTGCGTTTCTACGAGAATATCGATGTGCCGCAACTGCGGAATTGACCGCGGATCGAGGAGGTCGATTTCTCCCCCTTCGATGTCCATGATAACCAGAGCCGGTGGCGTGGCGCTTTCCAAGCGTTGCCGAAGCGCGTTGGCATCGCACATCCCCCGGAGCGCGATGCGAGCGGAGACGCCATTCAGCCGAGCTGAAGATTCAATGAGCGGATGAAATTCACCGAGCGTTTCAAACGCCTCGATACGCGTCGACGGCGATCGCAGCGCGAGACCGACAGCGTAATACCCATCCGCCGCACCGACATTGATGATCGTGCCGTAACCACGATCGATGATCCGGCTGATCACCTCGCGTAGCTCCAGCTCCTGCGAACCCAGGATGTAACCGAGCAGGTGTCGGCTCGATAGCGGAGAAAGCTGGATTTTCATGCCGCGAAACGGTCCGGCGACGACGCGGTGACGCGCCGCTATCCGTACCACATGAGCCGCGAGATGCCAGTGCGGCATCATCAGCGCTCGGATCGGCGCACGAACGCTGTCCGGCAACCTGCGATAATACCGGTAGAGATCGTGCCAAAACGGAGAGGCTTCGAGCCTGAGCCAGGTTGCGTGACGCATTAGGAGGGCACTCGCTCTGAGGATTTGGACAAGATATCGATCCCGCCGGCGCACCCGCCGACCAGGGACGCGGAGCTGTCGGGCTGTGGGGCGGCCGGCTTCTCGGCTTGTGGCAGCTTGCGCGCGAAAGCCCACACGACCAGCGGAAAATCCGGTTCGTTCGCAAGCGACCCGAAAAGGCCGCGCTTGCGCCACGCTGTCAGATTAGCCTTCAGACAGGCGCGGTTGCCCCACGAGGCGGTGGTTATTCCCGTATCCTCAAAACCGCACTCCTGCAGGAAGTAGCGCAATCCCTCCTCGGACCACCGGCTGCAGTCCAACGGCGATTTATGGATACGGACGAGGAACGGTACGGTGACAACGAAATACCCGCCCGGGCGCAGCATAGCGAACACGTTGCGCCCGGCCCGGTAGGGCCACTTCAAATGCTCGAATACCTGATCGGCGATGATCAGATCGAAGCGCGCCGGCAATGTCTGAGAACAGATGTCAAAGCTGGGGTAGCTGGTCCCGGTATACGATCGGAAGCGAAATTCGCGCGCCCAATGTGGCCCGGCCGAAATCTCTAATACATCGAGCTGCTCCGGTCCGAGATTGGCGATGAATGCAAAGCAGTGGCGGTACATGACAATTCGCATCCAATCGCTCGTGTCGTAGCCGATCGCCTGCAAGGTTTTGCGCAACCGCTCCTTTAGTTCCGGATGAGCGCGGGTCCAAGTGGTGACCGTTTCGCTGATCATTGCATCCAATCCTATATTCTTACCGCACACCGCGTCGCCGAGTGGCCGGCACGCTCGTACCCTCGCCTGCGGACGTGCAGGAGCGGGGTTCGTCTTTGGCGCGCGGGCGATAGGCATGGACATAATCGACCTTCATGATCGAGGGGTTTGGTGTTTGGTCGATCGGCCACCCGGACCCGAGCGCCAGATTCACAAGTATCAGCAGCGGTTCCTGTAATTCGAGTGGTGTTGCCACTCGCCACGTCTCGTGCCGATCGAGATAAAAGGTGATCCAATCCGGTTCGACATCCACCCCGTAAGTGTGAAAGGCGCTGGTCAACGAGCCGGGTGACACATCGGTGATGTGGTCTTGTGCCCGGCTCTTCGTCGGGTCGACTTTTTCCCAGACGTGCACTACAGAGTGATAAGCGTTCGGGAATTGCCCGTAATATTCCAAGACATCGATTTCGACGCCCGGCTCTTTGGAGCCCTCCGCCTGGTTGGTGCCGAGCCAGAAGGCCGGCCAGGTGCCCGGGCCAGGAGGTAATTGGGCACGCGTCTCGAAATAACCGTAACGCTGCGAGAACCCGACTGTGCTCGGCGCGGCCGAGGCCAACAGGCCGGACTGCCACTTGCCGTCCGCGTCTTTACGCGCCTCAATCTCGAGGATGCTCCCCCGCACCCGGAAAGGAAACCCGGGGCGTGGATCAGCGAAGGCGGCGTCGCCGAAATCCCCATGCCACGGCGTATGCGCGATCCAGCGACTGCCGTTTTCTCCCCAGGCTGATACGCTCAACGTGTCGAAGTCCTCGCTGAAGGTCGGCACGAACGCGCACAGATCGATGGCAGCGCCCTCGGCACGTGCCTGGTTCGGCACCGGTCCGATCTCGATCAGCGCGGCGATACCAGCAAGGAGGGACAGCGCGAAGGCGGCTCCGCGCGCCGACCGCAACGAACCGTGGGGCGACAACGCGGTACTATTCTGCTGGCCTATTATCGACGGGGTTGCGCGACGCAGGGCGGGAGTATCTAGCAGCTCCCAAGAAAGCTTGGCGTGGCGCCGCGCAAAATCGCGCGAGCTCAATCCGGCCGCGACCATGCGTTCCCGCGCCTGCTTTACCATGGCCGCGCCCGCATCATCATCCTGAGCGAAGGACGCGATCTGTCGTCGCAAGGCTTCTGGCTGACATGGGGGCACGTACTTCACTTGATCATCAGAAAAGTAGGCCCGTAGACCTCCAGTGTCGGTGCAGATGACCGGCACACCGCATACAGTGGCTTCCTCGACCACCGTAATCCCCGACGCGTGCAAGTTCGGCTTTATCGCCAAAGCGACAACGTCGGCCCACTCATAAAGCGCCATCAGTTCATCGTTCGTCTTCGGACAAACAACCTCGACATTCCCAGCGCCGCGTATCAATACCCGGGGAATCTGCCGCGAGACCAGGCGCAGCACACAGCGGTCCCAACCCTTGATGGCATTGACCAGCGTTACCCAATCGCGGTGGCGGTCGTTGCCGAGTGACAGCACACGTATTGGGTCATGCGGCTTGCGCGCCGGCCGTGACCGTATCGGCTCGGTTCTGATCCCGAAGGGGACAATTTCGGAGCGGCACGTAGGAAGCAATTCGCGTGCTCGTTCGAGGTTTTCCGGTGAATGAACGGTCAGAACGTCGGCTTGCCGCATCAGCCACACATAGAACCAGCGTCGCAGCCGAGACAATCGGTTCCAACGGTCAAACAACCAGACGCTCTGCGCGATCAGTTTCGGTCGTCGGGCGCGCCGGCGGGCCTGGAACAGCAGCAGCACGGCCAAGTACTGCGATTCAGTGTGGGTCCAGACGATTTCCGCACGGCCGATGCCGCGCCGATTGCGCCAAGCATGGACAAAATCGAACCCGAGCAGTGCTCGTGCGCCCAGACGCATTAGCTTCCCGACAAACCGCTCTTCCTTGTCTTGGGAGTATTCGACGAGGCAGCCGTCTTCCCGAGCCCAGAAATAACCGTACGGCTGGCGGTCGTTGATCCCGATGATCTCGCCTCGCTTCCACTTCGCTTCCCATTGGCTTGCCCCGAAGCCATGAGCCAGGTGAACGAACACGCGGATCGGTCGATCGCAAACGGTAACCGGCACAAGCATTCCTCCAGCGTAAGCTGTTGCCATCAGACAAAGGCCGCCGCCAGCGGCCGTTGGGCGGGCGCTGCTCGTCGCGACCGGGCCGGCTCCGGGCCGGCGCAGGCGAGGCCCGCGAACATGAAAAAAGGCAGACCGAGATCGATGAAGCTGCCGGATACCGACGCGCCCATCAGCTGCCCCAGGCAAGCCCAGCGGGCAGCGCTTTGGCAGGCCGCCGGAAACGGCGTCGCCCAGCGGTTTTTACGCCGAAACAGAACCGCGAAAAGAAAGCTTCCGTAGGTCGCCGCGCCGATTGCGCCGATATTGCCGAGCACCGCTATCGGAAAGCTGGAGGCCCGGACGCTGCCGACACCGCCGCCTAGCCACTCGGTATCGGAAAAATTGGTCAACGCCTGAACATTCCACTTATCGCGCTCAATGCCGGATTGTGTGGTCGCCTTGTCCAATATGGTCTTCTCAACCATTGATTGAAGAACGTGCCAAACTGGTTGATCCAGCCGAGCGCCGATTAGCAAGACGGTAACTAACAGCGGTGCAATCGTGACGGACGCCAACAT
>Ga0137419_10000190_pt1 | contig 19406 bp, 12 predicted proteins | sample CZODoug3_1_2_16f_FD_108279 | JGI IMG/M metagenome (GOLD analysis project Ga0137419, IMG submission 108279) | Vadose zone soil fungal communities from Angelo Coast Range Reserve, California, USA - CZODoug3_1_2_16fungal (Illumina Assembly) | ecosystem: Environmental > Terrestrial > Soil > Vadose... | reverse complement strand
GCTTCGACGGGCGACACTTCAGTTGTGGTTCGTCCAAAGCGGAATCGCAGAATCCAGATGCTGGCAAGCGCGTGACCATCAACTTGCGTTGGCTTGAATTTCCAGCGCCGTGCTGCCTGCAGAGCCAGATTCGCGAAGTACTTGCTGGGACCCGGTGAGTCGAGTCCCGCATTCGAAACACCGCCATTCGGATCCACCTGCACTCGCACTATCACTTTGATTTTGCCTTGAATGGTCTGCCTCGCGCTTGGTGGTACGCGCGGTAGAACGCGCTCAGCGATTGCACCCTTTACGGTCGCTCCCTTGGCGGTTTGAGTCTCCTGAGTGGAAGCTTGCGGCGTGCGCGAGGTCAAGGGCGAAGGGTGCTGCTCTTCCATTGTCGACAAGGAAGAAGTCCTCGAGCGCAGCTCTACCGTGGCGAGCGCAGCCAGCAGGATGAGCGCCGTAACACCGAGTGCCAGCCTGCCGTGCTTAGCAATGACGGTGCCATTGGTTTCGGTAATTGGGCCAGGCACAGGTGCGACAAGTTCGAGACGAGCTTTGATATCACGGAGCGTGCATCGGCGCGTTGGCTCGACCCGGAGACATTCCCGCGCAATGTCGGCGAAGGGTTGGGGAACCGATCTGGCCACGATCGGCTGCGCGTCGGTTGACCTATCCCAAACCGGCGGATGCTGAGTCAGAGCCTCGAACAGGGTGACTCCGAGCGACCAGACATCCGCCGCCCGGGAGACTGTACCGGTGACGACTTCTGGTGCGTCATACACAGTCGGTGCCGGGAATTGTCTGCCATGCGCGCCCGCGATGTAGATGCTGTCCCCCGAAATCTTTACCTGATTGTCGACAACCATGACGTTCGATGGCTTAAGGTGACCATGCACGAGACCTTTCTCGTGAAGATAGGAAAGCGCGCCGAGGACCGGGACGAGCATCTCTCTGGCTTCAGGGTCCGTGAGCGGCCGCCCCGGAATAATCTGTGAGAGGTCCTCTTCGGCATATTCCATTACCGCGTAGAGCAGCTGGATGGCGTTGATCTGACAACGTCCGGTGTGAAATAGGTGTATCAGGTGAGGATGAGATAGGGCGGTTGTCGCTGCCCAGCCCGCGACGCGGGCTTCCGCGCCCGTGGCCTCGGCTGGAATGAGCTTGATGGCGGCTTTCTGCCCCGGATGTCCGGGCAGTTCCGTGAGGAAGACATCGCCCCGTCCAGAGCCACCTAACCATTGAAGCAGGATAAATCTCTCGTCAACGACCCGCCCTACCCAACCGTCACGAACTCCCGTTGCGTTCATGGCTGATTACCGGCCGGACTCCATTCTATCCGAGCACGGTCCCGAGCCAGGGCCCGAGAGTACAGAGTTGGGGCCGCATGATCGGCTCCGAGCGGTTCTTGCTCTCGCCGGCACAACCACGATGATGGTACCGCCATGCTTGGCGTTCTTTGCGAAGGGTGGGTAGCGACACTAGCCGTGCAACGCGTTTTGATAACGAAGAGCGCTCTGCTCGAAACCCGAAAGTCGACACTCGATACTGCCCGGCTGATGAGATAACCGTGTCGGCTTCTACTATGACACTTCCTTATTTAGGATTCCTCTCGCGGGCAGATTGGCGCTCATCCTTCTCATCCGCGCGAACTCATCCGCGCGAAGATAGCGCGGCTTTCACGCGATCGGACGTGAATGGCACTTCCCGAATTCGAGCGCCTGTCGCATCGAAAATTGCATTGCCGATTGCTGCGGCAGCGAGTGTGATCGCTGTCTCTCCCGCGCCCGTCGCTTCTGCTGCTCGGCGGTCGATGAGAACGCTCTCGATGACTGGCGCCTGGATTCCCAGCGGCAGCGTGTTGTAACTCCGCCAGTCGATTGAAGTCACCTTGCGATCGTCCCAGGTGATTTCCTCCCCGAGAGCGCGGCTCGTTCCTTGCAACAGTCCTCCCTCGATCTGATTGCGCAAGCCATCGGGATTCGAAATCGTTCCGCAATCGTGTGCAACGACAAATCGCTTTACCTGCACCCGCCCGCTTGCCTGATCCACTTCTACTTCAGCGACGAGCGCAGCGTACCCATTGTCGCCCTCGTACCCGACGCAAGCGATACCGCGACCGGTGACGGTACTGGCACGCGACGAACCGGGTTTGGGTGAGGGACGGGCATCCCAGTTCGCTGTCCTGGCCGCAGCTTTGACGACGTCAATGATCCGCGCCTCCCTTAAGTGCTGTAACCGATAGGCGACCGGGTCGGCCTTGACGTACGTACTGATCTCGTCCATAAAACATTCGTGCGCAAAAGTGTTTTGCAATCGCAATGGCGATCGCAGCGGACCGGTCAAGAAAGGCGATTTCACCGCATGCGTCAGCACCCGCTCACTGCGGATCGAACCTGCTCCGCCACACGTGCCGTTGACGCATCCCGCCAAATACGACGGGACCGCATTGCTGCCGTTGCGCAGATCTCCGGTAGGCTCGGTGGCTGCCTGCGGAGTAATCGTGTCAGGATCCAAGCCGGCCAGCATGCCCGTGATTACGTTCCCCGGTTTTTCATATCCGGGCCTCCCCCCAAACGACGCCGACCATGTCTGGCAATCCCAAGCTTCGATGGCGCCGCTTGCATCGAGTCCAGCCTGTTGCTCGATTACACAGGCGGCGCCATAGTTCTCGGAAACGAACTCGTCCTGTCGCGTGAGTTGCACGCGAACCGGCTTGTGCACGGCCTGCGATAGCAGCGCGGCGTCATAGGAGACAGTGTCTGCGGCATTCAATCCGTAGCAGCCCGAACCGCGAACAAAGATGACGCGGACGTTGTCGAGCGGCAGGCCGGTGAGTATTGACACGCTGTGCCGTGTCGGGTACACCGACTGGGTTGCCGACCAGACGGTGGCCTTGAGCTCCTGCACATCGGCCACGGCGCACGAGGAACCAAGCGAACCGTGTGCCTGATAGGGATGTAAGTACGTCGCTTGCAACACCCGCGAAGCCGACTTCAGTTTGTTATCCACGTCATTGGAATTGACGAGCATTACCTGGCGTGACGGCTGCTTCAGCATGTAGGCGTAGAAGTCCTTTTGCGCCGGCAGCCCAGGACCCGGCTTCCAGGCGACCTTCAGGTCCGTGGCCGCTTGCGCTGCCTGCCACTGCTTTTCGGCGACCACCCCGACGAAGTTGTTTCGAACAACCACCTTAATCACTCCGGGAATGTGCTGCACCGATTTCTCGTCCACATTCGCAACCGTTGCTCCGATCTCCGGCGGACGCACGACCCGACCGTGAACCATTCCCAGAACGTGCACATTGTGAACGAATTCGAAGGTGCCGGCCATCAGCGCAACTCGGTCCGTCGACGGAACAGGTTTCCCAAGCACTTTCCATTCGCTGGGTAATCGGCGTTTCGCCGTAGAGCTCACAGCGATATCAAAATGCTTACCCCCAACCAGCTCGTCGTAGCTGACATGCCGTCCGCTCTTCGCACTGACGACACCATTCTCGATCGCAAGTTGATCAACCGCTACGCCGAGTCTTTGCGCCGCCATTCCAACTAGAGCCTCGCGTGCGGTTGCGGCCGCCTGCGCCAGATTCTCGGCATTGAAATTGGTCGGCGTGGACTGACTTCCAGACGTCGTTCCCTGATCCGGCGTCACTGATGTATCGCACTGAATCAACTTCACCTGACTGATAGATACACACAGTTCTTCGGCGACCAACTGCGTCTGCACGGTATACATGCCTTGCCCGAAGTCGCATTTTCCGGTATACGCGGTCACCATGCCATCGGATGCGACCGCCAGCCATGAGTCCAGCTTTCCCGGATCAATATGGGATTGATGGGTGTCGAAAGGCCCCTGTGCCATGGCGAAGGGCTCGATCGACGCTGCGGTGCTGAAGCAAACTACCAACGCGCCAGAAGCCTTGACGAAGTCGCGACGAGAGATTTCTTTGTTCATGCGCGCTCCTTTTGATAGCGCTGGATGGCGCGCATCATCCGTGTATGCGCAAAACACCGGCACAACACATTCGACATGGCCTCGCGAATTTGCTCGTCTGTGGCCTTCGGATGTTCATCGAGCAGCGCCTTTGCCGTAAGCATCACGCCGCTCAGGCAAAAACCGCATTGGGCCGCCCCCTCGTCGATAAACGCTTGCTGGATCGCATGGGGTTTTTGCGGAGATCCCAAGCCCTCCAGCGTTGTGACCTCTTGCTGTTTCACAGCGCTGATGGGCAGCACGCAGGAGCGCACTGCCTGTCCTCGTATGATGACCGTGCAGGCGCCGCACTGTGCCAGGCCGCAGCCGAACTTGGGTCCCCGCAACTCGAGATCGTCGCTGAGTACATACAGAAGCGGGGTTTGCGGATCGACGTTCACTGTGTGCACGTGACCGTTTACCTTTAGAGAAATAGAGGGCATCGTCTCACCTCCAAACATCCAGGATGACAAGAGCATACAACGGCTTCGCCCCCCGCTGAGTGGATGTGGCGCGGCGGAAGGTCGGCGAATCACTGGCAAATCGGACGTTATGTCCCGGAGGCGGGCTGTACCAAAGTCCTCGGCTCCACCCCGCTACTGTCGACCTGAAACACGACTCTGAATGCCCTCACAAATCGTGAACTGTACGGTGTGCCGAACCTAATGGATTTCGCTCTCCAAGATGGCTGTCAACGGATTCGTTTGGGGCAAGAATCCTGATCGCCGCCCGAGCACTCTTGCACAGTCCCCGATCAGTTGGGGCGGTATGGTTTCCTTATTGCGCTATGGTTTCCTTACTACTTTTCCTTCCTACTTTTCCTTATTAGTTAAGGATGGGCGCGGGATTCGCGTTACGGAGGGGAGGCGGTCTAGACTCGCGTCTGGCCTCGGTTTTCCGCAACCGCTCTTTTCTTGTCGCCCGAGGTGTCGATTTATTCTCGGCCCCAATTCCCGTACCCGTTGCGCCCAGAACCCGCGTCCATGCACGACGCTCCCTGGCCAAACGCATAGGCCCTTGCCTTGGCGCTCTTTGCCCTCGTTGGGTTCGTCTGCCGGAGGATTTACGAGACCACGTCAATTCCTCCTCCGCAGCCTCCACGCGCCGGTCTCGCTGCGGCGCAGTTCGCGGCCTGGTGACCTGCGTCACTTCTTCTTTCCCCGTCCGCACCCTACGCTTGTTGGGTAGGAGCGAACGAAAATGAGCAACTATACTGCGTGCGACTACTGTAGCTACGCCGCGCTGCGTCAGAAGTACGGCACGCGTCTCATCGTCCAGCCGTGCGAGGGCACGCTCGGCGGGACGAACGTGTACTGGGGCAAAGCGGACGAGCGGCATTTTCTGGCATGGTTCCTGGAATTGACCCCGGGCTGCACGTGTTGGGGCCGGGATGCGGCGCTCGCGGCTCACAAGTAAACTTCTTCAATTTATCGCCGAATAAGGAGAACGTTCGCCGGAGCGCGTTTGCGGATTGCAGAGATCCGCCGGATGCTGCCTCGTAGAAGCACGGTGCGCCTTCCTGCACCTTTTGTTTCCATTTTGCTATTTCCTCCAGCGGAATGTGCTCGCGCTCCTCACGGCTGAGGGCTCTCGGTTGCGTAGCAAGTTTCTTCATATCTTCTGGCCATTTCCTCGTTTCTCTTCTTTGCTTCTCTTGCAGTGAATCTCATCCGACAGAGCTCGCAAACTCAGGTTCGGCGGAACCCCAATACGCGGTGCCCGCAAGCCTCGGTTCCGCACCTACGATCACAGACTGGCGCAGATGTCGTTCGCCCTCTTCTGGGCTGCGTTGTTTAGGGCGAGCTCGTGCTCCAGCTTTCCCGCCACCCTTTGCCATAACACTTCTTTTTCTCTCCATGATCGCCCCTGTTGAAATCCGTTACGCAAGGAGGCCGTCGCAGACGGATTGGGCGCCCGGAAGTACGACGGAGATATGCGGAAAGGACTTCTTGAGGCCCAGCCTCCCGGTGAGCCGTGGCAATGAGATTCGGGAACAGGCTGTCGCGGCAACAGGCCTGAGCAAAGTTGACCAGCGCGAAAGTGGCTGCGAGACTACAGTAGGCTCCGGATTGCATCACGGTCGGCGGATTAAGGAAAGGCTCACGATATGAAGGTTAATGCGAACATTCCGTTTCTCGCTCACTGCAATACTTGCAACAAAGAGGTCAGCGCCTTGCCCCTGCTCAACAGGAGCGATCTCCTCAGGGCACTTCAAAGCGAGGCGGATGTGAGAGTCATGCACGTCGTCACGGAGAGAGACCACATTTGGAGTCTGAACTCGCAAGACAAACACAAATTGAGCGATGCAATTGCCAAGGGCTTGGCATAGCTTAGCCAACGTAAGTTCCGCACCTCGGGCAACTCGTTCCCGGGGAAACCTCCGATTCGACGATGATTTCCCCATCTGCGGTCGCCATCGACTTTCGACGGAAGAAGCAACTTGTCGAGGACGAAAGTGTTCCTGAGTGCGCGGATGAGGAATCGGCAGACCGCCGCACAGCAGTGCCGCCCTCCGGCACGGCGGAGCCATTCCCCCAGCACCAGGGCGGAAAGTAGAGTGGTGGTGAGCAGGCTTCGGGGGAGGGCTGATCTAAACGAGCGTCCCATGACTCAAATGAGTCTGGGGCGCTTTCGTTTTTTGCGCATCGGTCACCGGCCATGACCTGCGTGCTACATTCGACTGAGAACCTATCCCTGTTTACGTTCGTATTCAGCAAGTTGGTCTAGCCACTCGCAATGCCTGTCCGCCTGAAACGCCGGTTCCCATTAATTCTCAATAGTGGTAGCGGCAATGGTGGCCGCTTTCGCGCTGTACCGCGTCATCGGATAAATCGAGCTACGTTTCATCTTCAGCAAGGCGGTCAATCATCAGCGGGTCAGAATCTCGTCCTCAAAAGTCCATCGATCTCGTCCGGTGAATGAGCTCGGATTGGCACCGCTGGTTTTGCCAGGATTTTTTTGAGCCATGGACTGCAGGAAAGCGTCCTCCCTATTCCGCTGGCAGCACGTTGGGCAAATCGGTCGAATAATAGCCCGAGATCCTGTAGCCGTCTTTCCATCGGACAACTCGATTTGTTTGTAGTCGCCATAGTTGAGTCCAGCCACGCAACCGGTCTGGGGATTGAACTCCTGCGCATCAAGGGGAAGTACGGGCTTCAGGTTGAAATGTCCCTCCGCGATGAAGATCGTACCTGCTTCCACTCCACCCACTGGATTTCGGGGTTCGTCCCCGTCCTGGCAACCAAGGTGAACTTGAGCGAATGTGAATGATGTGAATGTTGTAGCTTTTCGTTCTCATATTGAGTACAATTGTTCTCGTAATGAGAACACACGATACTTCGCTCGGGCATCTCCTTTTCGGCCAAACCCGAGGTCGCATTCTGAGCACTTTGTACGGTACGCCGGATGAGGCTTTCTTCGTTCGTCAGATCGCTCGCCGTGTTGATGTCAGTGTCGGGACTGTTCAACGGGAGTTGAGCACGCTCGCCGACGCGGGCCTTATTCTTCGAGCGCAAACCGGAAATCAGGTCTTCTACCGTGCGAACCGCGACCACCCGGTCTATGCCGAGCTGCACGATCTTCTTGCCAAGACTACTGGTGTGTTCCATCAGCTCGCCGAGGCGCTCACGCCTATAGCGAAAGGAATTCAATTTGCTTTTGTCTACGGCTCTTTTGCGCGCGGAGAAGAAAACGCGGAGAGCGACATCGACCTTATGGTCGTTGGCTCAGTGACTCTCGACGATGTGCTGGAACGGCTCGCACCCGTGGAGCGCGCCTTGCGCCGCCCGGTGAATCCGACGGTTTACTCTCATAAGGAGTTGAAAGCAAAACTGCAGGCAGATAATCATTTTCTGAAAGCCATTCAGAAAGGCAAGAACGCCTTTCTGATCGGAGACGAGCATGAGTTTGGACAGCTACGTTGAGAACGCCTGGCTCAAAAAGGAAGCGACGAGTCCCAGGAGATCGCGGACCAGTTGGGCATAGTGGCCCGATGTATGAAGGACGCAAGCGTTGAAGGCATCTCCTGCTGACCTTCGCTTCTATGCGACCTTCAACGCCTTGTTTGCCCTTGCCAATACCTCGTTACGGGCTAGCAGATATCGCACTACAAATCAGCAGGCCATCACATGCGGATTGAGACGCTGGAATGCACCATCCAGGCGGACAGCAAGACCGTTCGCAGAATTCTTGCCTTCTCCAAGAAGCGCAACATAGCGAGCTATGACTCCGCTGGGAGCATCTCGAATGACGAGCTCAAGCAAATCCTCGCGACTTCTGAGAGTCTGCACGATGCCGTCCAGACCTGGTTGAAGGCGACACACCCCGAGCTCTTGAAGCCGTAGACCTCTGCCCATCCCAATGCAAAGCGAACGTAACTGCAACAGTTCATCAGCCTTCATTGCCTGCATGGTTGATGCGAGATCATGTGCCACGCGAGCTATTTGATCCAGCCAGTGGAATGCGATCCGATCGAATTCAAGCAGGTCTTTCATTCCTAACCGCAGCCATTCCTAACCGCAGCCCATTTGTGGTCCTTGCCAGCACCAGCGGCGAGGGCAGCCTCGCTCCCCTCGGTATCTGTACTCACGAACTCACTACTGCTTTTCCGCTCCAATCGAAGAGTTCTGCAATCTTTGGAATTCCCGCATCTGCGCGTCCGCTTCCGCCGCCTTGCCCTGCTTGCGATAGAGACCGGCCAAAGCAAAGTGGGCTTGCGCCGCTAGTTCGCCTTCCTTTTCGAGGCTCAGCAGGGTCATCCACGTTTTCTCCGCTGCGACGGAGTTCCCCTCCAGCGCATCGGCCTTGCCCAGCGCATATAAGGTCTCCGGCATTTGCGGCAGAAGCTTGTCGGAACGCTCCAGTTCCACCCTCGCCTCCTTGGCCTTTCCCTGTTGCAGAAGCGCGTCCCCCAACCGGTACGCGGCCTCCGCGTTGCCTGGTTGCAGTTTCGTCTCGGCACGAAACTGCTCCTCCGCCTGCGGCCAGCGGGACGTCTGCGCGTACACGTGTCCGAGTTCCAGATGAAGATTCGGCGTATCGGGACGCAATTGCAGCGCCTGTTGATACGCCTTCTCCGCCTCCGGCATTTGACGCAGGACTACGTAGTTTTCGGCCATGGATTGGTGGGCCCGCACGGAATCCGGATAGGCCGTGAGCAGGGTGTCGATGGATTGTTTGGACAAAAGCCCGCTGGCGCGCCCTAAGTAATAGAGAAGGTCCGGATCGTTGGGCCGTTTCTGCAGTGCCCCCTGCAGGTTGACGATCGCATCTGCGAATTGCCCGGTCTCCGCTTGCGCAATGCCGAGTGCGGCCTGTTCGTGCGCGCTCTCGAGATGGGGAATCGCTTCGGAGGGGTAGCCCTGCGCCAGCAACGCATACCCGAGCAACTGGTGGGCGGATGCCGAATCCGGGTCAAGCTCCAGCGCCCGCTTCAGCGGCTTGACCGCAGCGCCGTAGTCGCGCTCTTCGATAAGGGCCTGCCCAAGACTCACGAAAGCCGGGGCTGAAGCCGGCTCTAGTTCCGTTATCTTGCGGTATTCCGCGACAGCAAGATCGAAGCGCTTTTCCGCTTCCGCGTGACGGGCGGCTTCGATGTGTTGCGCCGCTTCGGGCGAAGCCCCTTGCCAGGCCAGCCAAACAATCGCGATCCCTAGAATCATGGCCGCTCCGGTTCTCGGATTTCAAGAAACTGGTCTACCGGGACGTCGTTCAAAGTCTGGTGCGTTCCCGAGGGCCAGTACAGGTCAATCTTAGCGGCCTTTGCCGCCGCCAGTCCAAAGTGCAAGCGCTTATCGTTCGCTGACTCGTAACTGCCCGCGGTCGTGGCGAAGCGAGTTTGTCCGTTGACTTGGACGCGGGCACCCAACCCGTCGCGATTGCTGCGCGTGCCGAGCAGCGTGATCGTCAGCCAATGCGAGGTCCCGCCCCGGTTCATGAAGACTTGAGGATGTCCCCCGAGAACGCTGACCACTGCGTCCATCGAGCCATCATTATTCAGATCGCCGAAAGCGGCGGCGCGTGCAGTCACCAACTCCTCCGTGCCTGGGTTCGCGGGCTCGAAGCGTCCATTGTGATTGAGCGCCAGCAACGTGGGCTCCAGATAGTGCAACGATGGATCAATCTTCTCGACGTTGTCCAGAACGTGGCCCTGCGCAACGAATATATCCTTCTGCCCATCATTATCGAAGTCTTCGAGGCCGACGCCCCAACCAGACGTCACTCCGGAGAGCATGGTCAATCCGGTCTGCAAGCCGCGATCACTGAACGAGCCTTTGCCATCATTATGGAACACCGCATAGGTCTGGCGCGGCAGCGTGGTCACAATCACGTCGGGACGGCCGTCATTGTCGTAATCCTGGAATACCACTCCCATGCCCGACAATGGTCCTCCGTCAACATTGAGCGCTGCGCCCGCCTCCATTCCTGTTTCGGTAAACGTGCCGTTCCCGTTGTTATGAAACAGGTATTGCTGCATGCCGTCGTTGGCTACGTAGATGTCCGTCAGCCCGTCGCCGTCGTAGTCGGCAAAGGCCACACCCAGACCGTGACCTTTCTTCGCTGCAATTCCTGAGCGAACGCTCACATCTTCGAACGTTCCGTCTCCACGATTGTGGTAGAGAATGTCCGTGGTCCGCGGGAATTCCCCTGGCGGGCAGTAGGTATGGAAATTCCCACCGCAGTCCTTACTGTGTTGCGTGTCCCATTCCATATAACGAGTGACGAACAAGTCCAGTTTTCCATCGTTGTCGTAGTCGACAAAACCTGCCGAGACCGACCATCCGCCTCCCGCAACCCCCGCCTTGGCGGTCACGTCCGTAAACGTTCCGTTGCCGTTGTTGTGGTAGAGAATATTCTTTCCATAACTCGTCACATATAAGTCGGGGAATCCGTCATTGTCGTAGTCCCCGACCGCCACACCCATGCCGTAGTTTCCGTCGCCGGCGTCCGCCAAGCCCGCTTGTTCAGTGACGTCGGTAAAGCTGCCGTCGCGGTTTTGGCGATATAGCCGGTTCCAGTAGCGCGGATCGGGGCGGTTGAACTTCTCCGGAGCCTTCATGGGTGAGTCGAGGTGGCCACCGTTTACTACAAAAATGTCCAGCAGGCCATCTCCGTTGTAATCGAGGAGGGCAACGCCGCCGGGCATGGTTTCGATCAGATATTTTTGCGGCGTGGGAGAATTACGCAAGACGAAATCGATTCCCTGCGGCAGCTGGACTTCGAGCAAAGAAGGACTCGAAGCGCCGGCGGCGGTGATCACCCCACAAACCCACGCCATACCGGACAGTCGTTTTGACATCGCCAACATTCTTCGCACTCGAGGCCACCGCTTTGGCACATTTTTCTTGTGTGTTCCAGAGGCTCTGTGCTCGGGAGACTCAGAACAAGAACTTCAGTGCGAACTGAATCAGACGAGGATTGGTCCCTGGCGCGGTGCTGGTCACCACACCGAAGTTCGCATTGTTCGCGGAACAGCAGGTTGTATTGGGCGGAGCAAACTGGGTACGGTTGAACAGATTGAAGAACTCCACCCGAAACTCGCCGCCCGCTCGCGCTTCCCGGCCCAGCGAGACTTTCTTGAACACAGCGAAGTCGAAATTGTCGACCCCATCGGAGCGCAGCGTCGGATCTACGCGCGACTCGCTGCCGAAAGTGAAGTCGGGCGGAGCAGAGAAACACGCCGTATTAAACCACCGGTTCAGTCGAGCCATCGAGGCGCCCGAAAAGGGTTTGTGGCATCCGGACAACACATTCGGACGTGAGCCAGCGCCAAATAGGGTGGCATCATTCGCTTGGCCGTTGCGGAATATCAGCGGAGAACCCCTTTGAAACGTGGTCACGCCGTCAATGCCCCAGCCTCCCACAATTGCGTTCCAGTGGCTCCCCTCATTGGAAAGATACTTTCTACCTTGGCCAAAAGGAAGATCGAGGACGTAGCTGATCACCAGCCGCTGCGGCACATCCTGGGAGGAAAGCGAGCGCTCACCGCGCAAGTTGTTGTTGTCCTGGAGGGGGCCGACACCCGTCTCCAGCCAGGAGGTTAAAGTGTCGGTGTTGCTGATGAGTTTGGAATTGGTGTAGGGGACCAGCAGCGAGCCGCCCCCGGCGAAGCGCCGGCGCGCGCTGACCTGCAACGCATGATACCCACTGGCAAACGACCCTCGCCCCGCCAGCTCCACGCTCGTGTACTGCGGATAGGGGCGAAGAAGTTGTCCCGTCGTGGTGGTGGGCGCGGCCAACGCCAAGGCTTGCCCGTTCACGAAGAACGGATTCGGAACCGACTGCAGCAGTGTGACTGCGGAGCGTCCACCGGCCGCAAATTGGGCAGCGGCCTGTGTCAGCATGGCGTCGGAGATCTGATTGACTTGTTCCGAATATTGCTCCAGATGGGTGCCCTTGGAGCCGACGTAAGCTGCCGACAGCAGAAAGCCCCCTGGAAGCAGCCTTTCGATGCTCAAGTTCCATTGCTGCGCGTAACCGCCGGGATGGTGGGTGTGGTCCGCCTCGGTGATGGATTGCACGACCTGGGTCAGAAACTGTTGCGTGCCCCTGTCTCCGAGACTGCGGCCCGGTGGCGCGAAAATGCCCTCCGGAAAAGGCAGCGAGATCGATCGAAAAGGATGAACTCCATCTACCGTACCAGTGTAGGTCGTGCTGCCCGCGTTCAGCATGTCATTCACGGGATTGAGGGCAAACGAAACGTCACTCGGCACCCAGAAAATCCCGTACCCACTACGAACAACGGTCTTAGGCGTCAAGCTGTAGGCGACTCCGATGCGCGGGGCGACGTTGTTTTTTCGAAACGGAAGATTGTTCCGCGTTCCCGGAGGTATCAGGTAGACGTCGCCCTTGATTGTCGGCGTACCTGCTGCCACGAACTGGTTCAGATAGCTCGACGCGCTGGGGTCGAAATACGAGAGCCGATTGAAGCGTTCAGACCATGGCGCCTGCTGTTCGTAGCGCAGGCCGAGACTGAGAGTCAATTTGTCCCTGGCATGCCAAACATCGTTGAAGTAGAACGCCTGATACGTTTGCTTGCCTGCAGTGAACGCCGGGACAACGGCCTGCGCAAAGAAGTGATTTTCGAAATTGCTGAAGTTGTCGGCATACCCTAACAGGAAATCGGCGAATGGAAATCCTGTGAAGCAGGGTTGGCCAGCAGCGCAGAAATCAAAGGCTCCGCTGGCCACGTTCGTCTGAGCGTAGTTGTCATAGCCAGTCTCGAGCTGGAGGCCGACGTGAAAGCGGTGGCGACCGCGCATCAAGGTCAAACCAGGGGAGAGATTGTATTGGGTGTTCCGCTCCTGAATGAAGCTTTGCCCCTGGGTACACATGATGTTGTCGGCAAAGTTGGCAACGCAAGGAGTCGGCGGGGTGCGCATGATGGCCGGGACAGCCGAGTTGTAACTCGCAGGCCACGCAATCGAGGTCAAATCGAACCCGGCGTTCGTGGGAGACCGATTGTATTTGAAGCGGCTGATGCTGGCGTGCAAGTCCAGGATCGTGGTTGGATTGATGGTGTAGTTGTAAGCAATAGCAGCCGCTTTGGTCGAGTAGTTTTCCGAGCAGCGGTCGGCGCACAACCCGTTCTGTAGCGGATCGATCGGTAAATCCAGCACGTTCCAATAACTCATCCGGACGAACAGTCTTTGCCGGCCGGTGAGATCCTGGTCGATCCGCGTTACGACTTGATTCTGGTTGCCGCCAGTCCTGGCAACCGTATTGAGGTTGTTGATCGTGCCCGACGTGGTCGCCAGCCCGGGAGCGTTCGCTGCGGGCCACAGATTGAGGAGCGCCTTGGAGGTTGGGCTGATTCGGTCGCCCGGGATTACGTTACCGAAGAAGGCGGTGGGCGTGGCACTGCTTCCCGGGCAAGCGCCCTGACCGTTTACCGAACCAGCGCAAGGATCCACGATCGGCGTATGAATGGCGGAGAAGTCGCCCTTGCGCTCGGCCGTCGTTGGGACCGTTGCTGTAAATGGCTCTCCGGTGCGCAACCGAAAACCTTCCCAATTGGCGAACCAGAATGTGCGATTGCGTCCGTCGTAATGGGGAAGCCGCAAAGGTCCGCCTGCCTCAGCCCCAAATTGATTTTGTACCCAAGGCGGCCGTGGTTGTCCCGCGGTTTTCAGGAAAAAATTGTTCGCGTTAAATACGCGGTTGCGGAGGTATTCGTAGGCTTCTCCATGAAACGAATTCGTCCCTCCCTTGGTTCTCAATGTGGTAACGCCACCGGCAAACCGTCCCCACTCCGCGCCAAGGTTGCTGGTTTGCACCTTGAACTCTTGAATCGAATCCTGCGTGGGAATCAGCACGGGCAGGTTGATGTACCCGATATTCAGCGGCTGTCCATCGAGATACTCTGCGCTCTGGTTACCGAACGAACCACTGACCTGGTAGTTGCCCCATCCGAAAGGATTGACCCCCACCGGGGTACCGGTGGAGCTGCCCTGCGGAATTACCGATGGAGCGAGAACAATGAGATTGAAAACATTGCGTCCATTGAGCGGCAGTTCATTGGCGACCCGCTGTTCCACCACCGTGCCAACCGTCGAGGATTCGGTATCGAGCGGCGGCAGCTCTCCTTCCACAGTCACACTCTCGGAGGCGGAGCCGAGGGTCATCTCAAAATTCACTTCCAGAGCGTCTTGCACGTGCAAGATCAGACCCGATTGGATCACGGCTTTGAAGCCGATCTTTTCGACTTCAATCCGGTACCGCCCCGGCGGCAGATTGGAAACGTAGTAAGTCCCCGCTTCATTGGTGAGGCCCTGGTAGTGGATCCCTGTGCCGCTGTTGATGACGGTCACTTTGGCATCCGTAATCAGCGCCTTGTTCGGATCCGTAATGCGACCGGTAAGCGATGCATCGGCGGATTGCGCCGGCAGCGTACCGGGAGAAACCAGTAGCGCGAATGCTAGCAGGATTCTGAGCGTGGGGAACGCGTCGGAATGCCAAGTGCGGTTCGCCATCCAACCGAGACCTTTCATCATGGATATGGATGATATGGATTAGGTTGAAACCTAGCACACCGCAGTCGGGCCGCGAAACCAAATCACGACACATGCTGCGATCCATGACAATACGACGAGTGACCGAGATGTGTACCATTTTTTGTCCAGTATTTTTTCCCGGCCGCATGTCGAATTTTGGCTAGAAGACCTTAGATGGTCTGATATATGCTTGCGCCATACTCCCGGGAAGTTCTGTCGGCATTGATGATTTGGACGCCGGAAGTCTGAATCATCGCTGCCAGGCTTGCCGGGGTTTCTGTAGGCACCACGGTTCTCCAAGTCCGAGAATGAGCGCTCCCCCGAATGGCCGCGCGTTGGCATTTCCTGTCATCTTTGGCACGGGCCGGGAGAGTGCTGTCCCGGCGCCGCAACCGGTCGGGGTTCGGACGTCGACGGATGAAGAACTGATGGCTGGAATCCAGGCGAAGGATGCAAAGGCTTTGGATCTGCTGTTTGGCCGCTACTCGAGGCTGGTGTTCGGCATCGCGCTTCGCATTCTGCACGATCATGGCGAAGCGGAAGAGGCGGTCCAGGAATCATTTCTTTGCCTGTACCAAAAGGCCGCCCTTTACGATCCGGCCAAGGGCACGGCCAAGGGATGGGTGGTACAGATCGCTTTCAGCCGGGCCCGGGATCGGAAGGCACATTTGGTACGCCGGGGATTCTATGCTGGTACAGATATCGAATCTTTGGACGATACTCTAGTGGGTCACGACGATACAGAACACGAGGTGGGTGTGAGACTTGATTTCTCACTCCTGCAGAGTGCGTTTGACGAGCTGACGCCAGTGCAGCGCCAAACTTTGGAACTGTTTTATTTTGAGGGCCTGGACCTGCGTGAGATCGCGGAGCGGCTTCAGGAGCCTTTCGGCAATGTGCGCCATCATTTCTACCGTGGCTTGGAGCGGTTGCGGAAAAGCCCTGCGGTAAAGAGGCTTCGGGATAATCAAGATGCATAGAAATCAACGAGCGGACGATCACCAGAGGTTCAGAGAATTGGCGGCACTAGCTCAGGCGCATGCTCTCGCAGATGGCGAACGGCTCGAGCTCGAGAATCACCTGCGGCAGTGTGCCGTGTGTCACGAGGTTTATGGCGAGTATTCCCTCCTTCACACGGAGGGCATGGCGTATCTGGCGGTAGCGTGTGATCAGAGCCCGGAATCCGAGGTGTGGGATTCGCGCTCGGTGCGAAACGAGCTCCTCGATCAGGTTCGAGAAGCGGAGCGGCGGAGACCCGGCTTGGTCGAGATTGACCGCCCGCGACGAGTCCCCGGTGCTTTCCTGGACAGGGTAGTTGCAGCGCACTGGGCCACGGCAGCCATGGCGGCCTGTCTCATCCTCGGAGTCGCCGCGGGCGCGTACCACCTCGGCGGACGGGCCCGATCCAATGGACAACTCACCCCGGCTGCATCCGTGTCCGATGCGAAGCTGGCACCGCAAGAGCTGTCGTCCCAGGACTTCGCTTCTCAGGCGAAAGCAGCGCAGGAGTTACTCGCCTCCGAGACTGAGCAAATCGCCCGCTTGCAGGCGCGAGTTTCAGGGGAGCAACAGGATATCGCCGGATTGCGCACGCTCTTACGCGCGGCCCAAGATCGTTCCGCTGGACTCGCGGCAGCCGATGGCAAGCGTGAGGAGCTATTTCGCCAGGTTACCGAGGAGCGCGACCAACTGGCTGGTCAGCTGCGAGACGCTGAAAAATCCTACGAACTCCTTCGTACAGAGCTGACGAATCTTCGCGCGGACCATGATCGGACGTTGTTGCACACAGCTTCCCTGGAGTCGAAGGTCGAGGAACTCTCCGCCGCCACGCGCGATCAAGACCGCAGACTCAAGGACGATGAGCAGTATCTCGCCTCGGACCGTGATATCCGCGAACTCATGGGCGCGCGCAAACTCTACATCGCGGATGTCTTTGATGTGGATAGCGGGAGTCACACGCGCAAGTCCTTCGGACGTGTTTTTTACACGCAGAACAAGTCGCTGATTTTCTACGCTTTCGACCTCGACCACGAACCGGGAATCAAAAACGCCAGCGCTTTCCAGGTCTGGGGACAACGTGATGCCGAGCTTGCCGAGAAGCCCCGCCCCATGAATCTAGGCATCCTCTACATGGACAGCGAATCCAACCGCCGCTGGGTTTTGCGCTTGGATGACCCGAAGCAACTGGGGGAGATTGATGCTGTCTTCGTCACCGTGGAGCCGCACGGCGGCAGTCAGAAACCAACCGGCAAACCTTTTCTTTACGCCCTGCTAAGAAAAGAAGCCAATCATCCCTAAGGTGATTCGGATCGAGTCGGTCTGTTCCCGGCAACATTCCAAAATCTATTTTGGTACAAATGCTTTTACATTCTCGTAATTGTTGTCGGGAGCACTTCCTGAAGGCTCGACGGGAGTTGCGTTTGACAACCTGCAAAGCCTCCGAAGTAATCCCAGATTTGGAATAAAGTCTATTTGTTTTGGAATAAATTCTCTCCCGCGGGGTAGACCATGTCGTCTCGAAAGCTCTCGGCATCACTGTTGTGCGTTGGGGTCCTGTTCTCCCTGTCGTGCGTGTCGCTGCATGCGCAGTCCACGTTCGGATCCATCTCCGGTACGGTAGCGGACACAACCGGTGCAACCGTCGCCGACGCGGCTGTGACGCTGACCAACGTGGGCACGGCAGAAAAACGCACGCAACCCAGCGGCACTGACGGGCTCTTCACATTCGTGAATTTATTCCCAGGTGAATACCGGATCGATGTGGAGAAGACCGGATTCAAGCACTTCGCCCGCACCGGGCTTTCCGTCGACGTACAGCAGACTACTCACGTGGATGCGGCCCTTCAGGTTGGCGAGGTAACTCAGATCGTGGAGGTGACAACAGCTGCGCCGCTCTTGCAGCAGGAGACATCCTCTTTGGGCACCGTAGTCGACCAGCGCGAAGCCAACGAACTACCATTGAACGGCCGCAACATCTTCAACCTTACGACGATCACACCATCTGTGGTCCCGCAAGGGAATACAACTGGGACGGTCGTAGGCAAGAATCCCTTCGATTTCGCCAATTACCAGATTGGCGGAGCCTTCGCCAATGAGTCTGCGGAGTATCTGGACGGTCAGCCGCTGAACATCGGCTATATCAATCTCCCGCTGGAAGTTCCCACGCAGGATTCAATCACCGAATTTAAGGTTCAGTACAACAACCTGGGCCCGGAGTGGGGCAAGTTCGCGGGTGGTGTCATTAACCTGAGCACCAAGTCGGGCACAAACACATGGCACGGCTCGGGATATGAATACATTCGCAACAAAGTCTTCAACGCGAATGATTTTTTTAACAAGCAACAGGAGATCACTTCTGGCAAGCCCAACAAGCCCGTTCCCTTTACACAGAATCAGTTCGGAGCCACGGTGGGTGGAGCGGTCATCAAGGACAGGACCTTCGTTTTCGGCAGCTATGAAGGATACAGGCTGCGCTCAGCCACCGTTTTCGCCACCAACGTTCCCAGCCAGCCTGAACTTGGAGGTGATTTTTCGGATATATGCAAGAGCGGGTTTACCGGTCCTGCAGTCAACGGTGTCCCCATTTGCGCCGATACGGCCCTAGTCAACGGCGCAACGGTCAACGTCCATCAACTCTACGACCCGCTATCGGTGGATCCAAATTGTCCTGTTTCTCCCACCGTTCCTTGCACGCGCACTCCCTTCGCGGGCAACAACATTTCAGGTCTCATCAATCCAACCGCACAGTATCTGCTGAAATATCTTCCCGCGGCCAACAGCACATCCGCAGCGTCGAATTTCGTAAAGGCCACCAGCACCGGTGGCGACATCAACGAATATGTGGCACGCGTCGACCAGACGATCAACAGCAAGAGCACATTATTTGGCCGGTTTACCTTCTGGAAGCTCTTGAGCCTGGCGCAAGATCCTTTCGGAACGGGATTGTGCAAAGACCGTTGTGCCGAAAACAGCAAGAGCAAGAGTTTGGCTCTTGGCTACAACTACGTGATTGGCCCGAACACCACGGCCAACATCAGCGCCAGCATCAGCCGTTTTCAGTACTTGAGAACTCCGATCAATTCGGGCTTTGATGTGTCAAAAGAAGGCTGGCCCGCCGCCTACAATGCTCTCGTTCCCGGTTCGGAGCGAACTCCGTTAACACCATGTTTTGCGATTAGCGACCCGACCGTTACCTGCAGCCAGGGACAAAGTGCAATCGCCGACTACAACACTCAGTTCAATATCTCCCCGCAGGTCACAATGATTCGAGGGCGCCATACTCTTACATTCGGTGGCCAACTCGAGGAGGGCTATGACAACTACCTCCAGACCAATACAGGTGGAGGGTTGATTTCGTTTAATGGCTCGTGGACGCAAAGCTATGCTCGAAACTTCTGTGACACAAATCCGGGAGGACTATGCGCAACGGGCGGTCTCGACTTTGCTGACTTCCTCCTCGGC